>JGI24021J15306_10007420_pt1 | contig 13357 bp, 9 predicted proteins | sample Ectturendosymbi1_FD_15306 | JGI IMG/M metagenome (IMG submission 15306) | reverse complement strand
GGGCCATGCACCCACCTCCAATTTTTAGAAAATATGGTCATTTTGTGGTTTGAGAGGCGTTTTTCTAAACAAAATAGTGTTATTCACCTAAAACGAAACATTTTGGTATACACTGCCGAATACTGACAGTGTACACTGCCGAATACTGTTTATACATTTTTTTATTTTTAGGGTCTGAGTGGGGGCCATAGCACAGCAGCCCCCTCTCCGTACGCTAGTGCTTGGGAGCAACCGCGATAAACGCCAGGTCCTCTTACTGCGCTTTCGTCTTGACGCAGTGGACTCTTACATTTACAGCATAACTTAGAATCTGGATTTAAATGTCCAAAATGCACACCTATCAATCTGTCAACTTTAATCACCGACAACGCAATGAAAAGGTTTAACGCTCTGTAAAACCGCTGCTTATTGACTTTACTGCTATGTCGCTTTGTATGAAACGTTACAGAGAAAGAGAAATAAATACGAATACGTAAAGTGTACTTTTGCCGAACTTTCAGAAATACTTCTTTCGTGTTCGCTTGAACGGTACATTGCAAAACAGAATTTTTCACTCCGGTATCGCAAATAAGGTCACAAAAACGAGTGGCCAAAGCAGAGTCGCTGTACCCCTGGATGACATCCAGGCAACCCATGCTGTGAAATGGGAGTATTTTGAACAGATGCACACGGAAGGTGTACAATCCAGCAGTGGCGAACCTTCGGCACGATGGCCAAATGTGGCCCGCATGAACTTTAATACAACACACATCAAAAAAATTGTTAAACAAGTTAGAACACAACATCGCGTCAAAACGAAACTCCATGTTAAGTGTATATATAGACAGTAAAGTTTTTAAGGCTTTGTTTCGCGGAAATGTTTCGGCGCGTTTCTGTTACTTGGCTTATGCATTGCTATTCGCAAAAAGGCAGCGATTGCTTGATAAATCAAACCTAAAGACACTCTTAAACACTACTGCGTCACTATCGGAATTTTGCTGTATAAGAAATAAACATATGACACTGGGCGTTTTGCTGTCATTGATTCTGGCTTTCTTTGTGCAACTACGGACAACGCTCGCATTAAACACCATTGCGCTGATCGTAAGTTCTGCAACATCACATTGACACAGACCTTTGCTTTTGTCGTCCGGAATACCCAACCTTGCTGTTCGAAACGGTGTTCGAGCAGCGCGTTTCGTTTTGGTGCAATATGGAGGTAGCCAAAGGTGCTTGCATTGTTCGCGCAAAACCTGCCCGATGCGTTTCTGCAACACGGTCGATGAACCTGAAGATGAAGAGATGCAACTTAGACTAAACGGCTGCAAACTGAACAACCCCATGGTCGATTTTGTCAAACATTCAACCACATGCCTGCAGAGCTTGTGTACGGTACTAGCAGCTTTTTTTGACACTTCACCAATGTGCTTGTTCAGCTTTTGCTACATTCGAGTGCTAGCACTTACCAACCGAATCTTCTTTGATTCCTTCTTTCCTCGGCAACTTTTCAACGAGAAACATAAAAATTTTCCTAATGTCACTCTCAGACGAATAAAGAAACGTTTGATAACCAACATCTCCACGATACCCAGCATTCTGACAAGCAGTTGCAAGTGATGAACCGACTCTGAAGCGAGCCGACATTCCTAACAACAAGAACTTTGAAAGAATACTCTATGGGATACATAAAAGCACAAAAGGTCATTGATTTGATCCAAGGCGAACAACAAAAATATTTTTAGAGTTAAAAGGACAGTGGATTATATAAATTATGCCTGTTCAACAGTCAAAAGAAAACTAGACCACAGCGTGGTGAAATCTTGAAACGACTACTGAAAAAATCAAGCCAGAAAGTAAAACCAACCTGCTCTGAACACAGCTGTTAACATGTAAATTAAGAATTAAAAAACGTAGAGGTGTTTGTTATTTCAGAGCATGTGAGTGCCAGTGCAATACTAGCAACATAGCAATAAAACCAGTTTCTGATATTGCTATTTGGTAACAGACAGCACACTGCATGGCATCACATACCAACAACAAACCTGGGGGAAACAAGTGAGACATTTTGAAGTCTGGGTTGATTACTTTCAAGCATTTCACAGCACCCTCAACAACGTTTTCTGTTGTCATTTGCTTCAAGCTTTCCATTCCATCAGCAAAATCACTGTAACATCAGAATTGGAACTTGTAATGCTGTAGAGCAGTTTTTTAACCTTTTTTCTACCATGCCTCCCTTAGTAATTTTCCTTTGTTTCACGCCCCCCTGATATTAAATTAGCAAATTGGATGGAACACCTTCCTTTTCAAAAATTGTCCATGTTGCAGAGTGTAGGCACTCGTGTCCCCTGGAAATTTATTCATGCATTCCTTGGGGAAGTGTGCCCCCATTAAGATCCACAACTTACAAGAATATATGTAAATAATATGCTCTGAATTAATTACTGATAAATTGGGCAACCAATTTTTTGACCTAAAAACTTAAAATTTTGACTTTTCAATTTACAAATTTTGACCTAGAAATTTTCAACGTTTGGAACTGCAAAATAATTCAGGTTAGATGTTGAGGTTAGCCCAGAAGCATGTTCATGCACTATGCTTCAAAATTTTAATATTTGGTTGTTTAACTTAGGGAATGATATATTAATAAGTACATTAATAACTACAGTAGAATCAAATCTGAAAACATAAGGTCAAAACACTCTATGGATATGCATAACGGATTGAGCATTTACCAAACCAACTACTGCAAGCCATGTTTCTTGCCTTACCATGTCTAGCCTGCATAGTAGTGGGCAAAATATTATTTCATCAGAAATCACAACAAACCTATTATTTTGGTAAACAAAGAGCGGAAGTGCTAAACAGCCTTATAATGAAAATCACGATCAATGAAAACAGCAGATGTCTGCAATATGTCATTGATATCATTTTCATTGGCTGTGATTTTCATTACAAAATCCATTATAATTACAGAATTGCAACTAAACTTCTGTTGTTGTCAGGCTACCCACACATTTTCAAAAACCATTTTCCACACTTTTTCAATACCTTTTCAATACTAAATTTAAAAACTTTAATACCATCATTTATCTTAATTTTTCAAAAATTTTATTCATGGAACACAATGCAAAAAACATCTGCAGAACTGTCATCAGTGGAAAAGAACAAAATTTAAAGGAACAACTGCTTGAATTTGGAATTCCCATACTTTTTCAATACTTTATGTATATTTTAACCAAATTCAATACTTTTTCAAGGTCTGTAATGGATAAAGCTCTATCCAAAAACTTTTGCTTAGTCTTTTTGACGATTTCTGCAACAATCTATATAACACAAATATAAATTAGTTTACATCGGCGGTGTTGAATTGTTCATTGCTTCGAGGCAGAATGATATTGTTAGAATTTTACATCAAACCGTTCACCAAACAATTGTATATTTTTGCATATATATATTTAAATAAACTTTACAGATGTTTTACCAATGTAATTGAACTATACCAGTTACGATATTTTGATTCAAGCAAAGTGGACAGTGCAGCAAACTAGAAAAACGTTTTGACATCTCAATGTAGATCATTTATTTAAATTACGTAATCTATCAAAAAAATAGTTATTTGAGTAACTCTGCTGTTTTCAACAAATCAAACTTGCATGACAGCATTCGACAATTATGAGTGGCTTGCCAAAGTCTTGGGCCAGAGTTGTAAGAATGTCAAAGATACATCCTAGGGATTGGAAAGTTAAAACCCATGTAACACATTGGCTGCCGGTACACCAATATGTCGTGCCTAAAAATCACGCATTGAGCTGCTATTTTCATGCCACTTTGCAACTCCATAACTCGCCAGTCGATTGTGCTCGAGAGTTGTTCAAACACTCGGCAAGTCTTTGAGTCTGCAATGAAAAAAAATTTTGGTTTTCAGTTTTGAGTTTTTTGTGAGCGACGTCGTGAGGCAGTTTTTTGGCCATTTTGGATCATATTACCTCGCCTAGGGCCCAACTGTTACATGGGATTATTTCGCTCAAGTTTTTATTGGAAACTAGGCTAGAGTCCGCCTCTTTTAAGACTTTGATCTACTTTCTAGCATTTCTGGTTTAAAAGTTATGGCCTAAAAACAAATTAATTATCTAATTCAGAGGTTCCAACCTGGGGTACATGCACCCCCAGGGGTACACTTGCCTATCTGAAGGGGTACATTTGAGGTTAGCAATATAAGAGAAAAAAGTTACATTATATTTAATTTGAAAATATTTATACATATTGCAAAATCATATGCTTATTGTTAAGTACATCTATGAATAACCATGATAAAACATTTTGTCATACAAGGTTTTAGGGGTGCATGTTCATTGTTCATCTGTAGAAATACTGAAGGGGTACATGCTCATGTGTCACAATGCTTAAAGGGGTACATGGGAAACAAAAGGTTGGGAGCCCTTGTTCTAATTAGAGGATCAATTAATTAATTTGTTGTTTCTAGGCCCTAGCCTTTGAACCCAAAACCCTAGGAAGTCATCCAAAGTCTTAAGACTCAGATTTTAGCCTAGTTTCTAATAAAAACTTGAGAAAAATACTACCATCTAGTGGTTTGGACTTAGGGCCAGAGGAAGCGGGCCACAAAGCCTACAACTACTCTACTTATGACATCACTCACAAAATATCCAAAACCCAAAACAAAATAATTTTTTTACATTGCAGGCTCCAAGACTTGCTGAGTCTTTTGAGAGTTTGAACAGCTTTCTAGCATAATCGCCTAGCGAGTTATGCAGTCATTAGGACATTTGAAAAGTGCAAAGGTGTTAAGTATGATCTCAGTAGATATGTAGGACTTTTTTCTTAAGTTCAGCTAGAAATCACAGAACAAAACATGTTCAATTTTTACCTCAAAAAACAACTCTGTAGTCTGCAGTGCAATAATTCATCATGATTAAAAATTACCTCCAAGGATGGCACTTTTTATGAACTGCAAATCAATTAACAGCACTGTTTTCCACCATCTGAGGTTTCTGTTGCTGCAAACATTTTTGTGACAGATTGGAAAAATTCCAGAGGTTTCTCATCATAGTAAAAAAAAAAATTTGAAAATCAGCAAAAAAAATTAGTAAGGACATTATTTCTAGCACAGTGATGCAGAAATTGTAAATTGGACCCACTGCTATATAATACAACACAGTTTAACAAAGTGCAATTAAGCAATTACTCCAAAACTTAAACAAATGAGATTCAAAGTAGAAAAAAATAAATTGCCAAGAAAGAAATTGTGCATAGTGTTTATTACCTAAACGTTATTACATAGTAATACTTCATATGTTCAAAGAAAATTCATACACCAAACAACTTATCTGTAAGCTTGCAACACAAATTAATACCACTTACCAGCCAACGTTGAAAAGAGAGTTCAATATAATTTGATCAACTTCTTCCATTTCAGTGATGTACTGGCTGTCAAAATAAGGCTGAAACAATGGCAGGTTTACCAAGACTTAAAGCACAACACAAATAACTTCATGAAAACATTTGAAAGACTACCAAAGTTGCAAAATAGAAACCTTATGAAAACAAAAACGCAAGTACAATCGCAGGGAATATCAACCACAGCACTGTATAAAAGTACGTCATAGCACTACGGATGAGCATTTAGGAATACTGAATCCAAAAGGATTCAGATCCTAAACTATCTGAATTCAAAATACTAATTTAAACTAAATAATAGGATTCAGTTTAGACCAGGGATCTCAAACATGCTCGGGCCGCATGTGGCCAGCAAGGACCGTTTGTGTGGTTCGCGATGCCTTTTGGGAATTTTCAAATAATTAACATTTACGTTGTTCAGTCCCTTGACAAAAAGATGCCGCACAAAACTTGAACCAACATTGAATGATACCCAGTGCAGTTTTCGTACCCAGCCATAGCACTTCAGACCAAATTTTAACTCTCCAAAAAATTTTTGAGAAATCTTGGGAGTATGCCAAAGATGTCTACACATGTTTTATCGAACTCGAGAACGCATACGACCAGGTTCTTCGTGAAAAGCTTTGGGGAGTGTTGCAGGAGTACGGTATTGACGGCTACCTGTTACTGGCCGTCAAGTAACTGTATTCCTACCCAGAAGTGTGTCCGTGTCGGGAGAGTTAAATAACGACCGTTCACTGTTGGTGTTGGACTCCAACAAGGGTGCGTTGTCACGCTCTTTTTCACATTCTACATCAGCGGTGGGAACCTATTTGCTATCCCGGGTCGCAAAAATTGTGGATTATTGCTGTCAGGCTGCAAATAAGAATTCATTTTATCTTAAAATTCTACCTTTATTTTAATACGAGGGATAGAGGCTTCTCATGGTCTACATGAATTGGATAGACAGCTTCTTATGGTCAACATGAATTTGGATAGACAGTCTACATGAATTGGATAGACAGTCACGGCCCTCCACTAAACGCGACCTTCTCAAAAGTGGCCCCCATGCCAAATTAACTGCCTACCCCTAGTGTAGACCATTCAGAAAAACATTCAATGGAACAGGTTGTTTATAATTTGGGGGACAAAAAAGGACACCAATTGTTTTGTTGCAATTAAAAGTGATTTTGTGTTCAGCAGCATAGATGCCACAAATATTCAGAAGACATGGGAGTACACCAATACTAGGGCCAAACACGCATATCATCAAACATTAGATCAGCAGTCGGGAACCTGTGGCTCGCGAGCCAGATGTGGCTCTTTCGATGACGGCATCTGGCTCGCTTGGAATTTCTTAAAACAATTGTTACGTATGAAATTTTTTCTATAATTTTCCTACAAAGCCATCAGCAACACCATGCAGCACCAGAAGTCGCATTAACAGTCAGAAGCAGGTTATTAAAGAGAAAATTCAGACATTTACCATTGTTTAAAATTGTTGGTTTTGCTCAAAAATACACAGGTGAGTTAAGTAAGTTAGTTGCATTAACTGTTGAAAAATATTATATGGCTCTCATGGAAATACCAATTTAAATAATGTGGGTTTCATGGCTCCCTTAGTCAAAAAGGTTCCCGACCCCTGCATTAGATGATTCACAGGGCTGAACCCAGCTTGTTTCAGAGTTCAAGGTAAATCAGTGCTCTTCAACCTTTTCGTTATCATGGAACCCCTGATATACTTTCACGTTGTCATGGAACCCCCATTAACACAAATTTTAAAAAACACGAATTACTTGAAAGAAAATCAAATTTTTCATTATTAGACACTTCCAGAAACATACAGTTATTACAGAAGTTATAAAGCAAGAAATTTTATGACTCGGGGTTCTTGCATTTCTGGAATGTATCTGCTACATTCAGAATTTGGCGAAAAGAACACGTATCTCAAATAAGTGTCGTCCCATTTTCTACCATTGATAATTGAATTACATTTGGTCTGCTTCGAATTAGGTGCCTCTTTTACATTTGAACTACATTGCTCATAACCGTCCACACCTTCGCTGTTGTTATTATTTCGCTTCACCTAAGAAAATATGCTATTTTGCTTCATCTGTCTTGACTTCATAGTAAAAAGTTGGAGTTCACATTGTTTTTACTTTCTTACCACAAAGGCTGAACAACAGCTCTAGTCTGTTGTCTACTCTCTACTATTCCAATATACAGTACTGCGAACTGTACATCGGCAACATCATATAACTACGATGCAACAATAACGTTCTTCTGAATTGCACAACAATGAACAAGTGACACAACAACTATCAATATTTCTAGTTCCGCTATCTGCACTCAAACTCCTGTACAACGAACTGGCCTACTTGGAGTCTGAACGCAGCACGGTGATCTAAAAATTACATAATGACGCATCAACATACTGAAGCAAGAAATTATTTACCCTAAAAAACGAGGAACCCTCTCGGAACCCCACTACATGTTTTGCGGAACCCCTGTTGAAGAGCACTGAGGTAAATAGTGAATAAAGTAAATAAGTACAAACTAACAACTCCTACTTGCCTTAACTTGTTGGCTACAGTAAAGGTGGATAACATTTTTACTTTCATGATCTGATGCAGTTTTTTTTTTAAGTGACTACGGATATGCCTGGCCTGACGCAATTCAAATAAAACAGTCAGTTTGTCATTCAAACGGCATGGGTCTCATAGTGTAGCGGTTAGGCATTACGGCTGCTATGCTAATGGTTTTTGGTTAGACTCTCACCTTGCAGACTTTACTTTTTTTGTTTACTTTTTTTCATGCTTACGTGTTACCTTTACGGGTTAGTGTTAGGTTAGCATTAGGTTAGGGTTAGCGTTAGCTTAGGGTTAGGGCTACGGTTAGGGTTAAGGTTAGGTTTAGGGTTAGGTTTAGGGTTCATATTTTANGTTTACTTCGTTTCTACCAAGCCTACTGCACTCTTGNCATGTGTTACTGTTACGTCACAGGTGGCGTATGAATAAGTTTTCAAAGTTCAAGATCCACAGGCATATCTATAGCCACTGCCGTTTTTTTCAGTCGCGGACTAAATTTTTTTAAATGACCGAAAAAATTTGTCAATTTGGTCAATATGTGTGAAAAGGTATGCGAGTGAACTGTTCTGGTGAGTTTTAAGCCTATTATGGGACAAACCACTACAATGACTCAGCAAAAACAAAACAGGTTTGGTGTTTTTATACCAACTCATCAGCAATCTTAGTACGTGCAGTACATTGCACATGTTTTGCTTAGCGAACAGCATGCTGTAGTTAGCTATCAAATGCTTTAGACCAGGGTTTCTCAACCTGTGGGCTATGGCCCATTACTAGGCCACAGGAGAATTTTTAAGGGGACACGGCCTGACATTCCTGAAATTGAGTAGATTTTCTAGTTGAATGTTTTAATCAAAAACATAGGTAGCTTTTCAACTACAAACATAATAGTTTGCTTTCTCATCATTATGCGTTACAAATTATTGCAACATGGACATTTCCACAGCCTACCATGTTGTGCACAACATGCAGCTAGTGAGCTACTGCAGGCATTTTGAGGCAGACAGGTGACTCTTGTTGCCATGAAATTGAAATTTAAAAGCAGGCTAAATTTGGAAGATGAGTTGATCTGTGCATTGTTATGTAGTATATATGGTTTGACATTTATGGTTTGACATTCAGGGGTTTGCGTATTTCACAGTTGCACACTTTGTCTTGAAGTGTCACACCGTGAATGCCAGAGAGGGGCATTGTCTCCAAAATTGTAGTGTCATAGCTGCAAATAGTCGTAGATCAGGGCCAGTTTCAAGTCAATTTGACCGATTTCTTCTAATCGGGCCCTGCGCTCCATCTACTAACCAACGCAAACTTACACTTTCTATCGAAACTGCTTGTGTATAGTGCTGGTATGGGGTTATTTATATATTTTGAGAGATCAAAACGATTATCAAATTTTTCCGACGGTCTCACAAAATACAGCATAAATATTAAAATAACTCGCTTTAATACCAACATCAAAGTACACCAAAACCTTGATTTACAAAGACCTCGGCATTCAGATGATATAGTTGTGGTCTATGAAACAATCTTTGCGGTGAGCAAGGTAAAAAATTAAGAAATCTCTGGAAGGGCCCACAGTTTTTGTAACGCTGGGATCTGCTGCCAACTAAAATCCAAGTGAACTGCAGTTTTTAATGCCCTCATCAAAGTTCTACAGTAAGAATGGTCACTGCTTTCAGTAGTGAGTAGCCAAGTTTTTTTCAACAGCACCTTGCTAACGCAAAGAAGGCTTTAAGTTCTTAAGCTGTTTTCTGTTTCATTTATAAAATTGTTTGCAACTAGCATTTGGCAGGTCATACTTCAATAGTTGCTGCAAAATACAGTTCGATAATTGTTAAATGTTGATAATTTAATAAACAAGAGTGAATGACATCAGTACCGGATTTACATAGTGGGGAGCCCGGGGCCCTGGCATGGTGGGGGCCCCATGTGCGGGTCAGATATAGAATCTTTAGGTAGGGGATTGCCAATGAAGTCACTAGTATTTCCACGGATTATTAATATTTATGACGTAATCTTGTGATGTCACATTTGTTAGCTCAAGTGTAACAAAACCTTATGATGCAACATGATAATGAACAATGATTAGTAATTTGTGAAACTATTGCAAAACCTGTCACCAGAAGCATCGTATTTCCTTTTTTTGAAATTGATTGAAAAATGTTTCTGGGTGATCCAACGTTTTCATCATCTCTAAACGTCAGTCCTTGCTCAGCAATAAATTTTACGACAGAAACCAAACGTTGCAGTATTGATTTCCAATATTGTTGACATTGATTTTCCTGAGTAGCTAGCTCTGTATCAATTCTTCATAGTGATTAATTACATCTGTGACTAAATGCAATCGCGGCATCTTTATGTTTAATTGATTGCTTGTGGCTCCTCAGCGTGCTTCCAGTCGCAGATTCCTTTTCTAATAAGGAAATGCGCTCATTTATTCGTATCCGTGCACATCAGCCTACACATGAAACAATAAACACAAGTTTGTGAAGGAGAAAAACAAAGCCAGCTTCTTTCAATGCCTTCGGCATTGTGGTTCTGGCACCGAATAAGATTTGTGGTACAATTCCGTGACGAGTTTCTGTCTTTTCTATGTTGTGGAACATCATGTTTTAACAATAACTTTTTGTCTTTCAACTGAAATTCCTGCATTTTTCCGGTATATTGGATGACCAGAGACCGATATCTTTGCCTCCAGTGATAGCATCAGACAACTCATCTATCGTGTTTTTTGATTATACTTCTTGATGTTCTTCTGCTGCTGCACTGCTGGCTCAAATAGGTCTATTGTCACTGTTACGTACATCTAAGTCTGTAGCAAGATGTTCTTTGATTTTCTGTCCTCTTACAGGTTCCGCAGAAATGTCTCCGCTAGAATTCACTGCCACTGCAAAATACTATTTTAAATAGCAATTTGAATGTTTCTTGACTTTGCTGCAACTTATTCCTCTCTCATTTTTGCCTCTTTTGCATTTCAACTTTTTTTAGAACCACGGCACTTAAAGCTCTACTTGTAAAGGGGGTGATCCCCTTTTATCTGTCCATGTTTATTTATAAGCTCAATAGGGCTGTCATATTTTCGGCGCAAAAGGGGAGGACAGTTTACGACTGTCACTCACGTGAGTGTATTATCTACACTTAGCCTAACAAGTCAAATAACAAAAAGGCCTTTAAGCATTGAAGTAAAACATCCAGTGTAGACAATGTTTCATTCAAAAACACACCAAACAAAATCCTTATTTCTTAACCTAGTTAGCCCAAGAATATTTTGCAGATTTCTAAAATATCCTAAAAATGTAGAATCGCCTTTTACAATTTTATGAAACTGCTTGCATGAAAGATGTTATAAATTGCACACCAGCTTTAGACTAGAAACTGGTTCAACCAGAAAGGTTTCTTTTTTATGTTTTCAGCTGCATCAAGGAAAAAATCGTTCCATATTAGCATAACGAGCCATAACATTGAAGTAAAACTGTGCAATGTTTATCAGTTCTTGAAGCGTTTAATGCTATTGCAAGTTGCAAAATATTTTGCTTATTTTGATGTTCCATCATTTTACAATAAATTGCATTTGGCTGATGCTCTTTTCGCACGAACTCAAACAAGAAGTTGTGGTATTGGTCAAACAGTTTACTTCAACCTCATCAACAGGCACGTTTCACTCAAGCAGATAGTAGATACTACTGACATGGTTCATCCTTTTTCCAATTAGTTGTTTGCAAACGGAGGAATATATTCAAATCTTTTAAATTCAGCAAATAAGCTGGTCCATTTAGCCAGATGTGAAACACAAGACTTGTACAGCCATGATCCTTGCCTTCGTTGAAGTTTCTTAGTGCTGATTTAACTTGGCTTGATACGTATATCTGATTATCCCTCTTGAATCCTTGCCTTCACAGTGGTGAAACACACTATGACCTCAACAACTGATGCTTTTGACTTCTGAATATTCTGAACTTGTTCAATAAAAGCAACCGCAAATCATTTCAAATGACTTAATGTGAACAGATTCGCTCAAAGAATTTCCAAAAAAATGTTTCAGAACAACAGCTGCCTTGTTGATAAACATGAGGTATGAATTTGAAGCTTGGTGCAATCAAAGCATCCTTGGCAAGCTGCGATGAAGTGACAGCCACCTGGTTACTCTACGAGAAATAAGTTTTTGGTAATCAATATCCACAAAGTCACAATAGTCTTTTCACTTTCTTTGTAAACTGTGCAAATGCAACCACACATAATTCACTCAGCTTCAAAATAATTTAGTTCTTGATCGCGTGGCGCGCATTTTTTCACTCCTGGATTCGCTATAATAACTAGAAGCTACTACGCTAAGTTATGTACAATATACTGCTTACCATGTCACGGGTTATTATCGGCAAAGCTAGTACAGTATATTGGCGTCAGCAGTCCGTACTCTAATGACAAAGTCATTGAGATACTCAAAAAAGATTTACCACTGTTATGTAACGATTATGTAAAAGCATTCCCGCCTTTCCAGCCAAGAATTAACTCAACCAAATCATGGATTAATTAGAGAACTCGCAGGCCCACCCATACACTAAGCTACACCACCATCTCGTATCTTGTTGCAGTTGAGTAGGGACAGCTTACTGTATGCAAAAACAATACATCATAAAGATGATCATAGCCAATGACGTAACGGATGGGAGGCAGAGGGGCAAAATGCCCCCCTGGCATTCTACACGTGAAAAACCGGACCGCCATCTTAAGTGATATTTCGGTTTTAGTATTCGTTTGGTTTTCAGTAGGTTGTTGTTTTTTTGCGTTTTTCAATTTTTTTCCACTGATTTAAGGTTATAGCTATATCCACATCACGATTCACCATCATTTCCCAAGTTTTTTTCTGAGTGTTGGCTAGTGGGGCCTCTTTTAGCTAAGTTTCCACATGGGCTCAAAGCTCTAGTTACGCCACTGATTGCAGCTAAGTAAAATAAGAATGCAAAAAGGAGAACATTTTCGAATGTCCTGATAGAGTATTTCGTTTCTCATGATAAAAGTGGACACGTACTTTAAAAAGAAAGCCTATTGTATGGTAGCTATATCTAGCAATGCTACTCATATGCGACCTGTGCAAATCTCAGTAAAGCAGACGCAAAATCTTCCAGAAACGAGAAGAGACAAAAGCTAAAGTGTTCTACATGTCTTGGCCTTGCATTCACCAGATTGATACCTGACCGACTTTCAGGAAACCAATAAGTGTAATAGTTGTTTCGTCACAATATCAAATATTCTTTAGGTGAAATACTGCTGTTTGGCGGATGACACTAAACGGAGGGCCGGCGGGTCGGGCGGGCTGGAGGGCCGTGTTTCCAAACCGAAAACGTGAATTTGCAGCGGGCTGGCGGGCTGCACTAAAGGGCGGGATGGACATCAATGCG
>JGI24021J15306_10007419_pt1 | contig 13357 bp, 6 predicted proteins | sample Ectturendosymbi1_FD_15306 | JGI IMG/M metagenome (IMG submission 15306) | reverse complement strand
TTACTATTGCTTGCTCGCGCTACACATATGATGGTGTTATTCTTCCCGCACATCCCGTTCGTGGTGAATCACACAATCAACGCAACACCACCGGAGAGGTTTGCAACAGTGCACTCCAAATTCCGCTATTGGCAACGGTTTTGGCGTAAATATCAAAAAATTGCCTTTCGCAAAAATGCGGTTTTTCGCCCCAAACTTTTCCTCCGCAGAGCAAAGATAATAAGTGGTCTTTTGGTATTGGTGGTTAGTTGTAGTTCTTTCAAGAAGTCCAAGCCAAAAAAGGCATCGAAAAAGCTAGAAGCTAAGCGTGAGGCCGATTTCTCGATGCTGACCGAAAATTGCCAAAAATCGCTTACGAAAAACCAAAAAAATTATAGTTTTCTCAAATATTTCAAATGTAAACATACTTGTGTCGACTTACCGGAAACATCTTTCGAAAACCTTTCTTGCAATGTCTTACTTGTCGACGTAGCTTCAGTGGTTCGCGAGTTACCACACAAAAACCCGCTAAAATGTCAATATATCGGCTTCTGTGGTCCTTACAGGGTACTGGGGAGTACTTCTACTTGTCGCTGGCCAAGTGACGGTTCTACTGAACGGAAGACACAAAATTTAAACAAAATGCGTATTCAGTTGACAAGTACTCAGATACATCTTTTTCAAAAAACTTGTCAGCTGTTTCTTTTCAGCAAAAAAAAAACTTACCTGAAGTCGTGAAATCGCAGACGAACGGGCCTGTTCGTCTGGGTGAAAATTTCGTCAGAAGCCAATTGGTGAGATGAAAGATTTCCTGGTACCGGCTGTTGAAATCTGGTTTGATTTTGACCACATTGAAGGAGACATTAGCGTAATTCAATCGCCGAAGTTCTTGACATGAAACGGTGCCAGAAGAGGTGTATCTTGCTTATTTTACCTGTGGAGTAAAGACACTTGAATACAGATATGCGTAAATTTGAATCATCGCAAAAAGATGAAAGCAAAACCCAATCGGCTGAATCCTCTAAAGCCTATAGAAAACCTTCTAGACCTAGAGCTTTTTAATTGAAGAGGTGTATTAGTAAATCTCTAAGTGCTGGCAGCGTGAAAGTTATACTCAGACGTTTATGCCTTTACCAAGACCCAGTTCAGGTGATTTCCTTACGCGGCCTTGAATTTTGTACGGTTGCTGTGGGTTGGTTTTCAGCTAGATACACTTGACGCTGTTCTGCAATTTGCTTTGGTAATGTGAAGTGGCACATAAGCAGTATGGATTTTTGGAGAACATTGCCAGATAGTGTTATCTAAAACAGAATCAGGGACTATATTTTTAAAGCCGTTTCAGGTAAAAGTTTATCTCCATGTGGAACATAAAATCATATTACTACGATGATGCGTAATCCGCATGACGTTTAAGATTAAACAGGAGCTCCCCATTGTTGGACATATGCTGAAAAACGCTGGTTTTCTCACTGGTCTTGCAAAATTTGCAGATTGTTGTTACTCAGCAATATTTGTAAAGCCACAACAGTGACCCACACCAAGCGAATCTATCGCAATTTATTGCGTAAGTTGTTACTCAGTAGCTCCATCTTGGGACAGTATTTTTGCTTTGTTTTTTTTATCTCTACCTTTAAAAATCGTTGATCGCGTCTCTCTTCGATTTTGGCACGTTCGTGAGGAACTATAACTGGATCTACGCAGGTCCTGCATAAGCGTCCGCATGTGTTGCAGGCGAACAGGCTTAAAGCATAAACATAAAGAGAAGTATCTCTGCTTACGCCTGAACTTTGTTCATATGGATCAGTGCAGAACCGTCGCCAGTGAGTCTTCAACAGGGGGGCTTGACAATCTGGAAAATTCACTTTATATTTGCAACACAGCATTTGCAAATTGTGATTTACATTGCGGGCAGATTAGTTATAAAATTATTAAATATTTTCCCACAAATGCACACAATAGACTCGTAGCAACATACAATTTTTTAACAATCTTAAAAGGATTTGGGTCTTATCATTGTCATTTAATTGGCGTCGATTACTTAGAAAGGCGGTAATGAAATGCTATTGTTGACAAAAATTTGGAAGAAACCAGAATCAAGCCTATCGATCAGTTATGAAAACACTGTTACAGAAGGAACAAATCTGAGGCCGGTCAAAAGTGTGCACCGCGATGAACGTGTTCTGTCATTAGCGGAAATTTATAAGCTTTTCCATGAGCTTAGTCAGTTTTGCTTGAAAAGCATGCGCATTAGACTTTTTGCTAGTAGAAATACGCATGCATAAACCTTTCTGATGTCTAGACCTGTTAATCTCTTGGTGCATGGCACATATTTAGATTAATGTCATTGTGTATCTCAAATAGGCTATAAATGTTAATAAGTAGACAAAAGCCTACGCGGACGCAACAAGGTCAACATCCGTAATCCAACTGCACTGCTCTTGTGGGGGCAAGCGTGGCAGTGATTGCTCAAGAAATTCTTGTAACTGCACTGTCAAGTAAATTTTGATGCTGTCTTAACAGCGGGATGCGTAAATGTGCAAATTTGCTCGTAAGCCCAAAAGTAATTTGCTTCTATGCAGTACAAAATACGAGAAGACTATCTGGGTTGAGCCATAATACATTTTTTCGCAACAATCACTACACAAAATACATTGATCATGAGGAAGTGAAACTTATGGACATAACTTCATGTTCAACACTCCAAGCAATGAATGCTGACGTTTTGTTCTCAAGCCTCAAATACGTCTATTACCTCGCAAACGTTTCAAAAATGATCAGGCGATGTTATTCTGGATCAGGGGTTACCAACCCGGGGTACATCTATGCCTAAGGGTACATATGCTTATCTGAAGGGGGACATTTAAGGTTAGCATATAAGGAAAAGTATATTTATATATTAGTTATTTCCAAATATTTATACACACATCAGTGAATGTTGTAAAAATTCATTAGTAAATGCTTACTGTTAAACACATTAACTTTCAAACCTGAAAACGGAGTCTACCTTTATATGTCTAAACATCTAAAAGTTCTATTAAAAACTCAGTGGATTTTTGTTATTTTAGTCAGCCTTGTCGTGATAAGTTATTTTACTGTCCATAAATTACAGGACAGAGCACAATACGGATTGATAAAAATTCAACTGATTTCTAGCGTTTCTTATTTCAATTTGGGGGGCTAAGCCCCCCCAAAACAGCCTCCCGGATCAGTGGTTTTCAACCTTTTTTGCATTTTGTATTGTGACCCATTATAGCAACCCACTATAACCCAATGACCCCCATCTCAAACCCCTAATGAAGCAAATGTAACACACCTGTGTGCACTAAATATCTACTCGCGACCCCTCCAAGGAGGTTCACGACCCCTCTGGGGTCACAGATTTGCTAAAATTATCTTCAACGTTTTCTGGTCTCAACTGAAGTCATCATGCGTTAAATCTGATTTCAGCCCAGCACACCTGTACTTTCAATAAATTAGCTACTGGTTTTCAAGCCACACCGATTGTATGTGCATGCACGATACATTGCTTATGTATATGGAAATTTTGCTTCTGCGCTACTTTGAAATAGATGAAACGAGTTGTGATTTTTATCACTCCCTCATTAGTAACTGTGGTTCTACTTCGTTTGTTTCGGGTATACTACCAATACAATTGACTTGTGATGTAGTTTTGTTTTCGGCACTGGTTTTATTTTATGACACACTAAATTGATTGTAATAGCACCCTAACCTTATAAGGTGCGGCGGTTTTGATTGCCACGCTCATATAAAACGAGTTGTCGGACCTCTGTATTAGCCACGAAGGGTGTAATTAAGTGATCTGCAAGTAGAGCAACCGTCCCACCAAAATGTGATGGTCCCAGCGTTGAAGGTAGTTCGTTTCCGGTATGTTCGACTTTGCTTAGCTCGTAATTGCGGGTTCTGGTGCGGCAAGCGCGAGCCAGCCAAAACTGGCCACGGTGATCAACTTGAGCGAGCAGAAATTTCCAGATACTTGCAGTCGGTCATACTGTGAGGCTAGGAAGTAATACAATAAATAAACTGAGTTGCTGCTGGTGGATCCCAGGTTAATCGACCCACAGTTAGCTGGATATAAAGCAGAACTTGTGAAGGCTAGATTGTGTGGAACGCTTGTCCAAACAAGCATGTCATTTGGTGTTGCAGATGCAACGTTTTTCTGTTGCTTTGGCTCCGAAACGCCCGACAGGCAAAATGGGCAAATCATTACAAGGCCACCCATGGTCAGCATATCAATATGCAGTCTCAGTTTAGCTCGAGGACGTTATGCAGGAAGTGTCACAGCATGGTCAGGTATAGTTCTCAATCAAAGGTGCGAGGCAGGTCGTGATTTCCGCCACAGTTATATTTTAACGGTTCTTCCATGGCGATGCTGTTGGTGTAGATCAGCTATGTCCAACCCGCGGGCCGCATGTGGCCCAGTCGAAGGTTTTGTGCGGCCCAGTTTAGCTTTTCGTTGCATTAAAAATATCCTACATACTGAGAACCTGTCGTTATTTTGATTATCTTGAATTCGACATTTTTGATGCAGGTGGTCTTCAGTGCCACTTTATCACATCTGTTACCATTGCAGTTAGGATTCGAACGCTTTCAGTACATTAGTTTAAGCAAAATTAGTTTGCTAAGATCAACGTAAGCCATTAAACGTGCGGCCGTCATTAATATGTCATTCAATGTGTGGCCCTGGTTGAGATAATGACAATGTTTTGCTCAGTAAGCCATTTGGATTAGACATTACTGGTGTAGATTTCAGGGTTCAAACTTTCTTCCATACCGCCTCCTGTACGCTTTTTTAATAATCTCAAGCACCATTTTCTTTGGTCTAAAACGGTGGTTCTCAACCTTTTCTGATCCATGGACCATCTTTAAAAAAAATTTCAATATACCCCTTTGCTTGATCACACCTCAAGAACAACTAGTGGAAACTGTATTGCACATAGTTCAGTGAACTCAAGGGCATGTTCAATATGAGGATTTATGGAACTCACTGTGGACCACTAGAAATTCTAGGTGGGCCACTGCTGGTCCACCTGAACCTCGTTGAGTATAACTGGTCTAAAATGTTCTTAGAAGGCTGCAGTAACGTCAGGAGCAACAACAACGCCACCGTCTACTTTATCACCTTTTATGTTTGAGTGACTGCATCGTACATACTTACAATACGTGGCAAAATCACGCAGCATACATCTAAATTAATTACCAACATTTTAGTTTGAGCAGAAACTGGTGAGAGCGAAAGGTGTTTTTCGTTATGAGGTTTGTCCCCGCCTTCTGGCGTAAGACGTCATAATGCAGTTTCGTTTTTTTTTCTTGAAACGGAAACGCAAGTTTTTACAACTCGTCTGCATCGTTCTCTGTCGGAACTCTGACTCAGGGTTGCCAGATAGGCTCTTTTGGAGCCAAAAACCAGAAATTTGACTCTTGAGAAGCAGTTGGCACCAAAATTTTTATGTGGCTATTTGGCTACTTTTTGGCTCTTTTGCAACATTTCGTTCCACAAAATTTTCTTGGAGAAGAGTTGCGAGTGGTGCGTGTAGCTTGTCCCCGCCACCATAAAACGAGAAGTGGGCCACCACACAGTTGTGTAATGCTTAATGAGCACCCAAATATACCTAAAAAGAGATAGAGAAGACGTGCAAGTGGAACGCGCAACTTGTCTCATGCAGTGTCCATTGAATCTGTTCCTGCTGTGCACTGCATTGTTTTAAATTTCAATGTTTGAACCAGACACGAAGTCCATAGTGCACAAGCACACACTGTCTCAACAACGCAGATTGATAATAACAGACACAGAGGGTTTTGAAAGGCAATGAGCAAGAAACATTATTAACAAGCACAAAAGGGAAATGGCGAACTTCTCATAGCAATTTGAGACCCCATCAATGAGAAGGGTGTTTCCTGTGAGAAACATCAAGAGCATTTTTATCTAGCTGGAGATTGGTGTGTTTAGTAGCAAGTCGCCATGCTCTTCAGAGTTCAGTCGGTTCTTCTGCTTTAGGAATGCGTTTTCATGACTGACACCAGATTCAAGCATGTAGGAAACTGAGAATGCAAGTAAAAACGGCTCAACAGCTGCACCAAATTTCGGGTATTTAACAGCGGTATTTACATGGCACTGTCATGCAGTTTTTTTCCGTTTTAACAGTGATTGAGCTTCGAGATCCACACGCATATCAGGGAGTTCATTTTGCAACTGTGAATTAATGTCTGCACTTTGCTTATTAAAATCAAATGGCATAACGCGTAACAATCCAATCCGGCACACGCATCCTCTGTAGGTCCTTAAAGAGTGACTTCAAAGTCTTCACTTAAATTTAGGTGCTTTGCATATATCTCCAAATCACTGTCAACTTCCATATTTTTCCAATTTAAGCAAGCTGGAGAAAATATGAAATAATTGCGTTCCAATTTTGAATAGACTTAATTTGGTTTAAAATCCCGTTAGGATTGGACGAACTTGAATAACAGCCATTTCGTTCATGCCGCATTGTGTCAAGTCTGGTTTGACAAACTTATGATCGAATGAGATATGAGATTTGGTCGGTGACAGTACGGGCATGGTGTGCCATAAGAAAAAGTTTGGGAACCAATGTTGCATGGTTTCTTCTGTTTAGGTTGTACAGATTGAGATTTGCTGTTTTCTCACTAGGTAATCTAGTGTAGAAGTTTTTTGTCATTTTGAAGAAGTTATGAAAAACAATGTAGTTGTAAAAATTTTCTGGTTATATTACTGTTGGACATTATCACCTGTACCCCCTGTGTTGGCCTTCAGATAACAGATTTAGTATAAAGTGAATTAAGTGTTGTGTTTGTCATCTACTTTGACAAGGAAATGTTGAATAATTCCTAACAGTAATACAAAAGTTTGTAATTACGCCATCATGGATGTAGCCAAGGGGACACTTGGGCCATGGTCCATACTTTGCCTCCAACTTTGCAAAAAGGTCATACCACGGTTGAGTAACATGGTGACGTCATCATCGAAACGCAAACAGAGTGTTTGGCTACTTATCTGTCGTTTTGGCTCCCTTGGGAACAGTGTTTGGCTACTTCTGGTTAAAATCATCTGGCAACCCTGCCCTGACTTCGCCTGCTGTCTGCGCAGCTGTTCTGGTTTTCGGAGGCAAGTAAAGTAACTGAACGAGATGCGACCCCAAAAGCAGGAGTGTACATGTCAAATCTTGTTACTGTGGGTTACCACTTCCTTGCAATAATATGTGGAGAACCGCGTCAGCAATACTTACTGATATAATGAGCGGCTTCTTGCCCATACATCAAGGCTGCCCTACTCGCGGCCACGAGGTTGTTTTATGTGGCCCGCGATGTAATAAGTTCGTAAGCGGACTTTTTAGTATTTTTTTATAGGCTCAAGTATATTTGCCATCAAAATTATACCTGTTGTTTCTGTTATGGGCCTACCACCAAAACCTTGTAGAACAAACGCTTCGAAAATATGTCAATTTTTTAGATTAGGTTTACATCCATACAAGCTGGCAACACTGCGTGCAACTATATGACTCATTATCACCTCGTGTTATCGCCTAAAACAGCCATGTCCAACCCGCGAGCCGCATGCGGCCCAGTCGAGGGTTTTGTGCGGCCCAGTTTAGATGTCGCTGTAGTAAAAGTATCCCATATACTGACAACTTGTCCTTATTTTAACAATTTTAAATTTGACATTTTAACGCAGGTGGTCCTCAGTGCCGCTTTATCACGTCTGTTACCNGTGCAGTTAGGTTTCGAATGCTTTCTGTACATTAGCTTAAGCTAAATTTAGTTTGCTGAGATCAAAGGAAGCCGTTCAATGCGCGGCCCTCAGTAATATGTCATTCAATGTGCGACTCTGGCCAAGACAGTGACAAAATTTTTGGCTCAGTAAGCCATTTGGGTTGGACATAGCTGGCCTAAAACTTATCAAAGTCAAGGATATGTTGCGTCACAATAGCTTATTGTTACGGCACAAAAACGCTTGTGGCCCGCAATAAATTTCCCCATGTGAAAGTGACCCGCAACACTAAAAAGGTTGGGCAGGCCTGCCATACATCCTTCAACTGGTTACTTCTGTTAAAAACTGCTGCATGCAATGACGTTTGTAAAATTGTTTAAACAAGTTACGGAAAAAACTCACATCCTTGATCGGCGTGTTTTCCCAAAATGCATTTTCAATCAGGTGGTGTCTTTGCTTCATTGGACTGTCTTTTGGCAATATCACACGCCCGTAACTTGTTATCATCTGGGGTGAGATTGGAGCAATACTTCAGACAGTGAACAGAAAACTGCCTGTGCTTCCTTGCTGCAGTCGCCCTTATGCTGAAAACTATCTGGCACTAGAAAGCAAACGTGTCAAGGCGCGCGAAGCGTTGTAGTTGTGATAACTTTTCTTGACACTTTCGCTACAGTAATTAGAACGGCAGGCGGATATTTGCGGCGGTTACGCTCAAATGATCAATGTAATAGATGAAAAAGCCCGTCATATGGCTGAATCAGCTGACAAAATTTTGCGACTTATAGAGTTTCTCGATTTTGAAAGCATCTTATACTCTCATACTCTGTAACGTCCACTTCGAGGTTTGTGCAACCAACATTCCCCGCTGAAATATGAAAACGTCTTCTGGGGTGACGATAGGAACAGCGCTTAAAAGCCAGGCTCCACGATAATTCAGACGAAACGGTGCTTTTAGAACAGGGATTCCCAACCTTTCTCTGACCATGTACCCCTTCAGCATTTCGACAGATGAGCATGCGCCCCTAAAATATCGTATGACAAAAAAGCTTAGTAAAATAACAAAAATCCACTGAATTTTTAAAAGAACTTTTGTATTTTTATAACTAAAAAGGTAGATTCCGTTTTTATGTCTCAAAGTTAATATATTTAACAATAAGCATATAATGATTTTTGAAAATAAATTTTCAAAAATTATAATTTTTGTGCTGGCTTGATTCAGGGATTTATCGTAGATCGTCTTGGTTTTAAATTTCCACAATGGTAATCTTCATGGCAACACCTTACATCTGTTGTAGCTCAGACAGAATTTCGGGTGAACCTCAAGTAGAGCTTGAGCGCAACTATGGTAGTCAGGCAGCAGGGAATATTTTCCCTTGGAGTCACCAAACCCGTTTATCATCACCGTCTTCAAACGCTTCGTTCGTTTCGCGAACTTGCATACTTCTAGAAATGACTTGTATCGTTTCAGTGAACATTGCCTTTGCATGTGGTTCATGCTACCGATGTCACTTCTAAGTGCATGGCGTACGCTATATTGACACCTGCACTGTTAATCGAACCACTGTACACAATACAGAATATTCGCACTGGCATTTTTAGAACTCACTAATCCCCAGTGACCGACCCCGATATCTTGGCTCTCGCTTCTGGATCTCTATACCGGTCACAATGTCCACCTTAATTGGAAATTTGATTTCGTCCACGATACCGGAGTTGGAATGTCGTACTTCTGTTGAATAACTGCTTATCGATTGATGGCAGAAGTGATCTGGGTCTGTTCACCGACCACATATGCATTGAAATGACCCCCTCTCACTTGTGGCGATATTGGGCACGTTTATCGCTATCAAAACTTCGTTCCGCGTAATTAAACCAGTTGTTTGTATGACGAAACCTGCCGCTAAACGCGTCGATCTCTTGTGAAGATATGACGTCGCGTGGGTTGTTTGCGTGAAAATCGTTTGTGCCGGCGCGAATGAGCTTGCAGACAAGCTTAACGTGCTTACATTATTTTGATGATAACCGTGTAATTTTTGATTGTGGGCTTATCGTTTCGAGATGTCATGCGCAAGACGCGCTATCGAGCCACTTAATCCTCTACGTCATCTGTCTGATATTTTTTAACGGACTGTCTAAAATTTCTGTAGTCGGATAGACATCAAACTGTGGTTTTGCCCAGGTTTGCTGCACATTATGAAGCTGATGCCGTCAACCAGAACATTTGCACTGCAAATACATGAAATAACATTTAAAAATATTTTCCGGGGTTATGTGGTGGCAAGCTGGTACTGCATACAGCTTGCTTCTACAAATACTGCCTGATATTCACTAAAAATTACGGAATGCATGTTTGTGTTAACTTGAAGTGAACGGATGCCTGAGCAGTAATATGTCTGGATAATCTTGACTGTGAACACGTCTCGCGCAGTTTACACGGAGAGGTGTTCTGTTTAGCCCACACTACAAATTTAAGTTTGCCATCGCCGAAACCTAAGTAAGCTATTGAACCTTAAGCGCAAGGTCGCTGCTGTTCTTAGTTTCTATGATACCGACGCAAACAATAAAATGCTTTTCAACAGTTTTTTGTATTGGCGTAGTTCACGCTTCTATATAAATTTCTGCAGTTGCTGACTGTTTATCTCAGAATCGATTTCTGTTTGCTTGTCAGCAATAATCGGTTAATTGATGCCGTATTTCGCTTTAAGCAAATACCTATTGATATTTTGTTCAAGCAAGATTCTTTTTCATTTTGGAAAAAACTTCGAGTTCGAGTTAGTAGCTATAACTCTTTGCTAGCAAAAATGGGATTACCAGCTTTCGTTTGGTTAAGTGTTTGTCGGGGGGACGTTTCTTCATTTTCAACGGTGAGCACAGGTATAAACTTAAGGGATTATAGAATGTACGATAAGTTTAACGGTTGTTACGGATACCTTTACGGAACCGCAGCTGGAAGGCGGTGCCATTTCATCAAGTCAAATTCAATTTTGTTTTCAGGCTTCCCTCTCAACTATACCCGCATGTAAAAAATATTTAGTTCGGCGGCGTTCTGTACTGAGTCGGCATAGTTAGGAATTTCAGATTCATGGTTTTCGCTGGTATTTGTCGTGCGTAGTGCTGAGCTGACGTCAGAAGGTAGATGTAATTATGCTGTATTGCGCTACTGACTTTAAAACGGATAGAAAACCTGTTAAAGACAAAACAAAACGGGGAGCGATAGGGCAGTGTGCTTGAGCAAGTCTAGTGTTTTGCTTGAAACGAGTTACCTGGTTTTCTTACAAGATGCAAACGACAAACAACTAATACAAGCCGTAGTGGAGTGTTTGATGCTTTCAAAAAACTGTGGTGCAAAAAAGTGATAGAACGACGCTTCCCGGCGTGGTTGAAATACATCCCCCCTACCACGCCCTTGGCTCCTTTTCCTTGAAACGCGCTGTATGGCCGCTTTTCAAGTTTGCACACTGACTTTTACGGTTTGTAGGAAAGTTGGTTCATGGATGGGTTTCCAGCTGTAATGTGGTAAGGTAATTGTCGCCTGCGTTGGATGCTCACTTGAATGTTGCTGGGTGTTTATTCCGGATTGCCATAATTGGTGGCGTAAAAAGGTTTTAATTTTTATTATTCAAACATGTTGTTTAATGCAGTGTTCTTGACTTGACTCAAGTCAACCAAAAGTTAGTGCTTTGTGAAGAAACAATATTTGTTGAATATCTCGTATGTGAAATGTATTGATTGTTGAGAGGTGTAAAACATGCTGATTTTCAATACATTTTACTTTCTCAAGGCCGTTTCGAGAAATTTGCTTCAACTTTATTTGACATTTTCTGGAAAGTTCAGCTATGTTGCGTTTCTTACTATCTGGTGTTTTACTGATATGCGAAAATGGCTTGGTTACGAAAAATGCTTCCAAATTCAAACCGGGGTGTTGGCTCAACGATAATTTACGAGTCAGGCTTCGCAGTTTAGCCCGCGGCTGTAAACACAATTTTTCAAAAAAAGCTAATGTCCACAAGTACAGCAGCAATGGTTGCGTGAAGAAGATTAATTTGCTCGTTTTTTTTCAGTGGAAAAAACTTTCACTGAAAAAATGCGGTTATTTCGGCCGGCATAGCAAAGCGGACACGCAGTGAATGCAGCAGCATAGCTCACGAAACAGGTCGACACCATTAGGTGCTGCCTTGCTAATGTGAACTGGATGGATGAGTATATGCGATTGAAAATTGTCCGGAAAGGCCTTCTAAGTGTCTCAATGGGCTCCTGTCGCGATGGTTGTCATTGATGATCCTTTGTTGTCATCGTGCGGCGATAATTGTGTAGTCACATGTAGGTTGGTGGAGGCCACGTAATTTTATCTGATTTTAGCACCAGCCGCGTCAGCACTGCGTCATATGTCCGTTTGATATGCGTTTCGTTGATCAATGCTGGTTGGGATGGTATCGGTTGTGTAATAACATCATTCGCTGCGTGTCGGCACTCGGTGAAGAAAGCGATACTAACGCTTCCCCATGCTATGCGCGTTGTTTGAAAACTCAACGCATTTGGTCTTCGGTCGCTATGACAGGTCGGATTAGCGCAGGTCCGCGATATAAATAACTCGAGTTGCGGCAATTGTTTTGACCGTAAGAGTACGCTGTTGCTTGCCCAGTGTTATTGCCGCGGGCCAATTCTAATTACGGGACAGGCAAGTGTGATCATCAAAGTCAAGGACAAGTCTATCTGCCGAGCTCTTCGCCAGCAGTTTTGTCCGTCAGATCAATAGCGATTGCGTTTCGGCCCTCGTATTTTCGTTCGTGTGCTGATGGGGATGCAGTGTTGCTGTCAAGCTTGTTTTAGATCGATATTTATCTGCCGGCTTGACTGCTAGTTGCTGACTGGCGTCTGGTTTTGCAATTAGCAAAAAACTGCTTTCTTCGGTAGGGCTTTTTCAGCTCATGGTGTTTTATATCTGGCTGGATCTGATTATCACAGGCGTATGTCACCTTACGGTTAAATTTGGAATACTTCACTACTGGATTTTCGGACGACAAAATATATAATCACTCCCAAGCGAGGTGAGTGGCGTCAGAAGTTAATCCTTTTTTAAGTTAAATTTTCTGGATTTCATAAACAGTCGTGGACTTTGGATATGACTTGTTTCTTTGGTACAAATGATTTGAGGAAGCATCATTGGAAAGACCTTTTCAGTTTTATGCTTGTACAAGTTCGAGCTGACAGTTAACTGATCGCGAACAATTGGAATTCCTTGTTTTTTCTTCGTCCATGTAATTCTCTACGAAACTCGACGGGATGCAAAAACTTATTCTATTAATAGTTGCTTGCATCTTTCGCGTAAGGTAAGGCATCGCTTGCGCGGTTTTAGCGACATATGCCAATTTTTCAAGGACGCGTGTTGTTCAAAACGACAGAGAGGCAGCTGATAACCGGTGGTTATTTGTAAGGTGATGTGGAAATTAAGTGCTGTCTCCGCGAGGTGGCGCATCTTGTCTGATCGCACTCGGAGATTCTCGTAAACTGCAGACGCCATCTCTGATGCTTTTGCTGTTAGCAGCTTGTTCACGATGCACGTCTGCGGCGTCGCGTGTGATGAAGATAGTCGATCTGCTTGCTGAGTGTGAGCAATCCAGCAGAAGTGGCATA
>JGI24021J15306_10007417_pt1 | contig 13359 bp, 10 predicted proteins | sample Ectturendosymbi1_FD_15306 | JGI IMG/M metagenome (IMG submission 15306) | reverse complement strand
TCGGTGAAAGTGGAACCGCCCCCTGTTCCCCCGCGCTCGTCCAGTGCCGGAGACAGCGGCATTGCCGGGTCCATTTCCCCGCAATCCCCAGTACGCTTCTTCTGTTCCGGCGATCACGACGCCACCGCGACCTCAGGCTGCCACGCGTCACCGGTTTCATCTCATTCTGACGTGGCGGTGAAACCGCTCGCCTCCTCCCCGCGTCAGGATTGTGACGACGCGATGGTGGCGTCATAGCCGAACTTCTCGTCTGCCTCTTTAGGCGTTCCTGCGGATGCTTCAGGAAAGACCGTCCTGCACGATTGGGCCTCGAACCGGCCTCCTGTGTGTCTTTTTCCCGGTTGTTTACTGAAGTATCTCAAACTGAAGCGAACTCGACGCTGCATACTATTCTCAGGGACTTCGCTGTTAACTGTTCTCAGCAGGGATTGTAGACTGTCGCCAAGCTGCCGCTTTACAGTATCGCGTGTGCTGATGCAGTTTGTGTTGTGCCTCGTTTTTCCTAACACTGCTTTCCGTAGCAACAGCGTTCTATTTCGGCGGTTCGGTTCTCGTCATCCTCACCATTCATTGCATGTTGTACAAAAAAATCCGCGCGACGTCTCAGTTTTTTGTTCTTCGCCCGATTGCAGTTTGTATCGCTTGCGACGCGTATGCATTTGTATGAGATTAATGTTACTGCTTGCATCACCTCCCTGACACTCCAGACCGCGCGCTGTTTCATTGTCTTTCCGGCTGCTCTCTCCTGTGACGACTATGACCCAACGCGAGCGAAAGAGTCGACTTTCGATGTTGAGTTTCGACAGTTTGAAGCGGCGCAGGAGCCAATCAAAGTCGTTTCATCGCTTGTGCAGCTGATGGCTGGAGGCGCGTCGCCATGGATTTCCCCTGTGAAGCTAAACCGTGGGGTTGCACGATCTGTTGTTCACGTTTCAATTTCGTCCAATGCCCAAAGAGTCTGTAAACTAATTTCTTTCCCAGCGGTCATGCACACATTGAAAAGTTCTATTGAAAAGATTTTAATTTTGTAAACCAGCCAAGGCATTGCGTTTTTTTTCTGACAATTTTCACACTATTTTTTCCCCAGCATTATGCATACCTCNGAATGTTAAGAAAACGCGCTGTGGTCTTCGTTGTTTCCATCAGTACATGATAGTCGTAATGCCAGACGAGCAACCCTACTTCGAGTAGCCTATGAAATCCTTGGCAATTTTCTCTCCTGTGCAGGTCGGAATTTTTGTTAAATTTTTGACGCCTCAACACACCTTTCTTAACACCTCAAACGCACTCTAACCTCCAGCCCGATGTGCGCCCGCGTGACTTTGGACCGTGCTCATTGTGAAGTTGTGCCCCCGTCCCATGTTCTGTGTTCTGGAACGCTCGTCAGGGATAGCGCGTCGGTCTCTGCTCTGCCGCTCCCCGGCCAGTGATTTCGAAGCGTTATTACCTCTTCAATCTAATCATTGCCAAGTGCGTTTCTTCGTCTTCAGTTTTCCCGCGATACCTCAATCCCCAGACACGGTAACTATCCTTATGACTCGAGTTGACACAGGGGCGATCGACCGAACGACGGTAGTTTGAACTTCGCCATATTCTGAATAGATTGAACAGCAGCAGTTATTGTTTGTTCGCTTACCTCAAAGCTTATCGTTACTTATTCCAGCGCTGAAAAGCCGCAAAGTTGTGGCCAAACGATCTCCGGTGACCAGCTTGGTTTCGTTAAACCAATCTTGCCATGTTGGTACGCTGGTTTGGTTTTAGTCCTTGTGTCGAGTAGGAAGCGGTTAAGCTTATGTCGTCTGCAATCACCCATGTGTTGTTTCACATCACACACAAACTCTTCTACGGCCACTGTGTGTGACGTGAAAACATGAGCAAACGCGACTGTAACGTACCTTACAATTGCCTGCGGTTGATGTTCTGAACATTGTCGACAGAGCACTTTGAAGATCCTGTTAAATCCTGTTAGCGTTCAGAAAATCAAGTTTGCGGAAGCGAGAGTTTCCAATCAGTCCTTTAGTCTGCGACATTATCTGAACGTCGGCGTCATGATCGCGAGGAAACTTTTTGCTATCAAGAATCGTGTTGCTGTTTGTGGAGTGTTTCACTTTTTTCAAGTATTGACTCAGTCCTCGATCAACCAGTTACACAACATCAGTGGCAGTCGTGTCGCCGAAAAACCTTACCTCAATGTGCTGCAGGCGTCCGTTGCGTTGAACGACGCCTTTTTCTTTCGGCCATTTTCCTTGCATCAAGCGCAATACCTCAGCTGCGTTGTAGTAGTTTGTCGTCCACTTACCTGCGCCGTCCGCTGTTTCTCTTTTCTCGTGTGTTCGGCTTGTTCGGTAAAAATGCATCGCTTGTAAGCAGCAGGCGACTCCAGGCGATCCTCCGATTTCCGGACACTGACGAGCAAAAGCTCTCAAAGTTTCGTCTCGCTGCACGTTGAACAGAATGCACGCCAAACATGCTTTCATTTGCAGTCGCATGTCGCTTACTTGCGGTGTATTTTTACCTCGATTGTTATTGCACGAAACTTCGGCAGTTGTCACGCTGCGTGCGGCGATGCAATGTTCGGCAGGCTCTGATGTAATAAACGATTGACTGTCAACAGTGTTTTGCGTCCCGTGGTCGCTGCCATGACGTAGTTCATGTCTGCATATCAAGCGCAGTTGATCACAGCATGTGATAAGGCACGCCGAAGCGCTTCTGTCAGCAGGTCAAATGCAAGTTTGAAATTCCTGTTTCGCAGCGTGTCGTACAGTCTATGGGTGAGAAACAATCTCAACAGTGGTCTGATTTTCTGGCGTTTTTTTGTGTAGGATCTTGCTGGGGTAACGTAGTAGAATGATCACATTTACTAGGAATGCACACTTCAAGACTGTAAATATCTTCACCAATGAAAGGCATTTCTTGCATCGATTTCCCCGACACGACAGGTGGTCCACTAGACGCAAGTGAGAGGTCTCTGGTTGTGTTCTATCAAAGTGAACGAAACTGATGAACCATCCACGCTTTTTCCTACGCGGGTACTCGTGAACGATTATGGTTGTGTCCGGACCAAGTCGGTGGACACGAATGCGCCGTTAAGCACAAACGGTTGCGATCTTAATGCGTCTTAGCACCTGTGCGTAGTAGTTCTTGGAACCAAAGTTACTATAAAGACTTTGTAGTAACTTTGCTTGAAACAAACGAAGATATTCCCCCAGAAATTGATCTTGGCGTGTCATTTCAGTTTTTATCCAACATGGAGTCTCCCCGATTATTGTCAGTTTGTCTTCAGCAATTTTCATTTGCTTTCAGCGTCAACTCTAGCTCGGGGCCAGGTTGTCTCGCAACCAAGTCACCCTTTACTCGCCTCCACAACCTTGTTCTCGAAGTTAGCAAGCCCTGTCGAATTCAGACGTCCTGCAAATGTTGTGTGTAGTCAAAAGAAAAGTTTCGCCATGTAATTTCAAAACGTAACGTCATCTATCCCGAGACAGTTTGATATCTTGTGCTTCGTTTGGCAATGTAATTTTCATTCCGTAGAAGTCTGAGGAACAGAAAGCCGTCGTTTTTGCTTTTAAATTTAAGGTCGGGCTTCCCTGCTTGTGGGCCTCAGGCCGTGCCCGGGCCACAGGCCGTGCTCAGAGCGTGCCCGAATTCATACAAACGCGGTGTGTTTCAGTGTTTTTACTGTTCTTGCGTGACAAAGTAGTTCAGTGGATCCCTAGATATACCCACTGGGCCCCTAAGCCGATGGCCTAACAAGCTTGTAGATCCCGCCCTGTGAACGGCGCAAAGACAGTAACTCTTCGAATGGCGTTGCGCTGCTGCCCTGGCGCGCACTACAGACATTTGAAATATCGTAACAATTGCCAGCATGACGTCTTCATGCCTCAGGATTTCGGCATGGGTATTTTGCTTGATTGGCGTGATCTTGATTGCACGGGCCGCGCAAGATAGCAATTAACTTCGCCCAGTAATGTAATTTGGCGTTCTCGTCTCTTAGTACATATCTGCAAATACAAAATTCGCCTCGCGGGGATGTATTTTTCTCAACTGTCAGTTTATCATAACCTTACAGCAGAAATGTGATAATTAAAATGTAAAACGCGCAGGCAAACAGGGACGGAATACTTGAAATCACCACCAGCTTGTCGCTTGTATCGTTTTCGTTTCGTGAGAGACGTCTGCAAAGCTGGGTAAGTGCTAAACTTCCAATGTCTTGTTTCAAAATGCGAAACATCTGCTCTTTGCGGTCGTGGAAAACTGGAAAGCTTTAGAACGCTGATCAGGTCTAGAACGTCGGTAGACTTTTCAGTGGAACTGACGTCAACACGAGGCGTGGTCCTTCGGCCAATCATCGCTGTTATATTGCGTTGTTTATATGCTATGGTCGATGCAGAACATAGCCGCCTATTGGTTGCATTAGTTCGCTCAACAATCAACCTTTGTGACGTGCGTTGTGAAGCAAAAAAATGTTTGCAAGGTGAGATCACTAATGCAGTCAGTCTCCCGAAATAATGCTGATGCTTTGCCGAACGAACCGTTTTCCCTCTACAACTGTTTTTTTACAGTTCATTTTGCTGGTACCGTTTTTCATCCGAGGAATAGTTAGGCCCCGTCATAAGGGCGTGGCTGTCGGGGATTTTCTTTTTATTTTTAGCGGGAGCAATGCCTGGTTACTGGTTGGTCATTATTGTCATCTTAGAAAGTAACTGCCCACTGGGTATGCAATTGTATCGTGATTTTAGCCTCACTTTAAAATTAGTGATCATTCGCGATGCTTATGAAACCTTCACATTTTCAAATAAAATGCAGAAGACTACATTTTGCGAACATTTTTACGTTTTCACTCGAATTTTCACAAAATTTTTCCTTCAGTTTGCTAAAAGCAGCCTTAGATTTACATGTCGAAATGCTTGTTTTGTGCAGAGGTATACATTTCGATATCACGCCTTGGACCACGCCCCGCGATGTGTCATCTGTACTGTGGGCCATAATTTCAATTACGCCCAACCTGCTCGTAATTTATTGACTCTCATCGCACGTTGCAGCCGTATTGGCTGCTTCAGTCCATTCGTCAGCGAAAACCCAATAAGTGTTGTGCGGTTTCTCGACGCAACAAGTCAAAACTTCGACAATTTAAGGGAGGAAGTAGATTGCTGTTGCCCGGAGCAACCGCATCGCGCAACTCTTGATGGTGTCGCTTTCGTCCTGCGTGTTGATTGGAGGAGCATCGTGTAACGGCGTAAGCGCCCTGGCCGTCCATACATTTCTGCTGCGAAGCGCTCGCGTGCCGTAGATTTTTGTCAGGTGCAAGTTTCTTTCGGCGGTCGAGCGTGAAAGAACGACAGCTTCAATTAGATTTCCTGGATACAGTTGTCTTACAAACATATCTGGCAACGAAGGTTTCCGCACCCAGCTGCCTTGGCTGGCGATCGCCGGCAACCCCGGCGCCACGTGCAATTAACCTTCGTAATACGCGCCATTTCGCGGCTTTGATGCCACGCCGCGTGCCCTTGTCGCAAATTGCGCCGCGTGAGACGGTCGCCTTGACTCACGTGCACCTGACACGATGAATGGCCGTGAACCCAGATGCCCTACGAACCGATTTCAACTTACGATCTCTTATCGCCACGCCTACGTCAGTTGTTATTGCGCTTAGTTCAACAATATAATGTGTCTTCGTGACTTGTATAAACAGCGAGGTGAGTCGTCGCGCTGCTACTGAAGCGACCGAGACCATGGGACGTGTGTGCACGCCCCGCCCTCAGGGATTCGTCCTTCCGCTTTCTGCATAACCTCTGTACCTTAACGAGCGCTAATGTAGATTTGCAATCGACGAGGTTTTCTTTATAAGGAAGAAACAGCGATTCCCCCTTGGCCTCGGTCCTGGGAAGCAGACGGCGAATGCGTGGTTTGTCACGTAACGAATCGAGCCTTCAACCCATCAGACAGGATTTGCCATTAAAATCTCCTCGTTAAGTAGTTGCGTCATGATAACTCGTTCCCTTTGCGTTAAACATTCTTCGGAACTTCAGCCCAAGTTCTTTCGGGTTCGTGAGAAGGAAGTGGATCAAACTATTACAGGCAACTAGTGGCAAAGAAGAAAAAAGGAGCTGCGCGGTTCGTTTTACGGGAGCCTCGTATCGCGCTGCACGGCAAAGCGAGCCATAAGGCTGCAGCCATCTTCAATACCTCTTTGTGAATATGCGCCGTGTGTGCAGCGCCCGCGGCGTACTCGCTTGCAATGTTTACGCTTGCAGCGCCGTGCCGCCATTTTGCAACCTACAAGACGGCGCCAACTTATTGCGTGTGTGCGCGTCAGGCTGAGTACAAATAAGCGATTTTTCCGCTTTCGTTAAGTTTTTCGCTGATGAGTCGCTCCTTTCGAATTGCTATAAACTGCGGTGATCGCGTTCGCCTCTTGATCTGTAAACTACTTGTACGCCGGTCGTTCAGTGCTTGTTTTTCTGCTGTCACGGTCAATTTCCGCTTTTTAATTTGATTTTATGTGCCAGGACCGCCATGTTCCTTATTTTGTGTGAGGTCCGCCATGTTTCTTGTGCTGCCTGAAGCGCAAGGCGGTTTGTGGAAGACCGTAGTTCGGCTTCATCTCCCTTTTTGTATTGGTCTCATCTTTGATGCTATACTAGAGATGGCACGGGCCACTAACAGTCCAGTCTTCGGGCACTCCGCTAAAGGTTTTGAAACAGTCCGCTAACAATTTTTTTAGCGGTGACGGCATTCCGGGTCGCTGCGGTCTGCTCGCCAATTAGGCGAAAATTTGCAAAGTTTCAAAATCTAACAAGGAAATGTTTTGCTACTGTTCTCTCCCTTTTACCGTTCTGTTGATGATCTGTTTCACTTGTTTCCACGCAAACCAGTGAACCATGTTATGAATCAATCAAAACAACAAATACTTTCATTTATAGTCTTTGGCTGTCGCCGAGGTTTAGGTAGAACCATCGCCAGAAATTTTTCAATAGGGGGGCTTTGCGTTTGTGCGGGGTGGCTTGACATTCTAAAAATTGACAAAACTCCACTTATTTATAGTGTTTCATGTTTCAATTTAGGGGGCTTGGAGCTTTGTTTGGGAATCTAAGCCCACCAAAGGTCCCCTGTGGCGACGAGACTGGGTTTAGGTTTGGGGCAGGTGTTATCAAACTTTCTCTGGCCATGTACCCCTTCAGCATTTCGATAGATGAGCATGTACTCAAAATTTCTTATGACAAAAAGGCTGTGGAAAATAACAAGAATGCATTTACCAATAAGCATATAATGATTTTGAAAATAATATTCACTGATGTATGTATAAATATTTCGAAAAGAATAATATATAAACATGTTTTTCCCCTTCTATTGCAAACCTCGAATGTACCCCTCCAGATAGGCAAATTCACCCCTACTAGCCTAGGGGTACATGTACCCCAGTGTGGGAACCCCTAGTTTAGGATTAGATGTTAAGTTTAGGTTAGTGTTTAAAGTTTAGGTTCAGTATGTCACTAGCAAGTGTGGTGCAGCCTAGCAAACACTTGTGTGTTAGTGTCACGTTACAGGCGGCGGACGAATAAGTTTTCAAAAGTGCTCTGGTGGACCTATAGCCATTAAGACTACATAGTTTTATTGTCCAAAGGACAATGAACTGAAAACTTGTGTGTTGTTACTTTGCTTTTGAGGTTACGGTATATTACGGGCCACGGGCCGGTCCAGGCCAGAAAATAAGTTGTGGTTTAGCATGGACGGGCCAGGCCGGGCATTCTTCTTAGCTCCGGGCGGGCCGGGCTGCAAAAGTGCTGGCCCGTGTCATCTCTATCCTATACCGATTGCACAATTCGTATTTTGCAATATCATAATGCTCTACGCTGGATGCTCCACTCCACCCGGCTGGCTGATTCGTGTGTCCCCAATATTAGAAAGATGAAAATAAAACCAGTGTTGCCAGCTTTCTTTATTCAGCAGTTGGTATCCGGTTTCTGAGCTCGCCAGAAGTTCAACATAAAACCTGATGACAAAGCACTGACAATTAAACTATTAAACTGTACCACCCTGACGACAACGACAACAACAGCCATTGGTTTAGAGACGTGCGTTGACATGAAGTACTCCGCGCGGTACAAACTACCGTCAGCATCGTGGCGTGTTCCCATTACATTGCGAAACAGTTGACATCGAAAGAAAAAAGCATAATGTCTGATACCTGACGATGTAATGGCAAAGCATTTACATATAAACCATTTACCTTTGCATTCGGAAACCCGAGTAGTTTGTCAAACTTGGGTGCCGTTCACTGAAACGTAACGTAGTGCAGCACTTAGCCGCCTGAACCATGAGCATCGGAAAGGGGACAAGGCCCCCCTGGATTTTGAAATTTGATATTTTCCTATTAACTTTGTAGTAGATGAATGTTTTTCTCTTAGAGTTGGTAAAATTATATTTCACCACTGCTACCCCCCTGGAAAAAAATCCTTTAGCTCCCGCTAAAAAATCCATCCTTACGACACCTCTGGTCTGAACACAGCCACATCCTCTTGGAAAACACTGAAAGCAAAAATTTAATACGATCATGACAAGGCTTTGAGCTAATTTTGTCTGGTAGAAACTGTTTCTTACTACGAGAATCTGATAAAGAATTATATGTGACTTATTCTATTGACGCCATATCGCAGAAGGCATAATGCTAAAAATTGTTTGGTGATAGGGGATGTTCCAAAGAGTTTTGAATTAGGGCACCACTGAAGCTTCATTGGATGCAAAAGTTCCACAATAACTTCTACATCGTAGGTGTAGGAGCAGGCAATTTTTTGGTGGGATGAAAAGGATATTTTGCCCAAATTTCCCCACATTTTCCCGAAAACTTTTATACAACAAACTTTCTTCCCTAGAAGTTTTCTGTTGCTGTTATGGTACGTATATTTCCCTCTCCCATGTTGCCATAGACTTGAAAATAGAAAATTTGGTACTGAAATTCGGTTTTTAATAATCCAACTGAAAAAAGTACACTAGGCTGTGCAAGAACATCGTCAGAAGTCAGCTGGTTCAGTATTCGGAGCATCTGCATCGCAGTTCTGAGGTTTTCTAATCACATTCCAGCTGTTGCTGTCAGCAAGGAACCTCACACCTGGCTGAGGTAGGCCTGAAGCTGCTTCGTCTGANGACATATTTTTCTGATTTATCATATTATTTATATTATGACTATGCCGTGAGTCTCACAAGATTGTCTGTGCAAGTGCACATATATGCAACATGCAACAAACTGTATGGGAAAATGTGTTCATCCAAACATTTTAAACAACAAAAGCATCTCTNTACTTGACTGGCACAGACTCTAGTAATATGAAGTAGGTGCCCTGCAATATACACGGTAGACCCGATATAACGCGGTTTGAGTATGGACCCCGATTTCATAACTGATTTGCTGCGATACAGTACTTTTAGGCAAATAATTTTAAACATGCGGGGGGGGGCAAAATAGGTGATGCCATAGCAGCGATGGATACAGCCTTGCAGTGGCTAGAGTGTCAGAACGTGGACAAGATTCACGTCCTACACTTGAAAGAAATACGAGAGACCGCAAGGAAAAATAATAGACAAGCATTGAAACAGTCAACCCTGGATTCGTTTTTAGTATAAACATCACATTGTCATGGAAATATACGTACTTGGTCATGACTCTATACCATTTGTTACGTAATAAAATACCTCGGTGTAACGCTACTCACTTATAACGCGGTCTGATGTTGTGGATCCCGACATCCGCGTTATATCGGGTCTGCAGTGCACTCTATTCCCTCAGCATACAATTACTAAGCACAAGCACATAAATTAAACGCCTTCTTTTGCCAAAACTTTCAAGTTAGTCACTTACTCATCGACTCTCACAAACTAAAACACGAAGTTCCTAGAAATATTTTTAATGATTTTATATATACCTAATGTGTTTTCTATGACACAATAAAGCTTTGTTTATACATTCAAGAACAAATAGGTATAATTTCATCAATAGTCTTAGCATTTTCGAAGCTTCTTTGCCCAATTTTTTTGAGATTTTGCCCAAAATTTTGAGAAATCAAGACTTTTGGGGGTGCGCTTGCACGCCAGCTCGTACACTACTGTTCTACATGAACTCAATATAACCTATTATTGAAAAACTGATTCTTTTGGAAGAATGATTTGGGGGGTAGAATTTCTGGAAAGCAACGTTTTGTGAACTTTCTGCTTGAGTTTAAACACCGTCTTCGATTAGGGTTTCGAAGTCACCGAAATTTCTTACGTTGGATGGTACTGAACGTTCCAGAAAACGTCATCTCATTATGCAATCTATTAACTTGACCAATTTCTTTTCAAGAAAATCTCAGATTTTAATCAGCAATTGCAAAGACAATTCAATTTTTTNATGNTGCATGCATTTACCTTTTCAGGTATAGAAATGGCATTCATTTCATTAGAAAAGGCGTTTTTTGTTAGGGTATGTTGAATGCCGACGAACACTAATGCACAGTGTGCATTGGTAAGAGAATTTCATAAAAATCACCAACTGCAGTCAAGATTTGAAAATTTGCACAAAAAATTCGAAGAAGGCATTTGTTTGGATGTGGACATCTACCAGCATCTTGTGAAACCATTTGGGAAATCCACATGCGCTGGAATGCCTAAGTTTAATTTTTATCAATATATCTTGTTATACTAATCACTAAGCCTGTTTCATTCCATACGCCTATAGTTTGTAGCTGTTCAGATGCATACGTCTCAAATGATAATACGTTTACTGGAACGCCATGTAGAATTGTTTCATCAGTCGCAGAAGACATGGTCACAGAAGAGCTATGGGAAATGGGAAGCAGTTCGTTTTGATCGGTCCTACTTGATAACCGTGCCGGGGTGGGCTTAGTCTAATAAGATTTCACCCCGGAGCAAGGCTGTCCGAGCTTTGCTTGGTTTGGAATTGGAACAGTGACTGGCATACGTTTTTACTCCAGATTTTGCGTGAAACTGTTTTTTTTCCACGGTGTTCATTTTTCTCGGACAGAGCGATCCTAGCTCCTTGATTTTCAGGTATCTCAACACCAGCACCGCGGATGAATACGAGAGACTGCAAAAGGAATCGCCTAAAAAGAAATCGAGAGCACCGAAGAGAGCTGCGCCATCAACGGTTTCACTATCCGCTTTGAAGCGACCCCATCGACGGGAGTGCACAAGGTCGGAGGCTGGAATGGTGCTGTAAACACATGATGCGTTTTCGGTTAATAACCTGTGCGAGAAACATTTGGTGTTGGTGACGTACGGGAATAACGGTAAGAACTGAAAGAAAACGACTATCCTTTTTCAAAACGTGAACTTGATAAACGGAAAGCTGTGTTGCCAGGGACTTGCGTTTAAAGGTTTGCTGCGTCAGCTGGTTTACGCACAGTGCGCACGAGATTTTTTCCCAAAACGACTTTGTCATCACAGATTTCGTCCAGATTTAGAAACGTTTTGTTATTATAAGCTAGTTTTCATGAACAGTATTGGGTGTTGAATGGGCAGAAGTGGATTTCCACTAAACGTTAATGGAGTTGTGCTAGCTGCCTGTGTAGATTTCACTGGAAATGATGGTTGCTTATTAATTTTCCTTCGGAAGGGGTTTGCTTTGCAGTTCAAATGTCAAATGTTTATTTGTTTCATGCGAAGTGTGAAGCCCTTCTACGGAAAGCTTTTGCGGGGATATAGAAAGTATGTTAACATGTCGAAAATTTCCCGACTCTGTAGCGCGTGGTGACCAGCAGCAAAAAGAAAAATATATATATGGTGCTAAGGGCGGACTGGGAATGTGTGGAACGGCGCGCAAATGTGGCTGAGCTCTGCGACTCCTCGCATACCCCAGCTTTGTTATTGGCGCCCTTACTGTCATCCAAGTGACAACCATCAAGTGTTCGAATGAATGACGACCAAAAAGAATGCTGAGTGCATTAACAGCGTTGAACTGAACTGGCTGTCGCGCAAACGACCTGTTCGACGCCCGCGTTGCCCTAGAGAGGAAAAGAACTTCACACGCCGCGTCTGATATCTTCAGAATCGAGCTGGAAAAGTGCGAAAAAAAAGAGAAATCGACAAATCGCTTTGCCGCGGAGCGAGCCTTTCACAACGCGTCCACCAAATCCGCATGGCCTATTTGCCCGGAACTGATCATCCAGATACCTGCGGCCGCGTTTGCTTCAAGGTTGCAATTAACTGTTAAAATTGGCACGCGGAAAAATGCGGCCGCGAACAAACTCATTTGCAGAGCCTCTTGTCCACGGTGTCCGTTCGCGACAGACTGTCTGAAAGGCCCAGAACAGCGTCTGTTGCGGTCAGTTCTGAAGCGAGGCAAAGTGAAACCCTGTTTTGCAGCGCTTGCCCGGAGTTGTGCGGTTCGTGCCGTAATTGGCCAGTACAGGAATTAGATCCGTGCGCACGAGTGTGAGCGCGCGATCAGTATGTTGATTTCACTGGGTTTTTGAACTTGATTAAAAATGTGTTTACACTGCTGGTGAAGTCCTACGGTCACGCCCTCCACGATCCGCGCCATGCTCGCCTGTTTACGACTGTCTGTAGTCGTGTCAGTGCCAAAGAATCGGCGAAGTGCGTTTCTACGAAATACTGACAATAAGCATTTCTGTTTCAACGGCGATCTTCGCTTTAATACCTTTTCTGTTTATTACGGCACACGTTTTCAACACGTCCGACAAGTAATTTTAGCGTTTATCTGCTCGACGTTACATTTTCAGCGACAAACGTGACGTCTCCACAGACACCTGAGTTATACTATGAAGCGAAACTCGGTCGCAGGTGAAGAAATAGCTTCCTCTCAAGAGTGGTCGTCTTTTCATTAATTCCTCATTCGCTGTGGCTTGTGTTGTTCCGATGATTCCAACTCAAAGTTGCATTTGGCTGGGGTTGACATAGAGAAGAAAGCCAAGTTGTAGGTCGCAGGATAAATCTCTTTGGTAATTGGTGGTTCGTGGAAAACGCCTGGTTAGAGTGCTCCGTACTTACCAGCAGTGGCGTAACTGACGGGGGAGCATGGGGAGGCCCCCTGGCAAGGTGAATGAAAAAACTGGACCCCTTTAGCTTACATTTTTATATTTAGTATTCGTTTGATTTCAGCAGGTTGTTGTGTTTTTGCGTTTTTGGGTTGTTTTCGTTTTTTTAGCTACTAGAGACATCCACGTGACATCCCCATTCACCATCATTTCTTAACTTTTTTTCGGAATGCTGACCCTTCAACTATGCTTTGGCCCCCTGGTTCAAACCTCTAGTTACGGCACTGCTTATCAGCACAGCAGCTTATTACTTTTATCTGCTAACTTAACTGACAGTTGCTCCGACTTTTCGATGTTTACAATGTCACTG
>JGI24021J15306_10007416_pt1 | contig 13362 bp, 13 predicted proteins | sample Ectturendosymbi1_FD_15306 | JGI IMG/M metagenome (IMG submission 15306) | reverse complement strand
CAACGACGCCGCTTATGCGATGACGTTTTCAACACACTTGCCGATGAATTTGGCGATTTCGGGGCTGTCTTCGGCACAGCCCTAAAGGAAAGAAACCAAACGATTGGCTACAGGAAACATGGTGGTATATCCGCTTATCGCAAAGCGTTTTTGATATTTTGACGATGAATTTTTAAAGAAAAAACGGAGGAAATAGGATCTTGACTGTTTTTCACTACATGATTTTTTCGGATATTGAATTTTATAATTAAGTCAGTTGTGGATAGTTCAAGTCTAATTCACACTCAATTGTCTGCAGTTCACCATGATAACGAATTGGATTATACCCCAATCGAGCAAAAGCTGCAAAGGATGACAGGAAGTGCAACCTTTTCGCAAACACGAATACAACCCCACTCCACCTGAACACGATTTCGAAAAGGATGCGAATCGAGCCACGTGCTCATGGGGAATTTTCTTTGCGGTGTAGAAAAGCTAAAGCGTTTTGTGAACCTCACTTAGCATTGCATCGTCAGCAACATAAAAAAGGATAAGCAAAATGTCGACGTCGCCCCACCGTGGAAAAATTTCTACGGACGTCCATGGTCACCGTCCTTCTCTGGATGTAGTGTTGCATCAAGTGTAATGGCTTAGCGAACAATAGTGTTAAGAAAGTGTCTGTAATCCTATGTTTCTGCCTCCAACGCCGTTGTAAAACGTTCTGTCTGTTTTTATCAATAAGCGTTGTGTAGGCAATGTGTGCTTGCACTTCAGACTTCGTGTCTGTTTCCAAATCAAAATTAAAAATTACTTTAGTTGAAGACGGGGATACTACACGAAGTATAAACATACATAAATGTTTACATCTGTGGGGTAGGTATCCCGGCGTGACTTCTCTAATTTGGGCCCGCAATAACATATTTTTTGTGTTTTTGTTTGATTCTCTATATCTAATGAGTAAACAATTGAAGCTAAGTGGTGTCGCTGCCCGCAGACTGAAAACCAACAGCAGGGAAGAATATTTAACGAAATATGACAGGTCCATTGATGCGTACCTGTAGAAGGAAGAAAAAAACAGGAAGAGCAAATGATGATAAATGTGGCGAACAAGCAGAAAAAACAAGATCCATAATCGAGAATGAAAAACAAGACAAAATGATTTTCACTTTAGTTTGGGCGTGTTTGATTCTGATGTTCAAAATATTTTAACATTTTTTATACCCTTACGAAGAAGGTAACGTCAACTTCTTTCATTTTAAATGCTTGCAAGCAATTTTAAGGAATGGAAAGGGCGACGTTTATGGCCGACCCTGGGTGGGACTTCGCCTCGCTACGCCACTGCCTCAAAAACACGATCTATTATGTTAACAATCACCAAACTGTTGATGCGCTCAAGAAATACATTCGAATAGAGATCAGGAGAATTGCCTACGCGATGCTGGACTTGGTCATTACAAACTTCAATGTGCGAGTATCCACAGTGATTCAACGCCAAGGAGCTTGGATCGAGCACATTATAAAGTATTGAGCTGTGCTCGCATAATTGTGGTGTACGAAGAAAAAACTTACATGCGTCTGTAAGGCAGGGAGATGAAAGAAATGCAAAGAATTCTTTTCAAAACAAATTGCAGTGGTGCTCAAACCGTGGCCCGCAAGGCCCTCTGGAGTGGCCTGCGAAGCAATTTGCATTGGAAAGAAAGCTTAACACTTTAATCATTTAAGATAATTTTGTAGAGAATTTTTGTTGAGATCATTAATTCTTGTGGCCCGCGAAGAGTTTCTGAAAGACAAATGTGGCCCACGAGCCAAAAAGTTTGAGCACCACTGCTGTAAATGGATGGGTAGGGACTTATGGCTCACCCTGCACTGTTCAACAATTTGGGGTTTGACACCCCAGGGCCTCAAAACACTTTTTGTATAAGGTTTTAGGAAGACATAAAGCACATTAGGTTTGCACACACCTAACCTTCATCCCTCAAAGCACCATAAAACAATTTCATCACCATAACAACCACGACTGTTCAAGATATCCGCACTAACCCACACGGCATAATGATTAGTATTTACTTGGTGATGCTCTGGCAATGCTTCATCCTCTGACTCCTCCACCACAGAATCAATGTGCTGCATTCGATTTGGATAAGAGACATATTCTGTTCCGCCTGATTCTTCCACATAAAAAGCATCATTTTTTCTCAATGTCACATATTTGGTATGTGAGTGAGATGTTGACGTTGCTAAAATTGATTTGGGTTGTGCAGAAGACTTCGACGTGCCTGTACAAAAAACAACTAATCCATATGCAGTAGTTTTTCAAAAACTCTTAGCCAAAAAGGATAAAGACATTAACATAAAAATGAATACTCAGGCCTAGTCAATCACTGTACAACATACCTAAAGTGGAAATTATGTTGCAAATGTTTATAAAAATCAATTTAATCTTAGTAAAGGCATCAAGATGCCATTTCTGTATATTAGTGAACTGAGCACGACAACGATTTTTATCTTGACGTTTTACAGTACGCAAAATAAGACAAACCCATCTCTTCCCTGCGCAGACAAAGTTGAAACAAACCACCCCACATTCGCAGCTCTTGCCAGCGTACATTCCAGTCAGCACTACTGCAAAATCTTTTAATTATATCAACGATCATGCTGGCTATCTATCCTTTACCTCACACATGTGCAGACCCTCACCTGCACTAAGATCAACCTGCATAAGAACTACTACAAGTTTCCGCATGCACCCTACAAATTTAGATGATGGTTGTGGTTTATTCATGCGCTTTTGTGACTCAAACCACAAAATAATACGACTGCAGTAAGAGGAAAAACAAGAACATCAAAGATCACAAATTGAATTCATGTTGATGAGAATATAAAACATCAAAAGTTTCAGTTTTCACAGTTTAATGATCATATTCTAACATGTTAAATCATAAAGGGTTAGCGAAAGACCACTGGGTCAAGTTATCAGCCAGCCCTGTTGCTAGCACAAATCAAATTTTAATTGAAGACTTTTCACAAGCAGTAAAAAGTAACAAAATGGATTGAATCAACGTCAGGTAAAATAAGCAAAAAATAAAGAGTGGCGAAAAAGCATACCTATGTACAGGTGGTGGAGTAAGCAACTGTAGAGGTAAAAGATTATATTTTATAAAAAAGATGATATATCTATTTTAAGATTATACGTAGTTATATTGTGATGAATAAAACCAGCACAGTACAACTTGCACTGTGCAGATTAAGATAAATGCACAACCAAGAGAGCATAGACACAAACTGTACCTATATCATTAAGATTGTTGTAAATCTTAGTTTCAGTGTCTGATTCCAGTCCACTTAGCGGTTGTGCTACAACATCACCAGATTCATCCTGAACTTTAATAACTGGCACTGGGTCCACAACAATTACGACTTTTTTTACAGGTTTTGTTAAGGCGGTCATTATGGTCTTTTTTCTTTTTTCAGATAAATATAATAATAAACAAAATTGACATGCACCAAAAAAGACCAAATTGCAATATTCCACAAGAATTCTTTTTGTGGCAGTTGGTGCTGTTGCTCAAACTGTAATCTACTATCTGGCAATAACTAGACAGATTAGTGGTTGTATGCAAGCAAAAGGAATCCACAAAAACGGATAAGCTTGAATATGCTCTAGTACAGTGGTCTCAAACCAGTGTTGCCACTCTGTTGTTACAGAAAAGTACTAGATTTCATGATAAAAAACACTAGATTCACACAAAAAAACACTAGATTACCAATACGTGACAGATTTGTCAGATTGCAAGTTTTACTACTAAACACCATTGATTAGTCAATTGATTAGTTAATTACTCTTCTATAGTAATTCAATGCAAGTTAGCTGTAAAAGAAAAAAGCAAACTTACACACNATGAAAGTGGACAGAAAATGCGTTACAATGCAAATGAAGACATTGCACAACTCATTGTAAACCAGAGACAAAGAAAATGGGAGATAGCAGCAACTCTTGTGTTTGTTTGTACAGGTCACTGAAACTTTTAACCGATGACCATAGTAACTTCGTAGCAGTTTAACTCACAACAGGTTATATGCTCTTGTGTAATTTAAGATGTAATTAGGTAGAATTTTTAGCAAATTACAATTGCAAAAAATAAAAAAGATTTAATTACAGTTACAATTACACAAAACTGTAATCATTTACAAACAGCTCATACATAAAAAAAACACTAGATAGCTATAAAAAACAACTACTAGTGGAAAAACACTAGGAGTGGCACCAGTCTTAAACCCATGGAAGGAAAAGCACCAATTCGAACTTAAGAAGAGGGAGACTTCCTTGCACTCATCCACAATACTGAGCACGAGGATGGACAGGCTGCAAGTAGCTTTTTTCATGTTTTCAGTATGACTTTACTGGGAATCCAACCTAGCTCACCATGTTTAGCAGTTTGTGCTACACACTGTATCACTTAGCCATCACTGATAGCAGCAATGCAATATTTTCACAAACAAAAAGCAGGGTTCTTAAGCTGTTTTATTGAAAAAAAAAACCAGATCATACAGGTTTAATATTAAAAAACTTTTGCCATTAAACCCAGGTTCAATAGGCAAAATTTTATTAACTGTTAAAGGAGATGTATTGCATATTTGTTGTCCAACGGCACCTGGGCAGGAATGAATGTGTAGGATATTGGATGCTAGTGTTGCAAAATATTTTTAATCCAGAACAAAACGAAATTTATTGATAGTAATACATTATTTCATAAGTGTAGGCTTATGAGTCTGTCTTCTACATACATACAGAGCAGTAAACTATTATCATAATTTATGGGCTAGGTGGCTGTTTATGAAAATACCTTGTTTTATCAATATGCACATGGTTTTAGTTGTGAAATCCATGCACTTGGATTCGTTAATATGATAGATATTTATGCAGAATGCAGCAAACTGGCAGAGCAAATGTTAAAGCAGTTGATAGTGAAATACATGTTACCAAATCTTTTAACTTTGCCACAGCAAAGATTGTTACATGCTTTGCTTTGCAAGTTGAGTTTTTGTTCACATTTTGATTGAAAAATAAACTTTCACAATGTCTGACAGAAGTAAACATCTCTGATACCTTCATTTATCAACAGGTATTTCTAGTTGATAAGCAAAGCCAGGCCACTTCTAAAATGCAGCCAATATTTTCATGCTTACACAGTGCATAATAATCAGGTTTTATAACCTTGAAGAAAAAACGTACACAAGATACACTTGTAGTATAATGAACAACCTGAAGGTTCTGTCTTCTCACATTTTGTTTTACAGACATAACACTTGATAATTGTGTAAAAAAACATTAGTTGTGACTATGCAGTTTTCAATTCTATTGTGAATTTACTTCATTTTTGTCAATAAACAAAGGCTTCTTTGAGTATTTCTACCATGACCCATTGTCACAATGTAATTGCACTACATTCTACAGTTAGCATAACAAAGTAGGATATGTGCAATGTGCATATATCACAGACATTAATCAAGAGAGATGTGTGCATGGGAAATACCTTTTGTCCCAACATTGTCTTATAATCATATTCTGACCAGATCTTGACATGACTGTGATTGTAGAATTAATTTTTATTGCCAACAGTAGACCCATTGATTGAACAAATGGATAAGTATATCTAATAAAACCAGTTCCAAAAACTTCAAAATTTCATCATTGTTTATTATAACACAACATAAAACTATAAAGTATTCTAATCACTCGCACCTTTCAAGCAGAAATGTTATTTAAAAAGTGTTTTTTATGTAAAAAAAACTAGTCAGGTAGGCAATCTACCCACCACTCAGCTCTCCATTGTGACTGTGATTTAGAAAATGAATCATTTTGGAGAAAAAATTAAGACTGAAAGCCATGTGCTTGAGACCCCTACTCTAGTCCTTTTCTATATTGCTAATATTTTTCAATCCTACTTGAATCAATCAGGCAGTAGCATATACTTTGCTGCTTGTTTTCATGCTTAAAATCATTGTATGATATAGGTTGCCAGATGTGTTTTGTAAAAATACTAGCCTTTTTGTCAACAGTGACAAAGATCTTATCATCGAAAATATAACAGAAACAAGGCGTAGGCCAAATTGTTGTAGTTATTAGTGAACACTGCACATTCAAACACAGCCTATCCATATCTTTTCCACTGATGATAGTAACAACAACTGAGGTAAAAACTTTATCCAAGAGATTAATTTTTGTACATTAATCACATTCACGAAGAAAACTGCTTTGTATGAAAAGCAATTTAAGAAAACACTGAATTACGAAAATTGGTAAGACTTATTAAGAATACAATTTCTCAATCTCTGCTTTTTTACGCAGTCGAGTATGAGGTCCACTAGTCGCTACACTGTCACTCTCTCCCTGTCCATTTCTATGAGTTTCTTGCATTCTTCTGCAATAGCTTGTAGTAGTTCAGAAAACAACTCCACCTGTGTTGGTTTCACAGTTAATTGCTAAAAAATGTCCATGCACAATATTTAAGACGAAGGAGTATGGTAAGTATGACTAAACAAAGGAACAGAGAAAACAAAGAGACAATGAGTATTGTTAAGTTACAGGTAATAATAAATTGACCTCATCTTGAACTTAAATGAACTTCGCTGAAGGAACTGTCCTGACAAGTTTCACCACTAGAGTCATTATAATTTGACAAGTTCTGCCTTAGTTCTTTTTGGAGTTACTCCAATGCATTTATTTTCGAAATACCGGCTTCAGGCACAGAATTTCAAAATACCAACCTCTGCTAAATTAGCAGTACAATACCGGCCATCTGGCAACCTTAGTATGGTAGATTTCACTGTATTTAATAATTTACTGAAATTTTATATTTTAATGAAACAGCTTATTTATGTTAAATGTCATGGCTGTAAAACAATATTAGCAAAAAGTGTATGAATCTGACCATATCAGAATATTCATTTAGAAGTTGTAAAGAACCCTACAGTATTTGCAAGCCAATAAAATAGCCTGTGAACACATTTGCTATTAGTAGCTGGTCTTGATCATTTTCATTGTACCAAATAAGTGATCAGTGAGCTTGTAAATAACTGCTTATGAATGTAACCTAGTATCTATCAAATGAAATTCTTTGACATGAATGAATGAAACACTACTATGTTGACTGAATATGTATTTCACCTACTGAGCACTCATCATTACCTTTTAACATAGCTTAGAATCAAGCTGCATAATGGTGTTAGGAAATCAAGTGTAAAAACTACCATCTATCATCAGTGGCATAACCAGCCCAAAATTTTTTAGGGGGCCAATAAAATTTGGGAAGGGCCAAAATTTTTTATTGACAGTGTCTATTTTGCTGCCAATACACCGACGGCAATGGATTGGCTGGAGCTATTGTGCCGCCAGTCTGAAGCTTGACAGAAACAAAGTAAAAACAAAAGATAAACCCTAAAGCTAAGCCCTAACCCAAACAGTAATCCCCAACCCCTAACCGTAACCCATAAACCCTAACCGTAACACTAACCCCAAACCGTAAGCTAACCCTTAACACTAACCCCAGCACTAATGTTAACCCCTAACCCTAACCCTTAATGCTAACCTTAACACAAACCCCTAACCCTAATGCTAATCCCTAACCCTAACACTAATCCCTAATGCTAACCCCTAACCCAAATGCTAACCCCTAACCCAAATGCTATCCCCTAATGCTAAACCAAAGCCCTAACCATAATATAATGCTAGCCCCAACCCTAACCCCTAACCGAACCCTAAGTAAAGGTAACACCTAATGGAAAAGTTTTTTAAAAAGCAAAAAAAAGAAAAGTCACTAAGGTGAGATTCGAACCGAAAACCAGTGGCACNCTAGACATGAAGCATAACCACCACACTATGAACAGCACACTGGTTGCAATGACAAATGAAACTGACCTTTTCATTTGAATTGCGTCAGACTGGTGGCACAATAGCTCCAACCGATCTGTTGCCGCCAGAAAATCGGTGGTAAAATGGACACTACCTTTTTTATTTTAGGCGAGCAACAGTATTTTGTTTGGCATACCACCTCTCAAAGCACAAAATGACTAGATATGCAAAAAATTTGGGGGGCATGGCCCCCTGAACTCCCTATGTCTACCATAAGAAAACATCATCAGGTTTCAAAATATCAAATCCATGCGCATTGCAATGTAATGAAATATTTACAAGTCATGCCAACCCTGATAACTTGCTTCTTCCTTTCGTGCTGCATTGTAACAAGCAGCTCAAGCGTTTCATCTTTGAAAAATTAATTGTTTAGCCTATGTCAATCATGCTAAGTAGATTATATTTACAAGTTTTCTTGCTTTTTTGGTTGATGGTATTCAGATACCTCTTTGCATAAAGCTGGTGATATAAATGTAAATGTTGCATTGTTTTTGTTGAATATGTTTGCACTGCCACATCATTTAAGTTTTATTTTTTTTTTAATAAAAAGAAACAATCTTTGTTTGTTTATTGTTAACATATGATGATCTTTAAAGAAATGGTCCTTCTTTGTTCAGTTCTGTTTTTTTGCTTTGCCCTTTGTTCATTTTAGTCACACAATTTTTTCTCTTTTAATGAAACTCAACCTCATCATCCCACACGTTGCTTTTCTAATAAAAACATTGTTTGCTAATTTATATGAATTCCTTAACTGCAGGCAATGCATTCCTTAAAAATAAGTTAATCCACTGCCTGCGATATATTCTTTACCTATCATTATCCATTATTTTCCATTTTTGGGTTAATTTTCTCAGACAACAAAAATGTTTCTGTTTCTGAATGTTGAAATTATAAGATCAAGATGACAATCATTTAACAACCAAAAAAACATTTGTTTCATTTGTTTGAAGCTTTACCCCAGTCTATCAACATTTATTGCTTCAAATTCCAAGCATCAGAATAGGCTAGCCCCAGTCCTAATCTTCTCTTGTGCTTCAGCCTTCTGTGCCCAGTAAATGAGTTACACCATGACTACATCTAAGTAATCGTAAGCCTACACTTTCATTCTTTTAAAACAAACAGGTTACAGCGATACAGTATACATTGTTATTCATTTCTTACCTTCCATTTCCAGCGGTGCGAGGAAAATTGTATTCAGATCGGTGCACTTCAATACAGCGGCCACACAAGCCAAAACTTACCTGATGAAAGTTGATCTTCCATCTCCGGCAAGAATAACAAAAGATTGCCTCCCAGTCGCTACTGTACCAGTAAAAAATGCGTTTGATTTGATTGAGGATTAAACCATGAATAAGTTTCACTTTTACTTTAAAATGAAGTATAATTTGTACTGAAATTCGCATAAAAATGCTATGAGTAGAGATGAAATCAATAAGTCAAAAAACATGTACAAATGAAAACAATGATTGCACAATTTAAATCAACGCATATTTCAACGGTTAACAATTTTTCATGATTACGTAAACGCGTGCCATCCATGACTACCAAAATTGCCAGCAAATGGCGCTCTTTCGTTGCACACTGCGCAGCACAGGCCTAACCGTCTAAACAAAACTGTTAGAATCAGTTTCGCACAAAACACGCGAATTCGAGCACATTTTCACAATTTACCATGAGAGTTGAACTAACTTCAGGGTTGCCAGATGCTTGACAGAAAATATGGCAAGTGTTTGTCTAGTCTATGGCAAATAGTGGGCAAAAAATTTTTGCAAATGGCAATATTTTTGGCAATACTGATTTTTCATTACAAAATGGCAATTTTTTGGCAATATTATTGACTTCATATTGCATTCATATTTTTTTACAATTCATATTTTTTCCATACTTTTAAACTTTTTAAGTTTGAAAATCAGGCCCGTAACAAGCTTGGGACACCAGAAGGTGCGAAGAGTTTTCTGAGAGGGGCCCAAAATTTTAAATTATGTCCAATAGCTTTAAACCATGTCCAACACATTTTTCCAGGGGGGACAAAATTTTTTCTAGGGGGGGCTTCGTCCCCCCGGTTACGGGCCTGCTGACAATTAAGAAAAGATCTGTTTTATGGGAATCAAAATGCATTAGGCGAAATATATCCTCTGTTTAGTATCAGTGTTTCTCAAAGTGGGCGGAATCGCCCAAATCGCCCCAAAGGGGCAAAGGAGCGAAAAAAAAGGCGGTTAATAAGGGGGCAAAACAACACAAAGTGGGCGAAGATGCTCAACCACTAATCGGTGATTGAGTCATCTTCATCTAGCCGAAAGCAATTTTTCCGTTAAATTTTTACTCTGGATCGTCTATGTGCCCTGCTACAGTGTGGATTATTTTCACAAGAATTCTGAACGTAATATTAGTCGTAATACAGTTGCTTAGTTAAGCTATCTAATGGCTTGGTTCAGGCATTTAATACTTTCTTTAACTAAAATTCTTTAAATATACTACCTTGTGTTTGCTTTATCAGGCTTGTGGGCAAAATCGTGTCGGGAGTGAAAAAGGTGGTTGGAATCAAAAAGTTTGAGAAAAACTGGTTTAGATCATAGACCTTGATTTTTGGCTGCAAAATGATTCCTTTTGATTTATAGCTAAAAACTTAAAGAATTATTTCAGGCCTAGTTGAAAACCGGAGGCAATATGTATTTCAATTCTGATTGTCATTTACGGAATTATTATAGCGAGACTTGAAACACAGTCACAGCAGGTCAGTTTTAAAATAAATTCACATTTATGATTAGTTGTTAATCAAATGAAACAATACAACAATTACAGCAATTCCTCAAGCAGTAAATCATATTCAGATATATGATCTCAATATCTGAGCTGTACGTTCTGCAGTTTTGGTATTATTTTGATAAATTCTGTCAATAATAATAGTCACAAGTGCTATTTCAAAAATGGCAGATTTTCGGCATTAAAAATATTGCCAAAAAATTGGCAAACATAGATGTCACGTGATCAAACATGGATGTCACGTGAGAATCTCCGCTGCAGGAATTACCATGGAGAAGAGTACAAAGCTACTAACGATAAGCATCAAAGCTGAGCTACAACAGGTAGAGCGTTCCTTCAGGTGAGTGACTTGGAACAGTTTCGTCGCCATGGAGGGGCTTTGGTGGGCTTATCCCCCCAAACAAAGCACCAAGCCCCCTCAAATTGAAATATGAAACTCTGCAAATCAGTGGAGTTTTTATGAAAATTTCAATGTTAAGCCCCACTGCACACACGTAAAGCCTCCCTACTGAAGACTTTCTGGCGACGGTTCTGACTTGGAAAGCAACAAAGTTCGAAGAGCATCTCATGAGAGCATAAAAAATGGTTCGATTTCTAACTGCGATCTAACGTAGGTCTACATCTTCAAGGTGGCAGCAGCTTGTCTTCTACTCTGCGTGCTAGTTTTGCCACGTAATGTCGAAACGCAGTAACGGTTTGAGCTCATGAAGTAAGAGTTTACATACCCCAACATGTGTCGCCAATAACCACATCTTTTATCGGAATGGGTGTTACATAACTACTTTTCTATCGACGACAGCGGTAGTGTCGCAACTTTTTTTGCCAATTACAAACGAAAACCGTAGAAGAGAGTTTCTGATGTGCACTGTGCATCCATTTAACACTACTCACCAGTCGCTATGTTTTCATCGGTCATTTCTGATACGTTCAGTAAAACGCTGCAATTGAACAAACCTGGTGGCAATTCCTCTTATTTTTCCTTATGTTGCGCCAAATCCGTACGCTGTAATCAGCAACTGTTGCAGCAGTGGGCATCATTGAAACTACAAAGGGGCAACATTTTGAGAAAATATGTGACTGGTTGGTTGGTGGTGCTGGTGACTGAATTTTCTCGTAACTCTTAGACTACTCCAGATGTTTGCAGATATAGTAGCTGATATTCCAACTTAACATATTGCTTGCAATCATGGGCGCAATTTGGTGGGGGTCGGGGACACGGGGGACGTGTGCCCCCCACTTTTTTAGACGGTGGGGACATAATATGCCATGTCCCCCCGCTTTTTTCTCTTAGGGTTTTGTATTTGGAGAGGTTTCAAAACTAAATGTGACGTTTGTCACGTTTTGCGTGAAGAGTTTTTCATATTAGATGTTACACATAGCTATGTTGATGATGAAAGAGAGTTTGGTGTGGTATCACTGATTCTGGTACATTTATACATTTTTACTTCAAAATTGAGTTTTAGCATTTTGCAAGTTTCTAGAGACCACAAAAGATTGTTAACTGCCTCTGCCCGACATTTATTCAGTGTGGTTTACTGCAACAAAGGTCACTGTCTTGAAACAGTGAAGTACGGCTGCACACGTAGAGACCACAGTACAGCCGTGATTTGTTTCGTACAAAAACATTGGCTAACTGGCTTTACTGTAACGTTGGTTGTCACGTATTCAAAAACAGACAGAGTAAAATTTAAAGATGCAAGTGTATAATGTTAGAAAGTTACATTTTCAGGCAAACCTCTGCGAAGTTTTTGCCGAAGACAAACAACAGCACTATTGTGAAGACTTAGTTTTAGGATGGACAGTCTTGCAAAAGACTGTTTTCAACCATTAGTAAACAGGATTTCCATCAAAACTTTAGAGAAGTATTGACCTAGCCATACATTGTCTTACAGCTCAAAACTTAATGACTTGACTAGGAATAACAGATAGCTTATACATTTCGCCGTATTTCTTGTATGTCATGACAAGGGTGGCCAGCAAATTCAAAAGATATTTATACCCACAATGCAGCAATGTTTTCACCCAAGTGCGAAACATTTGCTTTATACGTAGCCTACGCATGGGTGCTGGAACTATTTTCAAAGTGGGGGGGCACAAGTGCACGTCAAAAAAACTAGAAAATTTTTGTAATTTGAATTGGCAACTGTGACATCACAAGCACTGAAACATGACGTCATTAACTTTTGTCAGCATGTTTAAGCAAGTTTATTCAAAATTTGATAAGCCCTCAACGACCCCTATCTGCACAACACCATATCTATCATACACTACACTGACTTGAGCACAACTAGTTGCTATTAGTTTTACACAAAAACAATTTACTTTAACAACGGACCCAATACGAATTTTGTTACTTATTTAGGCAATTTGTGTTACTTATTTAGGCTTATTTGGGCAAAATTCGAAATTTGAAAATGTGAAGGCCTCTCAGAAAAAAAGTGGGGGAGCCTAAATCCATGCGGCCCCCCAGGTTCCGCCACCTATGAGTCTACGTAACACCTAGTTTTGATGGACATTCTTTTTGTATTATTTCAGGTGAAACGTGTTACAGGGTGACACAAAAAAACGGTCATCATCAAAAATCGAATAACTTCAAAAATTTTATTTAGACTGACACAAAACTTCAGCTACATTAGGTCAAGCCTGTGTAGCAGACATCTCCAAAGTTTCAAGTCTGTACTACAAAAACTCTTTGTTTCACTGGCGCT
>JGI24021J15306_10007415_pt1 | contig 13362 bp, 6 predicted proteins | sample Ectturendosymbi1_FD_15306 | JGI IMG/M metagenome (IMG submission 15306) | reverse complement strand
TCCATTGATTCATAATGTTTCATGTTTCCATTTGGGGGGGCTTGGAGCCTTGTCTGGTGAGCTAAGCCCACCGAAGCCCCCCCGTGGCGACGGGACTGGTTGTAGTGTAATTTTGATGTCTTCGCATAACCAATAAAATGAGCTGCATTTATTCACGAAAGCTTGTAGGAAAATAATCATATTGTCTATTGTTAAATTAACTTTTGTCCGCAGTCTGTTGTTTATTCAACTTTTTGTCCACGAGAAGCCCAATCTTATCCAAATGAAACAAGAGTTTAAATAGTTACGCGCGGCTTATGTAACATTGGGACCATATTTTTTGTATAAAAACCTGCTTATTAGAGATTTCGTTTTTAGTGAAATAAACACATTCGGACTGCCCGAATTCAGCAAAATAAGCTTTGCATTTAATGTTTTCGTCCCTATCCTGTGCAAGAACTGGTTTCTTTAAAGGCTATCCAAAAAATCAACTCAATGGATGTTCCTGTGTCGGGAACCATCGATCAAAGAACGTATCTGAAAAAAATTAGGGGGCTTCAGCACCCTTAGCCCCCCTGGATCCGATTATGATTATTCCTCAACAAGTACGACGGTAGCATTGGAAAATGGTAACTTGCCTACCACATGACAAGAGCCTTAGTTAATGTTTCGCAACAATGGGTTGTTACATCATAATGTAGTAAAAGCAGCAAGCCTATACAGTCCTAAGCGCAATGCTGGCACACAACTTTAGTACATCCACGTGTTTTGCGATTTTTGAGCTGTTCAAGTTCATGTTCTTTGGATCAACACTCACTTACCCGCACAAAGAATTTCTCAACCCGTTCCCGCCCCGCAGCAAGTTGAACCCGCACCCGCCCTGCAAATGCGGGTACCGGCAACCCGCGCGAGTTAACCCGCCCCGTGCAAGACTCTAGTATCTGGCACGCAAACAAATTTGCTTACCATTTGTTTTCGTGATACACTGGCATTTGAAACTATTTTTATACTGAACCATCAAGCACTATATTTTTTAAATACACTATATTCAAAACTTAAGGTTTAACACATCAACATTAATTGCATTTCATTTTCGTCTTGAAAGTAACTTGGACATTAACGAAATTCTGAACTTTGTGGCAGTTGGAAGTATTGATTTCAAAAATGTTGCTTCTTTAAAATGCGTAGATTTTCCAGCAGCTGTTCATGACCAATCGCCGGGTTAAAATATCCACCGATATGGAAAATGCCCTGTACGTCATGACGCAGTAGTTTGTTAATGCATGGAAGTATCTCACACCGAAATGTTGCTCTATTCTTATCGTACATTCTCTGTACAAAGATACGTGTCCGGAAGCAGCGTAGATCTTTTAATATAACAAAACTTAGCAAGTGTTTCGGTGAATAGGGAAGTGTTCCGATACCCCCCCCCATAACGACCGAATTGAACATTAAAGCACACGTTTTTATGCTCTTGATAAGCAAAGAACAAACTTTTGGGTGGATTTGCCACAATTTTAATTGTCACTAGTTGCATCTTCAAACAAACCATTATTTCTTACAACAACATATCCCATTTGTGGTTTGCGTAGAATTATTCGGTGCCTAACTACTAAATATTCTTGCAGTGGCACAGCGCAGTCTATCCGAACTCTCTCATGTCCAGTAGATCCAGTCAGTCAAGCACGTTTCTGAATCGAGAACAACACTTGTTTAATGTTTTATCCTATAGGAAAAGTGCGATCTTTTTCCAATGTCCGAACTTGGCCATTGGACTATTGTCTCATTTTGTTCTTATCGAAAAAATATGGAAAACAGCCAAGATGGCACGTGGCTGATGGTAATGCCTAAAGGTGATGCAATCATGACAGCTTAATGACTACCTCTCTTGCGAATGGTTGGCAAATGCACTGACGAAACTTGGTTATGGTTACAACTAAAGCGATGGTACCTTTCGCAAAGCTTTTTATTTATGTCCGATCTTCCAGAAAATATTCGATGAAATTTCGCGTGTTCGGAGAAAAGACTTCGTTTTGATAAACACATTGTGAGCAACAAAGCTTATTTTTATGTTGGTTGTGAGTAACAGTGGATCCCCTCTTGCTTTTTCTTGCATCAATGCACATAGTTTTCAGCTGCATGTAGCATGACAGATTTAGTCACCATCCCGTAAAACATGCGACATACTGTATCAGGTGATGGTTCAGCAACCGAGATAAAAACGTCAGAAACGTATGACGTCATTAGGAAATTCTCAACCACGTGGTCTCCTTGCAATCGCGTACAATAATATGTGCCTCTTTTGCATTTTATATTTTGTTTTTGTTATGTGTTTTCTTGTTAGTAGTTATGTGGTAAAAGGTTGAATGGGAGTGAACCAAGGTCGCAAAAGATCGCACGTAAACGTTTAAGCGTTTTACTGGCGTTTGTTTCATTAAGAGATCAGAATTACCTGTTTAATACTCGTTGGCTGCAGGTAGCAGTGTTCCCTAAACCAGTGTTTCGAAACAGTGACAGTTGCGCTTCAGTGAAAGAAAAGCACTTGGATCTGTAGGTCGTATAAGGGATAAAGTACCAAACATAGAAACGCACTGCATTGTTTATCGCGAAGCGATCATTGCGAAACGCTTGGGACAATTATTGTCTGAAGTCTTGTTTTTTTGTGTCAAAATTATAAGCTCCATCAAAGCTCACCCTTTCCATTCTCGAATATTATGGAAGCTTTGCGATGGGCTGCCGTAGGTTCACAACAGGGATAATATCCCTGGTTCGCAATATTCAAGCTTCGTACAGACATTCGATGACTGTCCCGAGGAGGGGTTTAGAAAGCGCATCTAAAGTGCGTGAGAATCTCTCAGTTCTCTTGCAAGAGCACAATCCGCTCATAGCTTTACTAACAGCCGATGAAAATTGGTTTGGGAAACGGCATACCTGGCTGACAGTTTTAAGCTTCTTAAAACAACTGAAATTGTCACTGCAGGGAAAGATGCTCACACTTTGCAATGTCAAACGCAATAACAGCATTCACACAATGCTGTGGATATGTTTCCTGTTATGTGTGACTACATTGCCAACCAACCCTTAATTACTTATACAAAGTTGATTTTTTCTGACCTTAAACAATATTTGGAATTGTTGTCTGGACATTTTAAGAAGTTCATTTTAAAATAGACACACGGGAATATAATTGGATTTTAAACTCTTATGTTGTTGTAAAAACTGATCGGTTAGCGTAAAACCAAGAATAATTTACCGAATTGTCATCTGAAAGAAAGTTGGGTGATTGGTTTTAATCAGACAGCTCTTTCACGGTTCTTGTTGAGTGTTGAGGACAAATATTCATTGTTCTCACAAAAAGCAATTTCAATTTTATTGCCTTTTGACACTGCCTGCGTGTGTGATACAGCATTTTCGACACTTAGGCGTATGAAGACAAAATATAGGACCAGATTTACCATGGGCTCCAGCTTACGAGTTCACCTGTCACAAATATCTCTGAGAATTGAATTATTCATTAAGAATCAAGCTTATCAGTCACATTGATATTGTCAGTTTTGCAACAATAAAACATATTCAGGTTCATTTATTTTTCGTTTTGTATTTTCCTTCCGCGCGGGTTGGGCGTAAAAATTCATGAGATTTGGAACCGAGAAAAAACAGATCCACCAACGGCGGTGTGTGGTCCCAGAAGTTTGGAAATCCTGTTCTAAACAACCATGTCGTATCTATCTACACATAAAAAAACGAAAAGCGTACTTTTGCAAAGCTCCGAGGCATCAATTAGATGCGTTTTTTCCTTTCCGGTGCATTAATGGTTCGCGTTCTTATGTTGAATTCTGAACTTCTGCACTGTGACAGGTGTGCTGTTCAGGCGAACTGCGGCATGCTATGCGCTGAAGGACCAACGAACTTTTACAGACCATGTGAGGGCATTATAGCAGCAAATGTATACAACACCTCAATGTACGCTGTTGCTACACGTGCACGAGAGCAAGGGCAGAGGCAAAACTGCACAGGCCAGCAGCTGCTGCCTGGTTTCCCTGCACCGAAATTTAGTAATCATCGATCGTGGTATAAAAGTCGAAGCGACACAGCACAATGAGAAATTATTTGAGGAGGCTGTCGCGTTGTTCAAAAATACACTCTGTTGAAATTCACAAATAAGACGACGTTTTTCAGAGATACTGTACAATATTTTTTTCATGTTTCTTTGACGTTTGCAAATGGCTAGTTGTTCCTTAAGCTTTAAGGGCTCGTTAACACTTTCCCGCGAGTGGTCAGTGCGTTTCCGCTGTTGGTTGACTCCGCATGACTTGCTGGTAAATGTTAGCAGCCGTCTTAAAAGTTCTAAATTAGTGTGAAGCACATCTTTCATAAAATGGCCCAGAACGAAGTTAGGCAATCGCAAAGATCTTAATGAAATCGTAGAAATGAGCCATTGTAAAAGAAAACAAAACAGAGCTAAAATGAACAAAATACTTGAAATCCGACCACAAAATTTGATAAACAAAATGTCAGCTTCAAAATTACAAGTTTTTTTACAGGATCTGAACATCTGCAGCTTTACATCTACAACTCCCATGCTGACGATACAAAACTTCGTTGCTGTAGATTAAATCTTCTTGAGTTTTTCTGCAAACAAAGAATTGCTCAGCAAAACGACTTGCTTCATGAAACGCAGCAAACATTTTGTTATGAATTTTATTGAAGACGTAAATCTTGTCTGACTGCTATAAAGAAAATCGTTTTGAGGCATGTTTGTTAATTTGCAAATGATCCTTGATTTTTAAAAGCAAATTGAAACTTAAATTGCATTAGCGACGTAAATGCAATCAAGGACTTGACAAACGTTTTTCTTACTTTTTTGTAAGCATTTTTCAGCAGCACAGAATATATTTGCCCTGAAAATCACGGTTGCGATCGAGAAACTGGTGGCAGTCACCGTGTGTCTACCGCAAAACCAATGTTTCTTACCTTTTGCTGCGTGTATGCCCCCTCGTATGCCTGCTCGTACTTGGCTGACGATGGGTTTTGTAACACCTTTTGTAAGGGATCTAGCGTTATTCACGACTCTGCTGGCAAGGTTTCCTGTAGCTTTGGCAACCGTCTTTATAGTAGATTTGACAGCTCTGCTAACATCTCTGCATGCTTTTCCTGAAATCAAAAGTGTTACGATCGGTTCAATAAGAGCATGGGCACTTTACAAAACGGTTTAGCAGCTTTTTTGATTCCCAGCCAAACGTTAACTCAAACCACAGCAGTTGTTCTGTCACATTGGTCACTGCTCCACATGATTTCGCCCAGTTTGTTGCTTTTGAAGCAACAGATTTTAATTTGTCGTTGGTTGCTGGATAAGAGTTAAATATTTATTTCTGTGTGGGCGGTTAAGATTAATGTCTTTACTCAAGACGCCTAGTTCAACTAAAGTGTTGGTGGACAGGCAAACACCGAGCAATGAATGAGCGCATCTCCATTTCTGTTTGCTTGAACGTATGGATAGCAGGCCCGTGGCCAGGTTTTAAGGTACGGGGGAAAAATACATTTTTAGCGGGAAAGATTTTTGTTTTAGTTTATGTTTAAAACAATTTTTTATTGAGCACAACATTTAGGGGGCGCAAAAATTGGGTTGTAAAGGCATTTAAAGCGCAAAGGCAGTGAATGAATTTATAGGAAACCTAACATCCTGCTGTTTAGAACATTTTCTTTTTCTACATCTTTGTCTTCACTGACAAAATATTTTCTTGCCTGAATGTCTAAGAAATCATGGTTCGCTATCTAGAATTTCAGTGTTTTTTAACAAAGTAAAAGCATTCACACTAAGTGAAAGAAAAACCACGACAACATTATTTCTTGACATTGTAAAACATACAAGAAAGTCAAAGATTTAAAAATCTCATCAGCAGACCCAGAAGATAGCACGATAAGCCCGTATCCTTTTACGTGAAGCACAATTTTATATAACTAACAACAATCTATTTTAGACTTGTGCGAATGTGATGACAACAAACTTGCATAAAACCACTAAGTGTCGTTTTTCTATCGAAAAAAACGGGGCTGTCCGAGAAAGTCCCAGTCTGGTGCATTCACTCATAAACTTATAAACAGCCGCAATCTCACAGTAACAAAACCGTACGATGGCCCTTAATTAAGCTTGATGAACAGAGCAGTTGTATATCCGAAAGATGTCGGGCATTTTTGAAACAAACAAGTGGAGCAACAAAACTTCGAGAATTAGGAAAAAATGCTCTTATTTGGACGAATACTACGATGTAAACGCAAACAAGTTTACTTACCATCGTTGACAAAAAGGAAGGCCAGAAAAAGTATGAGCAATATGCGCTTGTCCATTTTTGAAACTTTTCAGCTTCTTGCCACAAAAGGCTAAATAGCAATCTCTTCGACACTTAAAGCAAATATTATGGTAGAAAACATGTAAACGAAATCTGAACTGCTCTGAAGAAAGTAATGCAAAAGGTTTGTTACTATCATCTTGCATATACGCAGATAAATATGTGACGAGAAAGCTAATTGTTTCTTTTTCCCTCCCGGTAACTTTGTGGTTGGGTGAAGATTTGCGTTGTGGCTGCAGAGAATAAATTTTGTTGTTCATCTATTTGAATCAGAGCTGATGGTGCCTACCTCGCAATTAAAAAAAAATATATAAGCTTAAAGATTTAATCCTATTTTATCAACAAGCAGGTTGAATAAGGTTGCTCAATTTGCGTTGGATAAATGCCTCTGTTTACCAACTTTTACCAATAAGATCGATGCATTCACACACAGGCATGCAAGAACTATAGTCAATTATTTGTAAATATAATAAGCAACACGTAACGTACTACACGCAAAGTTAATTGTATGATCTGTATTTGATCCCAAAGGTGTCAACAAGTTTTAAAATAGTTTAGTATAAAAGTTAAATACCTATGTTTGCCTTCACCTAGCTTGTGCAGATCTGGAAGGCCTCTCCATCTGTGCTTCGCAACGTTTGCAGTTGACCAAAGCTGTTTTCACAACGCAAATAAAAGTTAAAGCATAGACCTTCCAGGCTGCGGACTACTTTCACGAGAGCAAATTCATTCAGGAAGCATGGCAGCGTGTTGAAATAAAGTATATAAAATTTTATTAAAAAAGTACATTTTTTTTCATCAAAAACCCACTTTGCCAGAGGGACGTTATCCACTCTCGTAATTTAAAATTTCTTAAAATTAATTTCTTTCGTGTTTCTGCCACATGCATTCCAAGATTATTTATTAGTTCGTGTTTTGCATGCCATTTGCAATTTGCGCACATTGTGTTTCTTACTCTATTGCAGTCGTAGAAATAAACCAGTGATCATTTTAGGCATCACTGGCGGTTTCTAACAGCCAAACAAACCAATGCATATGCGTATTTGAGCTTAGATGGTTTTATGAGGAAGCAAAAACACTGTAAAAATTGGAACTGCAACGAACCAATTTCTTGTGTCTCAAAAAAGCGAAGGTATCTTGAATTGCGTGATAATAATAAATGGGTTCGACATATTCCACACCTTTGGACTTTATGCAAGTTTGCCAAGGACGCCACTGCTGTAATAACATTCTGTGACATTTTCCACAACCTCATCACGAACAACTTGTCGCAAGTAAGCGTTAGTCTTTAGCAATCGTAAACACCAAACGCCATCATAAACGTCTTGGAAACCACTGTCAAGTGAGTTCGTGGCAACTTGGGCGAAAGCGAAATAACACGTCATAGCGCTTTAACGCAAACAAGTTGAAATTAATTGAGCGTCTTCCCTCCACTAGTGAAGCTGCGAAATAGAATCGGACATTAATCAAAAAGGTACAAATAGCAAAACGAGACATTAATTAGAAAAGCACACACAACGCTCAAGTTCTTATTTCTTGCATAGCATCGACATATGCAAAGAAATCTACATATGTAAGGAAATCAGTGTTGGATGACCGAACCTTTCGTTTACCGGTAATTTATAATGTGGCGTATTGATATGCCAATTTGTTGTTTACTATTTTTTAATAAAGCTTTGACAATTACAAGAAGTACATGCACACCTCTTCGTTTCCTACTGTTGCTCCATTTCGCAGATTCTTTTGCGATGCTCTGAATTCTTCTCGTTTCGTACCAGCAGAAAATCTTCAGAAAATTATAAAAACAAGCGAGTGATACTTTCCTGACCATGCTACGACAAGTCGTCAACAACAGAAATAAAAACTGCAAAAGTCCCCCATAATCCAGTTAGTCTACAAAAACTGTTTCATATTATTTAGTTGATGACTTCAAAATGTTTACTGCTCAAAGCAGCTTCGGTTCTGATAAAATTAGGGGTGGATGGGATCAACAACATAGATTGATAACATGGCAAATAGCAAAAATGGACTGACACGTCAGGTTTNGTGTTTGAGCGTTTTTACTCGTAGCATTTATGTTTGGTAGCACTCATACGTTCTTTATTGTGATGTTCAGTACAAACGATTTCCTTGTTAGTTTTGCAAATCCTCGGAAAGTGATGAGAATTTTAAATGTTCCTCTATAACTTGTTTACATGCTCTATGATCATTTTTCCTTACATCTTTTTTACTGATCAAAAACTTTGAACTTGCCAGAAATGTGGCACATTTACGCAGATCTATGGGATAGCTAGATCAAAACCGGTGCGTTACGATTTGCAAAAAACTTTCGAAACAACGATAGTTTGAATCAAACAAGTGTGAAATGAAAATCTTCTCTGTTTGTCATAACCCTCTTTTATTCAAGCGAGATGTTTGTAATTAGTTGCAATTTGCAGTATTATCCCGAATGAAACCAATGAATTCCAAACCATGCATCCAAAATGATGAGACAAGCTTAAGAAGCAAAACTTTAAATATTTTCTGAAAAAAACGAAAAATGAAAAAATGTGTTTAAGATCCTAAGATCTTCGAAAGTGCTCCTTGATTTATTATGGCTTGTTCTGTGTCCCAGCGAACACACAAGCAATGACAGGGCGAAGACATCAATGCAGAGATTTATTTAACATGATGTTGCGGTTATCCTCTAGCCTCAGCCACTCTCGTCCTTTCAGCGAAGCTCTTGCAGTGAGACCAGAGTTGGAATCGGGCCAGAAACGCTCAGTCTGAACCCTGACCCTAACACGACGCAGCAAGCTCGAACCAGAAAGGTAAATTGTAAACGCGAATCAGGCTAAACTGCATCGTGCGCTGCTATTAACGGTCACCAGCTCATCATGGCTAAAATACATTTGCTAACATACATTATCCATGCAGCAACTGAGAAACACACTATTATTTCAAAGCCTGATTCAAGCTCGAGCATGTTTTTCATACCTGAGCCCGAACACGACCGGACCCCAAAACAGCTCACCCAGACTTCCATGTTTTGGGGTGGCGATGGGTAAGCCTTGCACAAACGAGGGGTTATTTTCCTGCATGTTTCTTTCTACTGCGTTTCACGCAAGAGAACGATGTGCATTTCATTCGTAAGGTTTGGAAAAGAAATCCATATTTCGCAGTGCAGATGACATCAAGCCAAAACTTACACCATAAACTGGTCATCGTCATGAAATGATGAAATAAACCCTATTTACAAAAAAAAATATTACTTAAAAAGAAGGAAAAATTTTTTCTGGCTTGCACCAATCTTTCTAGTTTTAGTTGAAAGCATTCGTGAAATTCAAGCTTTGGGCTTTGTTTTCTTGATTAGCAATGCTTTTATGCATCTGCTGAAAATAAATTTGAAAATACAAAACAGTTGAAAAGAAATGTGTAAAATTCAGGTTAAAACAAAAAGATTTGCGAATACAAAAAATTGAGGTTACAAACTGGAAAACACTGTCCATTGACTGTGGGTTGACCACAGACAGCAAAATTGATATAGCGCATATAAAGAATAGAAACGATGCTTGTATTTTTTCGCAATCTCTCAAACTTCACCCTTAATTCAATCATCTTCGCCATAACATGAAGCGTGATTTTTAGTGTCCGACCTATGGCCGACTTCGCACAGACTGTTGTTTATATTCTGTTTTGTAGAATCTTGAGATTGGAAGGTACTAGTAAACCTGGTTTACGTTTTTTGCTACTTTACTAAACGTTTGCAATAAATTTGGTTGGTTCATGCAATTTGCAACCAGTTTGATAGGCTTGACATTTGAAACATAAAAGAATGTTATTGAGAAGTTGGTTAAAAACGATTTTTAGCTACATGTCTTTTGTCGTCATTTTATGGATGCGTATTGTGAAAGATGTTCATTTAAGCAGAAATATTAGCGCATTTGTTTGTGAGTTCTTGCCAAAATTAACTAAAGTTTAGACACGAACTTAAGTTACAAAATCTTATGCTATTCCGCATGGCAGACGTTTTGTCAAGTTAAAACTGATTTCGGAATCGTCGATTGGGAAACACCCAAAAATTATGAAAGAAACAAGACGGCAGAAATTATAAAGATATTATGTAGTGGCTATGCAAAGTAGAGCAATTTCCCCATACTAACATTCATTAATTTTTAGCAGCTATTCTGAATTTTAACTGAATCGTGTCATATGCCACGTTGATAGCATTTCATTAAAGGCTGTTGGCGTTTAAAACCTAGCGCTTGTTTCTAAGATTTGCACGCAAGTGACCACAACGGCCGTAAGTGCATTCAAAGTTTCAGCAATTGCAGCATGAAATGAGGGGATGCTGATGAACACTTCTTGAAAGTTGTTTTTTCCACCGTTGTCGTATCGTTCAACCGTGGCAAACAAGCTATTTACCGAACTGCGGTTTCAACTGACTGTTTCCTGTATGTAACCACAAGGGATAATCTTGATGGAAGACAAAGTGTTATTTCCAAACATGAGCCTTTCGAAACCGTTACGTTGCACCATCGTCCTGAGTGCAAACAGGATTTATTTCTTAATATATCTTTCCAAGCAAGTTTTCCATGTTGCTTTCCATGTTGATTTGAACGAATTGAAATTTTAGGTTTGTTATTCACCAACCCGAGCAACACTAACCTTTTCTGCACTCTGAAACTGGACAAGAAAACATCTCAAAAATGAGCCACCGTTTTCAAAAAACTTTCAGCTTCCTGGATTAACAGCGTAAGATTCACATCAATGATATTTGACAAATGAAAATACTTGCCGCGGATATAGGATTGATATGAAGCCTTTTGTGCTTGTGCTACTGGAAACCTACAGTATAGGATTGGATTTGCACCGGCATCATATTGCACAGATTTGAAGTTTTACCTGAGGTAGTCTTCGATCAAGCTGCGCATTAATTCTTGCAGTAGAAGCAGGGCCGGCCTTAGGCCGATGCAACCGATGCAGTTGCATTGGGCTCCGTGCCTCTAGGGTCCCCGCGCCTTGGTGTTTGAGAAGATTGTTCATTTTTTCCAGATACCCTTGAGCTAGAGAATTTAGTAGAAACCGCTTATAAATCTCATTATTAGCAAACAATTGTCTCGTTTTAACGATCAATGAATTTTCTTTACCGAACATTGTCAAACTTACTCAATTCTTGTGCTATGTAGGGCGTTATATGTGCTCCACCATGTCCCACTCTATGGATGGAGCTTGGTTTTCACTAATGCCAGTTAAGACAGCAGTAGACCTACAGTTATTGGAAACAAAGTATTTAGTGATTCAGCTCGCAATGAACAGGTCAAGACGAGTGTCTTTCGTATTAACTTTGAAGGCAGTTCTGCCAACGTGACGTTGTTCAGTTCTCGAAAGATCGTACTGTTTTGTAAAGTTTTTGATTGGCTGCGGCAGAGTTGTAAGGCTGACCGCGATTTTGAGTGCAGGCCAGGTTCGGGATTACTTTTGTCAAATGTTTCGGGCGATATCGGGCCTGCATACAAAATGTCTTTGCAACGACGGACACTTTTGTCGCCAGTTACTGTTGAAGCAATCGAAATGATTAAATCTCTGTTAACGCTTTAGAGACGGCTCATAGATCCAGTGAATATTTTTTCATGATCTTTAAAACTTTAGCCTACTTGCCGTAATGAGACCATGAATAATTTTATTTTTTCAAATTTTGCTTTGTTTGTTTTATCATGTTCCCATAAAAAAGATTATCGAAGAAAACAACATTTTGTTTATCCCTGCGCACTGGCGTAAGCATGGTGGTTGCAACATGTATTCCTAACGGGGTGGTTCACTGAGAATCTTTTCCATAGCATGTACCAAAGTTACAAGGATAACCGTCAACACTACGGAACCATTGATTAATCTACACTGATATTCTGAGATTTTTGTGAACACACCAAACTGTTAACAGTTGGTCTTCAGTTTTTCTAGCAATGGAAATACTTTTGCCATTTTAGAGGAAGCTGAATTTTGATTGTCAACTGGGTGTAGTAAGACTATTTGGAGGCCAAGAGACAGAATATTCGACGACCGCTACACAGCTGCATCAGTGAAACACTCCACAATACAGTGAACCATATGCGCAATTTTGTTGTAAATTGTGGGGGGGACAGCTCGATGTGAAACCAGTATAGTTATCGGGCCGATGCGGAAGTGAAGTTTTATAAATACAGATTCCCACTCTTGTTTCTTAGAGGTGTTCTCAAAAAAACACTAATCACGCTTTGCTTTATCCCTATAAATGATTTTGAAATTATTAACCTAATTTTGTTGTTGGATATGGTACTGTAGTTCATGTTGGTTGCACTACTGTCAGACTATGATAAAAACAAGCACAGCACTATAGTAGAACACATCAATTGGGTTTTATCAGAGCTGTCAGTTGGAGTGGACAAAACAGTGAATCGCATTGGTCGCACGTGCATATCACTCTTTAAGTAGAACACATCGATTTTCATGCATTTTATAAGGAGTGTGGGTTACCGCGCGATTTGATGTCGTGTTTAAGTTGCTTAACGTTAAAAAGACGATAAATTGCAAGGTACGATATATATATATTGCAAGGTATGGTAGCTAAATATTTTTCGTGCACATTTATGCTCTTTAAAAATGCTACAAATCCAGCTACTGGGGTCATGCATGCAGCTCTACCCCTAACCAAATCTCCATTGATATCCTCTTACAGCAGCAAAAATGGTTGGCTAAAATTAACGTAGCATACTTTACAAAATGATTTACAATTTATTTTTACCGCTGATGGGTAGAGGATTTGTCCTTTCAATCTCCCATTGTCAGCCCTTGCATGCTGTTGGGTACCCTTTCGATTGTCCAAACATCGTTTGTCTAGTACTCTTTCCAACATCAATCAAACTCCCAAGAAGAATTATCCAATTCAAGATATCCAAATGAAAACGAACCAGACGTCTTTCTGAATTCATACCCATATACCAATCCAGAATACAGTGTGATTTCTGCATACCTAATCATCTGGTGACCACGCCCGTAAGTAAGGGGAGGGCTTCGC
>JGI24021J15306_10007414_pt1 | contig 13362 bp, 8 predicted proteins | sample Ectturendosymbi1_FD_15306 | JGI IMG/M metagenome (IMG submission 15306) | reverse complement strand
ACATAATTTTTTTAATGGGACAAGTTTTTTCCCCAATAATCGGTTGGTCGAAAGCGCAACACAGTTTCACACTAAGTGAGCATCAACGCCAACAGTTGAAAGCAGTTTTGTAACTTTAAGTGCATACGATCTCTGGTAGCACCACTTTGAGTAGATTCATAGTAAAGCTTGCATACACGGTACGCCGTGGAGCAAACTTACACCACAGAAGGTTTTGATTTTGCAGTGATGCGTTGTCACGAACCCTAAGTTAGGAAACGTTCCGTGGGTCAAGTTTTTATGGAAGCGTAATTGAAAGCCGCAATGACGTTCAAAAGCGGCGGGGATTTTTTTGTGCTACTTATAACCTATTACACTAAGTCCGCAAAAACTTTAATTTCAAAATGCTTTTCCCTGCATGCAAAGTTGGTCCGTTGACAAGGGTAAAGACATACGACCGACGAGCAAAGGTCTCATCTGTCACAGAAAAAGGTCAGAAACGACACTCTGGTAGAACTGCGATTTCAAAAAATTTGATGGCAATTATGGACTGCATTGTCTAACAGTACTTCACAGCTTAGCATTCAGCCTTTCAATGATGAACGGGAGGATTGTATCGATATGAGTGGTAGAAGTGGTAATCACGAAACTTTTCGCTTCACTGTTTGCTGCCCATAACAGATAGCATTAGTGGGATTTGAAGGTGTTAATGTGCGTTGTTATCAAAATTTTGTATTGCAGTAAAAAAACGTTCTTTTTACTTGATCCTGCGGTAATGCTGTCACAATAGTGTGACGGAAAGAGTTGGCTCATGGCGCGCATTGCATAAATTTATGCTTTGGGATTTAACTGTAACTTAATATAATTCAGGCCACAATAAAGGGTGTACCTTTCCATGAGGAATGAGGATGGTATTCACTGTTGTTTTTTGAGTTTTTTCGCTCGATTAACATAACATTTGCAAATTGGATTAGAAAAAAGGTCAGTGTGTGCTGTATTGCAGCAGGTTGGGACGTTCAAATACCTTGAGGTAATATTCACTAGTGACAGAAGGCAGAACAAGCGATTGATGCACAGACTGACGATGTGTAATGTTACGTGACATCGATTTCCTATTAAAAATTCGTCGATAGATTCCTTACGATCTCAAATATGGAGAGTAGTTAGCTGTATACAGATACGTGCAAGTTCGCACAAATATGATTAAAGTAGAGCCCAGTCGGCAGATTCCTCGATAGCTTGCAGAAAACCTAAAGCTTTTAATTGGGAAAACGCAGGGAAATACACATAAGGGAAACGCAGTACTGCGTAAGCTTCATCGTACCATGGTTACGAAACTGGAGCTTTCAAACACTGCAAAGCTTCCAGTATATAAATCTTTTTTGTTCTGATCTTCACCTGTGGTCATGAATCTTGGTCAATGACTGAAGGAGTGCTATCTCAGTACAAGCGGCAGAGATGGAATTTTTGCGAAGAGTACACGGCATAACCCTTCTTTTTCGACAAAGCGCGAAGCTGCGAAATTCGCAAAGCCCTAAATGTCGAGCCATTTCTTTTCCGATTGGGGACATCCCAGCCAGGATATCTCGGCCATGTTACCAAAATGCCCCAAGGAAGGTTGGTGTGGCAAGTCCTAATGGCTACACTCATGAGAAACGATCCTAAGGCCAACCAAGGACCAAGTGGTATAATTACATTTCTGAACTGGCTTGGTTCAGCCTTGATGTAGTGCCAGCAGAACTATCAGAGAATGCTGAAAACCACCTCGGCCCTCCCAAGAGGAAGAGCAGGTGTGAAAAGAGGGTAAGCTAAATGAGCAAAAAGTTTTTTTGCAGTTAATGGGGTACCTTGGAAAAACACTTCTGATTTCATCTTGAGGATTTTTACGTTTTCATTGATCCAGGAGATGACATGTATGCAACTTCATGCACTGGTGTAAATCAAGCCAGCTGTGGCGTGTAACCAGAGGGATTCTATCTTTCACAATATGTATGCAAAAAAACACATTTTAATAATCAACAAACTTCACATGACGTCGTCGAAAGGTTAAAGGAAAATCTGGGAGCGAAGTCCTCTTTAAACCCCTTATAACTGAAAAAATCAGTGAAGCACGCGCCACTGAAGTTGGAATTACAAATTAATTTAACGGTTGGGTAACACTAAACTTCAAAAACGCTACTTGCTGTCCTCCATTCCCATTCTTGGCATTTGCAGATTATGAAGAGCATTTCTATGGTGCAAGAACTCCACGTCAACACAGCAGGATACAACATACAAGCTGCGGTGTAGCCCATGCCCATGGTCATAGGGGACAGATGGGTGTCGTAAATAACCTTACCCACTGGAACGCAACATAATACAATTTTTAGCCTAAAACAAATTCATGCGATATACTCGGAGAGAAAAAATCTAGCTGGCTTATGCAGAAACACTGCAGTGGCGTATCCTCAAGGCGTGAAATTCGTTCACTTAATGGCGCAAGTTTTGCGCTGAACGTATTTTTAAATGCTCCCATGAAGAATGACGACTTGTCAATTGCTTTTCCTTGATCATATTTATTCTTAAGAAAATCCTGCCTTGATTTAAATACTTTTGTCGTGGTTGGACGACTCTTGGATTACGCGCCCGACCAGCTCCTACGGGTTCCAATCATCGCAAGGCACTCATCTCACTTCAGCGAACACCTTGGCTAAACTCAATAAACAAAGAATGGAGAAAAAAGAGGCATCGCAGTAACATACAGTTTTACTATGGCAAGGCGTTCACCAGCTTCTTGTGAACGCTAAATTGTGATGTAATACTCAGGGTTGCTCATAGGCATTAAGTTACTCAACAGTCATTACCGCGACAACTCTACAACTAGAGGAAAGCAAAAAAATGGCTAACATACTTGTTGCAAGTGATATATTCAAAGTTTAAGTATGGCTTGTTACAGAGATTAGGGGAAGGTGGGGTAATTTGTCTCCTCCGAATGGATATCTCGTCTATGTAGGCTCGTTCATGTGACCAGAATGTCTCAGGAAAGGCTGCTGACTACACCTATTGGAATGCAGCCCAGAGGTCGACCAAGGACAAGGTGGCGTGATTACACGTTCGACCTGGCTTATATAGAGAGCAGAGGACAATTCATTCACGTATCTCCAAGCAGTAGTTTTTTCATCATTCACTCATGCACAAGAAACTGATGCCCAAAATATTTAGTTTGATCTGGTCTTTGCAGTGATGATCGAGTCTAAAAGTATTTTGCACTTGTACGGCGTAGCTCGGTTTTGGACTTGGAATAGCTGAGGCGCTAGATCATCAGCTACTGTACCTCAATGGTATCGCAGAATGCAGTCGATATTAATTAGAACCCACTTTGTGCCTTGTACACGAACTTCGAAGTGTTTTTCAGTAATTTCCATAACAGACACTAGCTTGTGGCATCAACAGTAGACAAGCATTTCCTTGACTGAAGATCTTTCAAATGTTGGAGAAAATCGAGTAATTTTGGGTCGCGGAGCCACGGCCGTGAGGTCTAGCACCATTTTTTACTATGCATACCCGTTTGGAGATATGCTCATCTGATTTTAAATTAAACAACAGAGCGTGAAGAAGTCGATTTCACCTTCAGTGGACATAGGCCACTTTTTACTGCCTGGTTTAGCAGAAGGCCTAGCAATTATAATGCTGTTTAATTACTCAGGTAATCTAAAATGTCACGAAGTACAGTAAGAAACTGCGCTGCGAGAGGACAAGGCAAACGACAATATACTGCAAATAAGAAGTAACTCTTTGATAAAAAATAAGAAGCAAATGCAGATGAAAGAGAGAGTTCAGTTTTGACCCTTTACCTTAACCTGTCCAGCTAAAACACCCCAAACCAGTGGTTCTCAAACTGGGGATAAATTACCACCCGGGGATAATAGGCGATTCTTTGGGGAGCAACGAAGGAGAACCAAAACCACAATGTTGTTCTGTATTATGAGCGATCACTATTTAGGGTAATAAGACATAATTGCTATATCGATTTAGGTAATGGCTCGAAAAAGTTTGGGAACCACTGCCCCAAACCAATGAAAACCAACTACTGTTTGGTGACCGTAACTTTTGCAGTTTTTAGTTCATTCTTCTGCAGGATATCAATAAATGGACGGACAAACAGTCGATATTTCTAATAGTCTAACACAGAAGCAATTCCGTTTCAAAGAAAAAAACATTGTTTTGAAGCTCAATTCTTCTTTCCCGTGCAGAAATTTTCAGTTGTTCATTGTATATTAACCAAGATTCTTTGCGTCGAAAGACAACTAAAATGTCACGAAACTCTCTTTCACCAACTCGCATTTTTTCAGCATTTCAGTTGTTTCCCACAGCAACCCAAAACTTACCCCAACTTGGCGGAGCTTTCACGTTGAGTGCCGTATTTATGCACGAAGTTCCGGAAACATGCAGCTTCTGCCTGACTAGCATTTACAGCAATTTTCACCAACTCTAGTGTCGAACGAAGGGTTTAAATAAAACGGCAATTTAGATCCCATTAAGTATGTAACAAGCGGTTACATATGACATATACACTTCATTGCGGGAAACACAACCGGAATTTCCACTTATCCAGTGATAAGCAATCAGGGTATACTTTTAAGCTCTGAATTAAGTTCCACTATCTTTTCGCTCAAGCATGTAATCTACTACCTGCGTATGGAGTACACTACTTGTTACAGGGCTTAATGTGAATTATAATATCCTGAAGCTTACAAAGGTAGGAACGTTGTCGTTGTCCAACGGCAAGTGGGCTGACATGCATGCAGTTACGGAGTCCAGCGTTTCATTCCTAATAGCCTTTTCAGACTACCTTGGTATAGTACGGACATGTTTCAATTCAGTATTCCACGGCAACAAAAGTTAGTCATGAATGTCTCACCAGCTGGTGTTGCGTTTGCTATGGGTTAAACCAGAGCAGGACAAGAACATAAATAAAGTTTCTTCTTGGCGTAAAAACTACCATAATATGAAGGGCGACATGCTAGGACAAAAGATCGAAAATGAACGTAGGTCGCATTCAGTTCACCGACTGGAATTGCAGGTGCAAAGAATACCGCAAAATTTGCACTGCCATTATGAATTCGGAAGCATTTACCGTGACTTCATGCCATACAATGAACACCTGGACTTAGCGTTCTGGCCCAACACACTGAACCGCTTTTACTAGTGATAGCAACAGTTTTATGTTGCCAGTCACATACCTCAACACCGGCTTCGTGCTTCATGTCGCTGGTTCAGCACTTCCTTTTGAGCTAAACGAGTAATTCTGCGTAATACTATTCCAAGAATCTGGACAAAACGCGGTCTGTTTGCACCGGAACTGGCGTTTCAAGTAATTTTGAGCAACGTCTTAAGAACTACCCTGCAACGCTACAACGGTAGCCACATTTACACGAACTGTCTCTTCAACAGCAAATGCTCAGTCAGACAAGGAGCCGAATGCCTATATATCACAGCGCGTAAGGTTTGACGATCGATCGGCTGATCGATCCGTGCAGCGGGCGGTACCATTTTCTTCAAGATGCAAGAGCATTGTATATAGGTTCTAGCTCGAATATGCAGCTCCGTTATCGATCACTACGCAAGCTTACAGACACCGAGCAATGCTTCCTTAAAGCTGCTGTTGGCATCTTCCGGCGCTTCTTCTCAAGACTTTTGCGGAAGATACTCTTGGAATCGCCCGATTAGTTACAAGGCTTCATCTGACCAACAACGCCTATAATTTGAAGCAAGCAAGCTAGATCCATTTCGTTGTACGTCACTCACCGCGCCAATAAACAGCTTAAATTTTTCATGAGCAATAGGGTTCGCCCTGACGTTTCACGATAAGTACTAATAATACGATCTCGCAGGACAAGGCAAAATAGCACTGATACATGACTAACACATGCTATATAATCAGCAGCGTAAACTTTGACGCACCAATTCCGTTGAAGGCCATTTTCAGCATTGTGGTCCATTTTTAAGTATATTGTGGAAGCTACTAAAGCCGACGCTTGCTCTAAGCCTGCAAGACTTCCTTATAACATAAGCATAATCAGTTTTTTAAATAACAGCTTTACAAACGTGATCACACTCCTTGCGGACAACATCTAAATCAGCATTTCCCAAGTGGGTTCCGCAGAACCCTAGGGTTCCATAGACAAATCTAAAGGGTTCCACGAGCTATACTTTCCAGTTTTAAGCAAGAACTGCTGATATGTCCTTTGACCCTGTGGGCATGTGGCAGCCGTTATATCGTTTGATCTAGCTTGCGTCATGGTTACTTTTATTGTGTATAATTTTGTTTGCAGTACGAAACCTGGCTAAAGGCAATTTGGTTGAAAAAAAGCGTTTACGTTTACTTGGCAATTCTCCTTGTCCACTTAAAATAACCTTGCAGTGCTCCGCGGACAAAAAAGTTTGGGAACAACTGATCTAAATGAAAGCAAAAACTCATTTTTAGGCTACAACACGCCCTCTACTGAAATGCTACTTTAAAAATGCAATATTACTGCAGGTTTACCTTCCTAACAACCAAACGGTCGACAAAAGCTGTTCCTGTTATTATACCCCGATCAAATGCACATTTTTAAATAAACATTGTTATAGATAAGTTTTTGGACTTGCACATGGTAGGATTTTTGAAACAGGCAATCCGAGTGGTATTTTCATCACCACACTGCACTGTTTCAACCTTTCTATTCCACCAGAGGAGCACAAAAACTTTAGCCAGCACCAGGGCCACTGCTGTCAAGTAATGTTGAAAGTAACCTTTACTTTTAGCAAATAGACTGCTAAATTTCACACAGTGGAGTGCTCATCATCAGGAGCAGCAGTGACAAGTATCAAACATAGCAAATGAGCACTTTTTTATTTGAATTTATTTTTTGTCTGTCCCTTGCATGTCATTACAGCCTAGATTCTGATGTGGTAGCAAAGCTGCTGCTTACCACGAATTAAAATAAAAAAGGAAAAAAATTTTCAACTTAATATCATGAAGATGAACACACAGATTGGAAGCAGATAAAACAAAAGTAAACGTCCAAGCCCAACAAAAAAGACATTACAGCACATAATGTTTGCCAGTGGTTTGTGTGTTTGGTCTCAGCATCAGTGGTTTTCAACACTTTCTGAATGTTTGTTGTGATTATGCTGCTGAACATGAACTTGTTTTCAATTGTAACAAGACAATCAGCATAGCTTAAACATTAGTTTTTAAACCAGTGGTTCTCAAACTGTTCGATATCGACCCCCAGGGGTCAATTGGACCATCCAAGGGGTCAATAAGTAGTCATGAGGTCAAATGGGGGTCACTGAATGGCCAGGGGGTCATTGAATAACTGCTGGGTACACTGGAGCAATGAAGCCTCCATTCAAAATTATTGTTAATCGGGCAAGGAATGCAAACAGCCTTTTTCAACAAATCAATCAAAATTAAGAGGGCTGATCAACTCTCAGCTACAGTAGTTTAAAAGTACATTTGATTTGAATAGTTTATATTAAATCATCCATTGTTATGACATTATGAAAACTGTTCTGTTTGTTACGTCACAATCAATATTGTAGTGCATGTGTCGCAGTTCGGCAGTTGTTAGACTGGTGCTACAGCAGTAGGATACGCAGCAGGAACGAGAACAATTCCTTCTATTAGTAACTGTTGCGCTAGGCCACGGGGTCTACAGAAAATTGCATACTTTAATTGGGAGTCAACGTGCAGAAAAGTTTGAGAACCACTGGTTTAAACACACTGCTTCATTAGTTTCTCTGAATCGTGTAAGTGTTGAATTTGCCAACCACCACAAATTTCCTGTTGTATTATTTCATGCCTTACCGAAACATCACACTGGCACACAGAGACAAGTGAATCACTTTATTGTGCATCTAGCAAGCTCAAGGCACCTTTGCTCAGTGCTCTATAGCAGTTAAAAACAATCTTGTGCATATTACATGCCCATGTATGCCTGTCAATTGTGGTGCAGATATACACAATGTAATTTTTACATTTTGTTGTCTGCAGCAGTGCTCTTCAACCTTTTTGTCATGGTGGAACCCCTGATTTACTTTTGCGTTTGACATGGAAACCCCATTAACAAAAATTTAAAAAACACGAATAACTTGTAAGAAAACCAAATTAGTCGTTATTAGACGCTTCACCAATTAAACAGTTATCACAGAAGTTCTTTTTACTTTATTCCCAGAAAGGATGAACAGCAGCTCCGGTCTGTTGTCTACTTTCTGCTACTCCGATGTACAGAACTGTGAACCTGTTTTTTTCGCTGAGACATTTCAGTCATTTGTCCCACAGTTGTGGTGACAAGAAGAGCAAGACATAAAGGACTTCATGCCACATATGCACAAAAGACATGAATGCTTCACTTTGAACCAGGCAAGGATGCCACTGCCCTTTGCGGTGAGTAGTTAATAGAATACCCCAGAATGGATGTACTGTACATCCAGGATTGCAACCAAGGGGAGCAACCAGGCAATTACATGGGTTTTTTAAGGCGTTTTAGGGACCCGATTCGGGGGTTCCTAGAATCAGAGAAAATTAAAATCGGGTCCCTACAGATCCATACCAGGTACCTAACATTTTCCTTTAAAAAACCCTGATTGCAACCCAAAAAATTTTCAAAAAGATGTTAACACCTTCATTGCCGACAGTTTTCAGATGAAAACCCATTTTTCATGTGTCTTAGCAACTGCAAAACTTTTCAGGTGATTGTGCTGGAGAGCTGTTCAAACCCTCAAGACTCAGCAAGTCTTCAAGTCTGCAATGAAAAAATGTTTTTTTGGTTTTGGTTTTCAGATTTTTTGTGAATGACTTCATAAGTGGAGTTGTCTTAGGCCTTTCTGACCCACTTTATCCAGCCCTGGACCTGAACCGCTAGATGGCAGTATTTTGCTCAAGTTTTTCTTGGAAACTAGGCCAAAATCCGAGTCTTTTGATACTTTGGATTACTTCCTAAGGTTTCAGATTCAAAAGTTACGACCTAAAAACTACAAAATAATTAATGAATCCCTTAACACCTTAAGTGCCAGGTTAATTCAAGCGGTTCATGCAAAAACAGGCGTTTCCTTGTGGTTTGCGCGAGCCTAACTCCGGCACCATAAGCATTAGAGAGCTGTTCAAACACTCAAAAAGACTTGGCAAGTCTTGTAGTTTGCAATAAAAACAAAATTTTTTGGTTTTGGGTTTCAGATTTTTTGTGAGTGGCGTCATATGTGGAGTACTTTTAGGTCACTTTGGCCCACTTCAGCTGGCCCTGGATCAAAACCGCTAGACAGGGGTCACTAACCTTTTTGAAACTGAGAGCTACTTCTTGGTACAGATTCATGCAAAGGGCTACCAGTTTGAAACACACACTTCTGCAATAAAAATTTACTCCATTTGTCCTCAATTATGTTATCATTAATAAAAATTAATGATATTCATCAATGTCAAGACACTGATCATGTTTATGCTATTGTCAGAACAGTACTGCGGGCAATCCACATGGTCTGTGCAGCCGACCTGGCACCCACGGGCACCATGTTGGGGACCCCAACGATAGATGGTAGTATTTCGCTGAAGCTATTTTGGAAACTAGGCTAAAATCCGAGTCTTTTGATACTTTGGATGACCTGCTGAGGTTTTGAGTTCAAAAGTTATGATCTAAAGTAAACAAAATATTTGATAAATCTCACCTTCAGCGAAATACTTGACTAGCGGTTGGCCTTAGGCCGGGTAACATGAGTCAAAATTGCCAAAAAACTACCTCTCTTATTAGGTCACTCCCAAAAAAAACAAAACCCAAATTTATTTTTTAATTGCAGACTAGACGATTAGCCAAATCTTTTAGGGGTTTGAACAGCTCTCTAGCATAATCAGCAGAGGAGCTATGCTGTTGGTAAGGCAACTGAAAACTGCTGGTTTTAGGCTGATTTCCAAGTGCAAATATATTGTACCCGGCATTGAACATGTTCATTTTCATTGGATAATTAGAAAAAAATAGCAAGTCTTGTAGTTTTCACTCGAAAAATTTTTTTGTGTTAGGGAGTGCGGATTTTTTGTGAGTGACATGATAAGTGGAGGACTTTTAGGCCACCTTGGCCGGCTTCACCTGGCCCTGGGCCCAAACCGTTAGATGGTAGTATTTCGCTGACGTTTTTATTGTAAACTAGGCGACAATCCGAGTCTTTTGATACTTTGGATGATCTTCTGGGGTTTCGGGTTCAAAAGTTATGATCTAAAATAATAAAAATAAATTTGACTAATTAGTTAATTAGATAATTAATTTGTTTATTTTAGATCATAACTTTTGAACCACAAGTGCTAGAAAGTCGATCAAAGGCTCAAAAGACTTGGACTCAAGCCTAGTTTCCAATGAAAACTTCAGCGAAACACTTTGGCCTAGTGGTTGGGTCTTAGCTGGCATGAGGCAAAATGGCCCAAAAACTACTTCACTTATGACATCACTCACAAAAATCCGTAATCCCCAACCAAAAATTTTATTCGAGTGCAGATTAGATGACTGTCCAGTCCGTTTGAGCCCTTGAACAGCTCTCTAGCACAATTGGTGGAGAACTCTCTCATTGCTTGCTGCCATAGTGTATCCTCTTGTAATATGTACTTGTCTTGTCTTTTTGACCCAAAATATACAAGGAATGGTGAATAAAATTGCAAACAACAAGCAGTCTAACTTGATGCGTCATCAGGAATCAACATCTCATTACTTCAGAAAAACTGTACATTGGTGCAATTAACTGCGTATTTTACGTAATGGGGGTAGGTTTTTTCACCAAGAGTTGCCATATTTTGTTCAGTCTGGTGGTGGAATATCTGCTGTGCTCTCTGCATGAGCATCCTGTACTCATGTGTAAACGTTATCTGCTGGAATCGCAGTGGGCCTACTTTTGAAAGTTTCAGTTACCTGAACATGAACAATTATCAGCGTAGCCTTATCAGTCGAAATGCAGGCCTAACCAATCAAAGTTCAGGGCTAACTTATTTGTGATACTTGTTTGTTGCCAATTCGGCATTGCTTCCAACATCTGATATGCTTTTGTATCTCAGTAATGCTTGCAGAATGTCAACAAAATAGGTACAAACAACTTTGTTTTCATGAAAGTAAATGTATATCTTTAGATGAAATCGATCAGGACATGACAGCATCATCAGCTTCACAGTTTGATTGTTAGGTGCAAGAAGTTTTTGTCTCCTCCCCCAAAAAAACAGTATAAATTATAATCATTTTGCCCTGTCCAAAAGTACAAGTATTTATTAGCTGTTTGCTGCCCCGTGCACATTATAAGTCTTGGGATTACAATAACCATAGGTTTGTTGAGAAAAGGAAGTTGAGCTAAGACTAGTTTTAGGAAATCCATCCTTACATCCAACTTTCATGTCAATAAACCTCAATTAACGGAAGACAACTTCATAAAAGTTAGTCATAAACTTTAGCAAAGCTCTGGTTTCCAACTCACTTTGTGAAAATGAAGTTGGTTTGGATGGCCAGTAACACCAATGAACTTAATCCACAAAACTGATATAACACAAAACAAACTTACGAAGTGCTTACCTCAATAGAAATAATGCTGTGACTCCAGTAATGCTTTAAATATTCAAAAAAAATCAAACAAAACCTAGCTGGTTACATGTATTTAGCAGCCGCTAATATTTTCTGTAGACAAAAGATCATTTTTCAGGAAAATATTGAAAAAGTTCTTAACACGTTTGCTGCCAGCATACGATTATGTCATACTTGGAGATTGGGCTAAAATCAAGCTTATTTTGGTTGTCTTCCCAACCACATAGCTCCTTGCAAAGGCATGTACAAGCTGCTGGTTTTTAGGCTAAACCACTGACTTTGAAGGTGTTGAGAGTTAATGGAAGAAAATAAATATAAAAAGCTCTATCAACATCTCTTAACTAAACAATAAGCTCTACTTATCTATTACAATAAATTCTAAAAATTATCATATTTATTCAATTGTTATCCTTGATTGTATGCCACACAAAACGGCATTAAAAATTAATGCAAACAATCGTTGATGATAGCCACACTTGAACATAGGTTATCTTAAGCCGCTGACATGTAGTTTAATTTGCAACCCACACTTGAACATAGGCTATCTAAGCCTCTGAGTTCAATTTAATTTGGTAATGATGCTTACACCAGTACAACTGGTTTCTATTCATCATAATCCCACCTGTGATAAAATGTGCACATAATGCTGGTGAGAAGACAATGCTAAAATGGAGTTGGGTCAGCAAAATGTAGGAAAGGAAAGACTGTGTACGTCATCCAAAGCTTTCAATAAGGCAGGACTGCACAACTCAGAAAGCTTGAAAGGCCAAATTATCAACACGGGCTGCAAAAGTATATTTCATTACGATGTAGATATTTCATTGTAGTGTTGCGATCGGAAAAGCCCAAACGGCATGTGCGCAAAGCTTCGCACTGTGGCAGCAAGCAGCAATAGAGTTGGTGCGCCGCGATCACTCTATTATTGCTTGTTCGCCCCAATATATATATTGTTGTTCTTCACGCACATCCCATTCGTGGTGAATCACACATTCAACACAACGCCACCAGAGAGGTTGCAACAGTAGTATGGAAGAAATTCTGGAACAACAATCACTCATTCGAGGTCGAGCTTTTGCAACATTTTCTACAATTGAGAAAGCTCTCATGGACTGCAAGAAAAGCTTTTGCAGGCCACTGGTTCTCAACCTTTGGGTTACAACCCAAAGTCGGATCGCCTGATAATTTTCCTGGGTCATTTTTTTTGTAAGGCAGTGTCTATTTTGCCACCAAGATGGCGGCAGCAACAGGCTTGGCAGAAACGAAGTAGGCATAAAAGATAAACCCTAAACCTAACCTTAACCCTCCCCTAACGCTAACACTAACCCTAACGCTCACCCTAACAGTAACCCTAAACCCTAACGCTAACCCTATTGCTAACACTAACCCTAAACTCTAAGGCTAACCCCAAGTTCTTGAAAAAAGAAAAAGAAGGGAAGTTGCCAAGGTGAGAGTTGAACCGAAAAGCAATGGCATACCAGACGTGAAGCATAACCACTACGCTATGAGCAGCACGGCGATTGTGTGCCAAACTGACCTTTTTATTCGAATTGCGTCATGCCATGAGACTGAATGTTCGACTGGCGGCACAATAGCTCCAGCTGATCTGTTGCTGCCAGTATCTTGGCGGTAAAGTAGACACTACCTTTTTGTAAATGTCTTCAGAGTAATGAAATCCAAAAAGGAAAAGGCCTCCCTTCAAAATTTTTAAATTAGACAGAACAGATACTTTGTAAGCAAAAATGCAAAGGCATGAAGTGCTTCCTCTCGATTGTGAACTGTTGAGGAAAGCTGGTAAGAGTCAACACTTGTTGCA
>JGI24021J15306_10007411_pt1 | contig 13364 bp, 5 predicted proteins | sample Ectturendosymbi1_FD_15306 | JGI IMG/M metagenome (IMG submission 15306) | reverse complement strand
AAACGAACGCTAAGCACAGCAGTGTTTCGTGCGTGTCCCGGTTGGTGATCACCTGCGAGACACGGTCGTTTTGCGCATCAAAGCACGAACGTTCAACCTAGCGGACTTAAAATAGCACCATTTATACATAATCAGGGTTGCCACTAGGGGCGCAACGAGGGGGAAGGTGGGCACAATTACCTGGGCGCCGAATCACTGCAGGGGGCGTCGGAAAGTCCCAACAATATCGCAAGTACTTTCTTCAATGGAGTACATTTGCTTCCGAAAGACCTCAGGTTCGAACGTGGGGGTGCCAACCTTGCTTCTTGCCCCGGGCGCAATCTAACCTCGTTACGCCCCTGGTTCCCACACATTTTCACTAACCATTTTCCATACTTTTTCAATTCTAAATAAAAGACTTCAATATCATTACTTAGCTTCATTTTTCGAAAATTTTACCCATGGAGCGCAATGCAAAAAACATCTGCAAAACTGTTGTCAGCGGTAAAGAGCAAACTTTGAACAAACAAATAGTTTAGTTTATGTACATTTTGGCCAAATTCAATAACTTTTTCAAGGTCTTGAAAACCTATTGCACAATTCAATACTTTTTACAATACTTTCAATACCGCGCGGGAACCCTGCGTAATGCAGCGACAAACGAGCCGGCTCTTTTTACCACGCGTTCACGCGGGATGAACGATTGGAACAGATTTAGTTTTCAACTTGCAACGACGCGCGGTCGCATTCCATACCTGCAGTATGGTGAAGTTTTCCAGCACGCTGTTCATCATGTACTTCTCGGGCAGATGCTTCAGCTTCAGAATGAAGTTGATCATGTACTCGCACATCGGCGAGCGGTGGATGCGGTAAGTGAAGCGATCGTTCTCGAACCGGGCGTACTCGGTCTGCACGTAAGACCAGCGTTTTGCGAACTGGTCCTTCTGGGTTGCCGATAATTCGGTCTGACAATCTTGCTTATTTCACATGCAGCAGAGCGAGCATTTTGCGCAAGAGACCAGGGATTCTAGCCCACTTCCGGGGGATCACATGGGGTTAAGTGGAAAATTCGAAACTTCGTCCTTTCTGTCTGCCCGAACGAAGTGCAAAGCCAGCAACTTGCTTTGCAAATGCATTAATTGGTTCCACCATCATGAGCCTTAAGACAGAAGCTCAACGGTTTGGCTCAAAATTTCTCCTTATAGGAACATCGAGGTCCAATTTGTGATAAACCTATATAAGCAACGTAGAAGTACGCCTAGCCATCTTGTGAGCGGCCAACCAACAATTACGAACTGCACGTTTGCTTCTTTCACAGCAACTCACCTCCACCTTCTCAACAACTTGTTTTCCAAACGAACAAACTTTGGTCGAGCAAGTAATTGTCACATTTTCGGGGCTTTCGTACTGCGACGTGACGCCGTAAAATCCGCCCGCGTCGTCACTTACGTTCACATTCAAGTCCGCCTGCGAAAAGTCACAAATGTAGGTTGAAAACGACATCCCGAGTTAAGGGAAAGCGGACTAGCACGGAGAGATTGACGGAGTGCGCCAACATCGTTCGGAAGTGTTATTCGAATTGCAACAAGATGTGTTTTAAAAAGGGTTCCTGCGCGATTTTGAATATAAATGTCCAGGCTTTTTCAAGACCTTTTCCAGACATTTTCCGGACTTTTTCGAGACCTCACATTTTCGTATAGCCTACCCAGGTCAAATACAGGCATTATAAATATATAACCCGATATAAGTAAAATTATATCTATCTTGAATAAAATAGTATGAAAATGTATGTCAAAAGATCAAGTCCAGAAGATTATTTTTTCCCATGCTAACAGACCCAAAATTTTTTTCGGTCTTTTCCAGACTGGAAAATGAATTTTTTTCCGTACTTTTCTAGACTGCGTAGGAACCCTGTGTAATTTCTAGGGCGAAGGTTCACCGTACATCACCACAGCATAAAAGAGAAACAATAGAGAAGCAAATTTTTCGCGTTTGCGCTGATCACAGCAATATTCACAACTTACCTCAGAAGATCTAGTTTCTCATGCTTCTGACCTAGTTTTTTTTGGTCATAGACCGATTTTTTTTAATGGCCGAAAAAAATAAAGTCAATTCGGTTCGGTCACCATGTCTGAAAATATATAAAAGAGCTTCTGACGTCAATGTGTGTTGCTGGCATCTGCCGGAAAATGTGCGCCCGAGATTTCTTGTCGAAAACTACGATCATACAACAACGGACCAATGCCCTGCGCACGACCAGGCATCAACGCAAAACTGAAAACGCACTTACCCAGAACTTTACAAGGAAAAAAGCGTCCTTTGGTCCTTTTTCGAACAGGTCGCGCAGCCCTCCCTTCGATTCAGGGAATTTGTCGTAGATCTGACGAATGTCGATCGACTCGAGCTCCGGATCGCTGTACGACGGATTGCTTTGGTTGATGTGCACGAACAGGTGCTTGGAGTACTGAGATAAGTAGTGTGCGGTTTAGACAGTGGTCGCGAGAAGCACGGAGTGCATCCTTCAAAAATGCTCTGGCAGGGCACCATGAAAATTTCGCAGAAAAGCGGAAATTTTATTAAACATTTTACCGAAACGGTTGAGCCAGAGCAGGGTTTGGCAAACATTTTCTACGGAGGACCACATTGAGAACTTTACTGCTACCGGGGGCAGCATATAGCAAATATATTACATCTATAATCGCTTTAAAAGCTTTAACAAAAATGTTTTACATTTGCTAGCACAAAATAAAGGCAACAATAGTCATTTCCGGTTGAGTAAAACTGCGGTTTCGAATGAAACGTGTGGAATAAAATCTCGAGAATTCTTATCTAATCGATAAAATCACTTTAACATAAACACGAAATATGTACTATCAATGTACGTGTGGCTGCCATGCGGGCCAAACAAAATGTCCTTGCGGGCCGTAGTTTGCCCCTCCCTGACTTAGAGCAACAGACAGCGAATGACGAGTGGCCCGCCATGAGACGCAGAGCACCCTCCTTGTCGATTTCGACCAAGTTAGAAGTAACTGAATGGTAACAACGACGAATACTAAGTATTTATGAAGACACAATCCTAACTCATTGTTGACGGAAAGCAGCAATTCACAAAACACGAATTTCGAAAAATCACGAGACGACTCACATTGTCCATCTCGGCGTCTTGCTGCTCGAAGAAGGCGGAGAAATCGATCAGCCTCAATTTCTTATTCGCGATCTGTCTGTTTTCCCAGGGAAGGCCCAGGTTGGCAGTACTGTGATCAAAACCTGCTCGGAAAAACGGCGCGATAGGAGATCTCCGTTGTGTCGCAGCGTCGACAAGCGATACCGTTTCGCACGCGCACGTTGGGCTGGCGGAGGCGATTGCTCCAATCTTATTGCGTTTAAGTTGGTTCAACTCAAATTTTTTCGGTCATAGACCGAATTTTTTTGACTTGACCGAAAAAAAAACCTGTCAATTCAGTCTAATGTCCGAAAATATGACTAGTGAACTGTTTTTTTGCGGTCATAGACCGACACGCATTTGAAATGACCGAAAAACATTTAAGCCATTTCGGACAAAATTGTGAAAATATAGGCTAAAAAACACTGTTATGGTGAGTTTTAATACAACTGAGACAGATGACCGAAATGTTTTAGTGACCAGAATGTCTCAGCACAAATGACCGAAATGTTTCAGCGAAAAAAAACAAGCTAGTGAATAGCGTGACAGAGCGTTTTAATACTATTATGGGACAAACAACAAAAATCTCTCAACGAAAAAAAACTCAGATTCAACTCAGAGAAGCACGCAGAAATAGTTGAACGACAAAACAATGCTAATTCATGAACTGATAAGACCATGCAACGAAACGAAATTTCCAAAAAAAAGCTTAAAACTTGTGCCACAACACACACTTCCACTGACGCCTGCGACCACCATTCGACCTCAGCGCGGGGCCGACACCCCAGGTTAGCATTAAGTCAAGCAAAACTAACGACTATTTGGTTGCGCGAACGAAAATCGAGCAGAGAACCTGCGCCACAATGGAAATTAATGCTGGTTAACTCAGCCTATGCTTCGAAATAAGTCGGAGAAGACCTGCTGCCTGACCGCGCAGTTGAAAAGCAAAACACTTACCTGCGCTAGTCGCAGGGGTTATAGGGCCGACTCTTGAACCGCCGGCACCAACAATGGCTCCTGGCATTCCGCCAGCAACCAATCCAACACTGGATTGCCCAGGAATGGGAACGAAGGTGGGCGGACTGTTGAACGGTTTCACGCTGCGCGACAAAAAAAACACATTTAAACATGGATGGGTTGCTAACGTCGGAGATGACTGGTCATGAAATAAAGACAACAAGAAAAACGCCCACATCAAGCATATGGCTGATGTATGACAAGCCCTTCATTCACACAGGCACGCGCAAGCAAAACTCCGCTACACGGAGACGCTGGGTGGCGCAAAGGAAACGCAATTATGACGAAACGACCCAAGTTGCCAATCGGCGTTCCCTGGTTTCCAAGACATGTTCAACTCTTAACAAGAGGAAGGATTTTACGCAACATATATCGGCTGCGGTTCTATCACCAAAACTTCTCATTAACAGCATTAACAGGGTAAATCCTCACTACTTCATCCGTCAAGCTCTGGTCAACAAAGTTATGTTAGGCTCTGTAAAGTGGAATACAGCGTACAACCAACACAATGCTATTTTTTTGTAGTGGATGTGCTTAGGACATCTGAAATTATTCATGTCCGAAAATGTTCTGTCAGGCACAGCTACAGGGTATTTTCAACACGACTTACTCTGGATCCGGTTGAGGCACCAATCCACTCCACAGCTGAAACAAACAGTAGCTTGTTTGCTGAATAATAACATTGGTACACAGTGCAAACGGACACTACAATCCAATGCTGCTGATACCAAACAACAGCCAATGCACGACAAACAGTTCACTGGCGCACACACTAAGTTGAAAAAAACGCTGCTTTTTGAAAGATTCTTACTGATGGCTTGGGATATGGCGCTCTCATTCCCTGGTTTATGTCCATGTGGTTGTTCTGCAGCACACCGGCAGAGACAATCTGAGCTGAGGACATGGACGCCATGCTCTGCAAAACTTTGTCTTTCGTCGCTTGGTCCTGAAGCAGAGAGCAAGATGGTGTCTGAAGTGATGTACAAACGCAAAGTTTTTGATTCGGAAAACGAAGTTGACAAAACAGGTTCATATAATTCTTTTCCTGCGTTTTTTGATATGTATAGCACACTAATATTTAAAGATTAAATCGATTGCGCGGGATTTTTGCTGCCAAAATCCCGTGTTGCCCGAGAGGAATTAGTCTTGGATGAGAGCAGACGCCGGAGAGAGGGTGTACACGCGATCTGCAAAAAATCAGCGCGCTCCGAAAATAGCGGCTCAAGTATTTCGCAAGCATCGATCAAAGAGTCGTTCCTGAACTGACAATTTTAGAGACGCAGAGCGCGCAACTCCACGGTTCCGCTTCTGTTTCGGCAGAGCCGTCACAAGCTCACCCACCCAACAAAAAGAGCCTGCGCCGAACAAACCATCTTCGCCCGGTCAAGCACAGGCGATAGTTTGAGGATTGACCTTGCACGACCTGGGCCACGTCGACCGGAACGCCGAACAAAGCGAGCCGTGACAAGCGTCAGGTAATGTGACGTGCACCTCAAAAACGCACTTCCCAAGGAGGAACGGCAGGAAGACCCATTGTGGTTGTGAATGCCTTCGGGCTTGTGCGACGGGAGAAAAACCTTAGCGGGGAAAAAGGGTTAAGCACCAGCGTTATCTGTTACTGAATTTTCAGTTGCTACTGTGCAACGCGCCGCCGCCAAGCTAACCATTTGAACTGCGCCCTATATGGCCATTGCTAATGACCCGAGATGCTTCAAATTCCACTGGAGCAGGGCTTCCAATGTGATTTGCAAAAACAAAAAAATCATGGACTCATCAAAAAACCCGTATTTGAACAGAAAACCCCTGGTAGGAAGATATAGTGTATTTTTTCTACTGTACTAATGTGTATCCGAAAGTCACAAACTGTGCTAGTGAATGTACAACTTTGTTAATGAACGTTTGCGTCTGTCTGAATCTCTTATGTCGCAGTAACATGGACTTGGAGAAGGGTGATCTGGCAGCATTTACAGTAACTAAAATTTTCATTCCCACTGTTCTGCTGTAGCCAATTTTTGATATCGGTATCGTTCAACCACTCTGACTTAAATTGCTGTGCCCCACTTGAATCTATTTCTTTGGGTTTGTTTCATTAGTATGTCTGTCACTTGAACTCACTGCATCTAGCTAAGTTTTAGAGCTTACACCGTATCAGTTTAACAAATATGGTGAAGACTAACGCAAAACAAGATAAAGATTTCTTAAATCACCGCTACGTAGTTAAATCTAAAAACCCCAGATCTTCATATTTCAGACATGGTTGAAAAACCCCAGATCTGATGGCAAAACCTCTGGTTCGGAACTTCTGAAGCGCCAGCTCGATGGAGCTCTTACTTGGCGCTCAACAAACGAAAGCTGCGCGTATGACGCAACAAACGCAACGGAGCAGCAAAGTTGAAAATTCGCTGCGTCACAGACATTGAACAACGCGACGTGCGAAAACAGACAGAGTCAGGCGCATGCACCAGTACCTCAGTTCCCTCGAAATCTATCAGCACAACAAGCTTTGAGCAGACCTCAGATTAAGCAACGAACAAAAAATACTGAATTAGGGAAAAGCAGACCCATTCCAACACTGCCTATGTTGCTGCTGGAAGTGGGCGCTTGTTTTTCCACCAGGAAACGAAACCGTCCACAGCACGGCAACGCTTTAACCTTTCGCATGGAGTTAAAACTTCAAGTGCGACGTGATGCAGACCAGCTAAGCCAAGCACTTCCAAAGCAACACAAGTGCTGCGAGTGGCGGCTGAGTCACGGTTGCCGTCACTGAATTGACAACAACACGGTCACAATCGGACGCGAAACGCTGCTAACTGATTGATAGCACGGAAGTAGTGAAAACTATACGAGCGCCCGCACGTTCTATTGCGAGAACCTGTGGACTTTTAGACTTACAGGATGGAAGCCGAGGATCGGAAGAAAATGGAAACGGTGTCCCTCGTGCGTTGAAACATGACACGTTTTGGATTACCGGCATGAGCACGACCGTAATTATTAAGACACAACCAACCTTGAACTGCGATTGCATTTCCCGCGATTTTCTTCGCGCCAACACTTGGATGTGACTGGAAACCTGGAGAAACAACGCGTCCAGCTTTGAAGCAAATATTGCCCAAGTACACAAAAGATCGCTGTGACGAAAATAAACAACTGTAGCACGCGCCTGCCCACGACCATGTGGGTTAAGTGGACCACGTGTTTTACTCTTTAATAACAAAAATTGCTTTACACTTTTACTGCACTCTTTACAGTGAAACTGCAAGCTCGGTAGTAAGTGGCAGCAAAGTGGAGTTGTGAGGTAAACTGTTCTTCATAAAAACAGTCATTGCCTGACTACCAACAAAATGTCTTTTCCGGACTATTAGCAATCCAACATTCCTAAGATCTATAGAAGAATGTTTACGGAGTTACAGAATTTTACTAATCAAGCTCCGACAGCAATCAATGTTTTCGTGCAGTGAACATTAAAAAATTTCTGGCCTAGTGAATGAGTCTGATTTGCAGCCCCACGTTAATTGCAATCCACAGTAATTTTCAAATCATTTCACACAATGACATGAATTAAAACACCTAAATCGAACTAGAATTTTATAAACAAGCGTTGTCAGCAAGACTTCAACGTTTTTGGCTTCTCAGCCAAACATTTCACTTCGCAGGCGCAAATGTCGCCTGCAACATTGGTAGAAATAAAAACATACGTCACATACAAACTACGTCACATTCATTGGGTTCTGAATATGCTGTGAAGAAGTTGTTAAACATAAACGCGTGTCATGAGTATAGATACAAACTTGGGTCGCATTCACTGGGTTCTCTGAATATGTTGGAAAAAATATGTGCATATCTGCAAAGCGCAGCTCGATGTTTCTAGAAGTTCGTGATATGTCTACAATGAAATTACAACGCGACAAAACAAGCTTGGCCACGAAACACTGCAGCATATACTGCACTAAAAACAAAAAAATTGACCATTTCTTGATGCGTGCAAAATCAATAACATGTACGCAGATTTACGAAACTGATGTGTTTGCAGTGGCATTCATTTCATGCAACATCAGTAAAACGAGAACGGTAAATGTTACATGTGGTGTAGAGTGACACCTATGGGCTGTCGCTCCCCGCAGAACGAGACAGCAACTCCGCTTCAAAAGTGAGGCAGGCTGAGTCAGCTCCGACTCCAACGTATAATGGATAGAACACTGCGCCGGAATCGCTGGCTACATTACTGGGATAAACTGATTTGTCTACAGCCCTGTTTTCACTTGCCTTGTAGCCTAGTTTTGCTTAAAATCGCAGAGCACACTTGTCAATGCCCGATGTCATCTTGCAGCCAATGTTTAACTTTACAAGTCGCATCTCGATATTTCTGCTCTCGGACACATTAGGAAGCAGCAACAGGGAAACAATACCTCGTGATAGGTGATAGCGCTTTCTTTGTCTACAACAAAAATAGCACAAGTCTCCTTGCATACCAAGGCCTTCAGCAAACAGCACGACGCATCGGGTCCACACAAAACAATAGAAAATGCTTAATGCAACAAATATATTTACCTGTTTGCGGGTTCGGGTCTTCCCCGTTCGCAGTTTGATGTACCGAGCAATGAGCTCATTTCGACCTGTAATTATGACAGTGTTTGAAAACTATCATTGCGTGTATCTTCATTTTTTCACGATGACAGCAAGCAATACCAGGTAGGCTTACAACACTGTTGCGTGTCTTGGATCACAGATCATCGCTTACTTCCATTTGTTGTTTGTTTAAGGAACGATATCCTGTTTAGCCAAATTCAACGACAATGTGCAACAAAGCACACGGATCAACAGCACTTAATCAAGTGATTGGGTACAAGATATGATTTTGATGGAATGTGGTCCAATGTTACAAACTAACTGTTAAAAAGCTTTTGAAAAAACTGCATTGGCCACGATAGTTATTTACATGTAACAACTTCACACAAACAGTCCTGCGTGACATGATTCTGTTGTTTTTTCTTCGTGTTTTACCTCTCAAATATTAGATGACAGCGACTCATATGAAACCTTAGTCCGTAAAAAAACTAGGCAACTTGGATCACCACACCAAACTAAGTAACTCTTCTTATGAGAGCTGAGTAGAATGTTACATAATATATGAGAAACAGATGCGGCACCTAAAAAATTCAAGTGAGTTATTCAGCACAGGGTGGCGTAAATAAAATCGCCGGTGCTAAGCCGTTAATCTCTTTTCTAAACTGATCAGACGAGGCGGACTAAAGCTCACTGCCACCGAATTTCACAACGATCCCGGACATGCACTGTCGCTTTCATTGTTTTAACGAACGCTAAAGCCGTGAATCAGTTTTCTATTGCCTACCACGACAATGGTCAGCTGCGATTGACTAGTTAATATTTCATTTGCTTCTCGCTGGGAAGTGTTTTGCACAGAGTTAAGTCCATTACCGTAAATTGCCTGTCGCAACTCTGTTAAAAATTTATAACGGCGAAAAATGAGAAAGATGCCCAGGGCACTCAATCTGCAGAAGCGCGCCAAAGAAAAGCAGTGCCAATCTGGAACGCTTTCCCGTTGCGGAGCGCGGTCGACGTCTCGCACACTGCTAGTTTCACACAGCAGCGTTCGAGGCGCCGCAAGCTGTAATACCATGAACCCGGCGCGCTCATAGTCTGCGGAACAAATTGTGTCGGTCGGAGTATCAAACACGCGATTACTTTCATGGTTTCGAAAAGGAGCCTTCAAGTTTACCGATTAAACCGCCCGGTGATGAGCATCTCACGTAGAAGTCGGTCGCAGGCAGTCGCGACGACATTCGGCCAGCTGTCAATTGACGACAAGATGCAGACATGTCACCGCTTGTGACATATCGCAATAAGGCTGTTTATGGTTGATGCTCTGCACGGCGTGGTTAAGAGCTAAGGACTTGACCAGCACGATAATACACAATTTCCCTGGCTATCTGAGGCACAAATAGAGATACAAACAAAGATGGTGATACGGGAAACAATTAGCGCCAAAGGAAGTGCAAGGATTAACTTGTTTTTAAATCATTGGGACGAGTGTTAGGAAATCCTTCAGTAACAATCAAAAATTATTATGGTCCACAAGAAGTGGTACATGTCGAATTAAACAATGAAGAAGAAACCTGTCAGTTTACGGACTTTGTTTATCAAACCACAATGCAAGTTCGCAACACACTGCTGGCGCTTTAACCCGATCTTTTCACAAGCAGCGTGGCGAAGTCAACTGTCAGACGGCAACCGCTGCTTGACAGCACTCCTACCGCTGCCACGACTCCCAAGCGATAACAGGCACCCACAGAACAAGTTTTCGCTGCTACTGTCCCAGCAAGAAGAAACGCTGAGGTTTCGAGCTCGTCGCTCCCTCTACGCACGGTCGGCGTTCCAGCGAGAGTGGCACTTCAGAAAGTTTTATATTCTGCGATAGCAGTTTGTTTACTTTGCGATAGTTTGCTGTAATCTGTGGCTTCACAACAACCTGTGCAAATAGTAAGCAGCAGCACGAATATCAAACCGCCATTATGAAAACTTTCGTGGTGTAAGGAGGGTAACCGTAACAAGAATGTTCTACGTCCTCTCCGGGACTTCAAACTAAACCATAAACGACATTTACCTTCGTCCAGATTAAATTTACGTTTAATATTTTACAAAAATCCTAAACATCGAATGCTTAAAACAAACATCAAGAGGCACCAACTCGCCCATATCAAGAAAGCCACTATTCAGGGTACAATTTCTATTTCGCAAGCTCAGATCGAGTGCACTGTCGGTATTAATTTCCGGCCGAGACCGCACCTAGCAATTATTAACTGCTCCGCAAGAAAAGTTCCACCTACGGCAGCGTGCCGTTAGGAGAAAGCCAGGTTATGTTTTACGAAATGTTCGAAGAGCGAGGCGTTCGTTCGCACGGTTACTTAAACGCACACAATTGGAATCAGCCAAGACCAGCACACGAAGACGACGGACGCGCTCGTGGGGCAGTTCAAGCCAAGAAACCCGAGCCGCGTGAATGGCACTACAATATCATCTTGCCGGGGACATCGTGAAAAGCTTGAGCAGGGTTGGTTTTCTATTCGTACAGTTTTGAGCCAATTTACTTGACCTGCGAGAAAACAAAGGGCGAACCGGCGGTTTTTAATTGGACCACCGCACTGAGCATTCATAAGGTAAAGACTGCAGGCGAATGCGAGGAAATTCGAACTCTTCCCGAACGTCCGTTCATGTTTTCCTAAGATCTGCATTCGATTGTGCTTTGCAATTTAGTTGCAATAAACAAGTTAGTACAACAACGACTGTACTTAAGAATTTCCTATTTCCTTTCTTGGAAAACGGTGCTTGCATTGGAGCTTAAACAAAAAGTGCACCTGAAGAATGACCAGCAGGAAATGGGTGTTTGGCAAAGGCCAATAACACAGCATGACAACGATAACAGCTCAAGCCATTCCGAAAAGTGCTTTCCGTGTATTGATCCAGTGCACGACTTGCAGTCGCTTTTGATGGAAAGCGAACAAAAGTACGTGTGTAAGCGGGTACTCGTCAGCACCTCGTCACCCTGATTCGCCGTAGATTTTGGCGGTTTGAACAGCACGCAGTTTCAATGTTCGTTTTCACTGACGCCCGTTAAGTATATTTTCTTCAGTTTCGATCTCGGTTACTCCAGAAGCGTCCCTGACTGTTGAAAGATATATGTCACCTGCTTCGTGGAAGCCGTCTAGACTGGACACAATTTCCATGGAACACGTCTTCGGCTTAACGCTATCCACCATCCATCAAATCAACCAGCGAACGCTGACAAGTGGGCCGGTTAATGTGTCAACTGCTTTGGTTGACACGCTTTACTCTTTTCAGACTCTTGACACATTAAGTGGCCAGGGTTGCACGCCGCAACCAGTGACCCGGACCACGATGGACCGTTGAGCGGCAACGACGCTTGTAACCGGACCGAGTCATTACGAGCGCAATCTGCGGCGTGAGCTTTGTGCGTAGCGCCGCCCTCACTCATGACCCGGCAACGAAGCTTCGGCTTAAATTGACCGAATCGAGGGAAGCAGCGCGGCGGAGAAAGGCAAAAAAACACCGACTCGAAAGTCGATTTTGCGTCGAGTCAGAGACAGAAAAGTGCGGCATGCACATTTTTCTGCTCGCAATAACACTGCGTAAGCGAGCAATGCCAAAAAAACTGGAGAAAAAGTTTTCTTACCTGAAATCGGAACTCGTCGGATGGCGTCTTGCTTAGCGACACGGTAGGGATTTTAGAAAAGGAAACGAACGCATTTTGAACCTTACCTTTAAGCAATTCCGCAGAGGGCCCCGAGTTTACCATACGGCAGCTGTGCCAGGCGTTAAGAATTATTCCTTCATCGGCCTCACAAGTGCAAGTGGCGAATTGAGGAACGATTATTTCTTGCAACCGCACCAAGCTCGCTTCGCGGCCAATTTTTTTTAAACAATAAATACATAAACAAACATAGATAGATAGCGCAACGTGCGAGAAAAGATTAAAACCAGATCTCAAGCATCCACTGTGCCGAAGTTGAAATGGAGTCGCTCGAGCTGGTCATTCGGAGAAACGAATGGTAGATCGGCTACTGGTTCTCCAGATCACGCAGCAAAGTTTACGTCGTTCGACCTGATGTGGGGGAGCTCGACAGTTGCGACTTGATTTTATCGCGCGTTTCAAATACAGAATGACCCAGTCGTACGACGGAAAAGATGAGGTGTGAGCAGGGCTAGCGGCCTATAACTCACGTCTCAAGAAAGTTACGCAGCAGAACAACCCCTGGTCTGCCACGTAAGCACAGAACTTGAATTAGCATCAGACGAGACTTGCACATGAGGGTGATGTGCCTTCAGACGACAAAAACCACGCGATGGTAACTTCGACAGATGACGCCGAGTGCGATATTGTTAAATTCCAAACTATAATTCGTCCAGCAACTTTGGACCCCGATCCTAAGTCAACGCAGCAAGCTGACACAGCGCAGAGCGAAACCGTCTACCACCGGCGTTGTCGTACGTACAACTAACATTGTTAATCCAAGTGCACCCCGCATCTCTGAAGATGTCCAATCATGAATAAAGAGACAAAGCGAAGCGGCTGCAAGGAGCACCGGGGAGAAAAAAAGAAACAGATCGCCAAGCAGCGACGGTGCGCCCACAAATCGGAAACCGAAGCAGTCAAGCAGCAAGTCTGCAG
>JGI24021J15306_10007410_pt1 | contig 13365 bp, 9 predicted proteins | sample Ectturendosymbi1_FD_15306 | JGI IMG/M metagenome (IMG submission 15306) | reverse complement strand
CCAATGATGAAGTTTCCCATGAAATCATTGATCACCTCTCACTGCTCAATGCTGAGTTGAGGCATTACTTTCCGGATGTGACATGTTGTGCCTATATGACCAATCCATTCTCTGTTGATCCAGCTGACCTGCCTGTCGGGAGTGGGGAGCAAGAGGAGCTCATAGATATCCAGGCTGACCAGACCAGACAGCAAAGACGAAACACAAAGATTGTTCTCCAATAAACTTCTGGCTTAGCACGGCCTCCTCATATTCGACGCTAGCTTCTCACGCTATTCCCCAGCTGCTAAGTTTCCCTTCTACGTGGGAGTGCAGGCAAGGATTTTCAGCCCTGATAACTATCAAGTCGAAGAAACGAAACCGACTTGTTGCACCCATGCATGACTTTTGATGCGCTGTGAGCAAATGTATGCCACGCATCAACCAGCTAGTGGAAAATAAACAAATGCAGCCATCGCATTAAATAAATTCCATGCATCCCATCAACCCTGGCTGATGCTACCTAGTTTAATAGAATTTGTTATTACACATCGCATAGGTCAAATACGTGATTATGAAATCATAAAAGGTGGGGAAATTTTTTGACCACCTTCAGCCTGCGTAACTTATGTAGGTGGTACGCGAGCACAGCATAAAGCCTCGAAATGCTACAGGGGTGAAGAAGGTTGGGAAACACTGATTTACAGCATGATATGTATCCGTTGTGATTATCTGCAAAAAGGTGTTGCATCATAAGCATAGTTTGGTTTTAAATGAATTGATAAATAAACTGGTTGACTTGTCAGCTGTGAATTCTTTTGTGATATGCCTTACCATCAACCCTCTAAAAACTGTCAGCAGTTCAACAACATGGTTGCACTTGCTCATCAGTGTTTTAATAAAATCCTTGTTCTTTCGATTCAGCAGTACATGGTTTGTTTTTATCAGAAATGGCCCGTTGCATGTTTTACTGGGTAGAAGTATTCTTTACACTTTTAGAGCCGCCTGGTTTCGGCGATTTTTGCAAAAAAAACAGCAGTTTTTGGTTGCCTTACCAACGCCCTAGCTCCTCCTCCCATTGCGCTAGAGAGCTGTTCAACAGGTCAAACGGATCGGCCAGTCTAGTAGATTGCACTCGAAAAAAAATTGTTTTCTTCGGGGGTGTGTTTTTTTTGTGACTGACGTCATAAGTGGAGGACTGTTTGGCCACCTGGGCCGAATTTGCCTAGCCCTGGGCGCCAACCGTTAGGTGGTACTATTTCGCTGAAGTTTTTCTGGAAACTAGGCTACAATCCAAGTTTTTTGATACTTTGGATGACCTGCTGGGGTTTCGGGTTCAAAAGTTATAATGTAAGTTAGTAAAAATATTTGACTAATTAGATAAGTAGTTAATTTGTTTATTTTAGATCATAACTTTTGAACCAGAAACACTAGAAAGTTGATCAAAGGTTCAAAGGACTCGGACTCGAGCCTAGTTTTTTAATGAAAACTTCAGTGAAACTTAGGCCCTAGGCCAAGCAACATAACCCAAAATGACTTTAAAGCTACTTCACTTATGACGTCAGTCACAAAAAATCTGCACCCCCCAACCAAAATATATTTTTGAGTGCAATCTACTAGACTGTCCGATCCGTTTGAGCCATTCAACAGCTCTTTAGCGCAATCGGCGGAGGAGCTAGGGCGTTGATAAGGCAACCGAAAACTGTTTTTTAGGCTGAAATCAAAGTACGAATATATCATACGCTGGCTCTAAAAGTGTTAAGCTGGCTCTAAAAGTGTTTATACAGCAAGGCTGATTGGAAGCGCTTTTGCCTTCTCACAGATGAATCTGTTGAGAGATTACCACCTCTGGTCGCATCAAACATTGAGAGGGCATACCAGGATTCTTGCGAGAGCCTACTATCTGTGGCCAAACCATGTATCCCATGAGGTCATCAAAACAACTATGTGCCATGCTGGGACAAAGAGAGTGAGACCCTCTATCTCTCCTTTACCCGAGCCCCAGTGGGGACTGGCTCTGATAGAGCTGTTTCGTCCCTAGGCAGAAGAAGCAGGAGCAATGGGAAGAAGCTGTCAATTCTATCGACTTCTCAGACTCTAGCTGCAAGGCGTGGAGAACCATCAGCAAAGTTACTGTCAGGTCTTCGACGCTCCTTTCGTCAGTGCCATGTCTCAGCAAACTCCATCGCCTCGCAACTTGTGAAGAACAGGGCACACAGGACCAGGGATCGCCAGTCCACCAGGCTGGTCAACAAGGAGATGTAGGACCTATGGAAGATTCTAACACATGAAGGTCACAGTATCTCAGAACCCTTTAGGCCAGAGGAGCTTGCTTCTGCCCTCAGACGCCTGAAGCCAGGAAAGTCTCCAGGTTTGGACTTCATCTTCCCGGAGTTCATAATCCACGCCAGGTCGGCTCTCAAATCTTGGTTTTGACTTCCTCAGTTCCTGCATGTGCCAACTCAAAATTCAAAGATCTGGAGAAGAGCACTAGTAGTTGCGATCTGTAGGCCAGAAAAACCATTGGGGGAACCAAAGAGCTGCCATCCCATATCTCTGCCGGGGTTCCCCTGTCCCCTTCAAAGTCCTCGAGAGACTCATCTACGCTTGTGTCGACCCAATCATAGACCCATTGCTCCCTCGGGAGCAGGTGAGCTTTTGACATGGGAGGTCGACCATAGACCAGGTCACCCTGCTGACGCAGGACATCGAGAATAACTTTTCAGCTAAGAAAAAGGGCGGAGCTGTGTTCGTCGACCTCACAGCAGCCTATGACACTGCATGGCACCACAGCCTCACCTGCAAGCTGCTGCAATTGCTGCCTGATAGATACAAGGTCTGCATGATCATGGAGATGGTTAGCAATCGCAGCTTCACCCTCAGCACCGGAAACAGTAAAAGAAGCAGGTTACAACGCCTCAAGAACGGCGTCCCACAGAGATCTGTCCTGGTGCCCCTTCTCTTCAACATCTACATCTCTGACCTGCCAACCCCTGTCTCCAGAAAGTGTGCATATGCTGACGATCTAGCAATCATGCATGCTGATGGAGACTGGCAGTCAGTGGAAGGGGTGCTGACCACGGACATGGCAACTGTAGGTGAATACCTCCAGACTTGGAAGCTAAATCTCAGCACCACAAAAATGGTGTCGACAGCCTTCCATCGTAATCACAAGGAAGCTAAACATGAGCTTAAAGTGAAATACAACAATGAAACTCTGCCCTTCTGCTCTGAGCCCAAATACCTTGGAGAAACGTTGGACAGGTCTCTCTCGTATCACCAACACCTTGAGTCACTTTGCTAGAAGCTGACATCACACATTCTGCTACTGAGGTGGCTTGCTGGCTCCGGTTGGGGTTCTTGAGCAACAACTCTGCGGATAGCCACCCTAGCCCTATTCCATTCAACCGCACACTGCTGAGCATCTGTCTGGTGTCGCAGTGCTCATACCTGCCTCATCGACCACGCCATCAATGATGCCTTGCGGATTGTGACTGGATGCCTGCGTCCTACACCAGTGGATAACAGTCCAATCCTCGCAAGCATCTAACCTGCTAAGTTTCGTTGAAGTGGTGTCACATTGTCTCTAGCAAGCCATGCCATGGAGCCTGGACATCTGCTCCACTCAGCACTGTCCATCGAGTGCAAATGCACGGCACCTGAAATCGAGACACCCATTTGTACCTGCCACACAACATCTCTTCAGTTCATCTGATCACAGCAACATACGTGCAGTGGGTGGACAACCCGACAAGACTCCATATTTTAATCCCCAACACCAGCACCCACCCCTCCTGGAATGACCCTCCCAAGAAGAGGTGGTGTCCAGCTTAATCACCTCCGCACCGGTGTCAAACGTTTTGCTCCTGCTTGTACAAATGGGATTATGGCCTCCTCTGCGGCTTGTGAGCGTGGCGCAGACAAACTGTCGACCATGTTGTCCTCCAATGTCCAAGCCATCAACCACCCCATTAATTGCATGGCCTGACAGTTCTGGACGATGAACAACTGAATGGCTGCTCAACATCTGCCCCAGGATGTAGTGTGGCCAAGCAGTGGTTTGAATAACTAACTCAAAAGAAGAAGCTACAGTCAAAATTTTAGTGCTGCAAAAAGTCTACTAAGCAGAACCATAGTTTATTCATAGACAATAAATTCACATGGTAGCACGGTCTAGCTTGTGACAATAAGCTTCAAGCATTGCAAAACTTCCTGATGATGCTTTTGTTTTGGCTGCGTAGGCAAACGCGTGCTCCATGGTTCATCTTGTCTGCTTGTTTATGAAAATGCACCGTCTAGAGTTGCTGCAAGTTGTGCTTTCTTGCGCAAGTTGTTTGGATGCGTGATGAATATAACAGCGTTTTATCAACACAAGATAAAATCAGGCATTTTGATCTCTACTTCACATACTCACTTCTAGAAATGCATTCGTTACTGGCGATTGGCTGTCGATGCCTCATTGTTACAAAATTCTGGATGTATCAAATGCGACTGCTGCGTTGTTGCACTTGTGGCAATTGTCATTGGGACTATTTACATGGTTGTGCTAGCAAGTGTGGTCTAAGGGAGTTTTGGCATCAAGAGACCTCAGTGCAATTGAACCAAAAGCTGCATGTTTACATGGAGCATCAGAATTACTGTTGCATGTTCTGTGCTGTGGTCCGTAGGCTAGCGGCACCACCTTCGTCAGTAAACTAATTCCTTTAGTCATTGTAGAGCTGTAGGTTTTCCAGTTACAAATGATAAACGAAGAACAGTTTTCTGTGACAGCACCTAAGAGGCACAGTAGTGATTACTTTTCACAAAACTTGTTTGAGGATGATGAAATGCAAAAACAGATTAGGCGAGGATTACAAATCATTTCTGTGCACAGACTAGTGCAACGTTTCAGTATGCATCAGACAAAAGAGATTATTAAAATCCTGCAGATACCTTCTACAAAACCCAATTTTTTGCAACTGAAATATGGTTAGATTGCAATCCAGCAAGCATGATATTCTTAGGGTTCCTATGCAGTCTTAAAGTATGGAAAAATTTTTGCCATTTTCCAGGCTAAAAATTTTTTTTTTTGGTTTGTATGTATGGAAAAAGAAAATAATTTTCCACACTTGATCTTTTGACATACACTTTGATATAATTTTACTTATATCTTGTTAAATATTGTAATGCCTGTATTTGATCTGGGTAGTTAATGAGGAAATATTAGGTCTTGAAAAAATCCAGAAAATATCTGGAAAAGGTATTGAAAAAGCATGGAAATTTATATTAAAAATTGCGTAGTAAGGAGGCAAACCACCATCTGCAATTAGCCATTATAGGCTACTAGGCTGTTACTTTTAAATGTAGATTGCAACAGCACTATCCAGTGGACAATATTAACATTCAAAAACTGCAGTGAAACAGCAGTCTAATGTACTGCAAACATTGCAACCACAATCACAACCGGACCATGTTCACTGCACTCCACAGTCACACAGCAGTTTGTCATTATTATGGCTTGCAAAGCTAAGTTAAAATCAACATGTGCCATTTCAAAATATGGATTGCAAAGCAAAGTTAAAATCAACAAGTGCCATTTCAAAACACTAGACATGATCTAAATTCACTCATTGCATCATCCAACCAATGCAGGCGTTAAGGCAACAGCCAAACCTAAGGCTCCTGCTTTGTGAACACACTTTAACCAGGGAGCTCACTTATGAACCAAGCAACTACAAGTGTGCTGTGCTCACTTTCCCGAAAGCTTATTTGATCGCTCAATCATTTGGGGATTCAGCAACAATTGTGTCTCATGACCAGGAAAGTGAGCTAATGAGCTCACTTAAAGTGTCATGTAAAAAGCCATACTGTGCGAAGCTGGTCACATCAAACAACTTTCGAAGGTATTGTGCACATGAAAAGCAGCTGAAGTCACCACAGTCACATCAATCAATTGTACAATCATTGTGATTAAAATGTTGATCAACATTGACCAGTAATTTTAGTGTTTTTTTACCAGACCTGTAGATCCACGTGGCACGAGAACAAAATTGTTGAGATGCGGCTAATATGTGTGAGTAGAGAGAGAATTCTGCTGCACTGTTACCTTAGTGGTCAGTTGGCTGTTTTTTTTGCTATGGTATGTTGATGTTTTCCTGCCTGTTTTACATTAACTTAAGCTGCATAATTGAATGTTAATTCAGCACTAAATTGACTTGATTTTCTTGTGACCCAAAGCCTATGATTAGCTTATCTCAAACATACAAAAATCTCAAAGTAACTTTGAATTTGTGGTGTTTTCAGTTGTGAGGGCACTTGTTCACAAGTTTTCTGCTCATCAACCGGGGATCACTGGAGTACGTTGTCTGTGGAATCAACCAATTATTTTGTCTTGGTCACACAAAAGTGGTTTGGTTCGTATGTGGCGTCTAGATACTTTTGAAATGTCAAATGAGACTACACTATCAGAAAACATACACTTCATGCACATTGTTCGTAATGACCGTATTTACTATCAAGCTGAATGTGATGTTCGTATTTTTGATGTCAATGTGTTGTACACTGTATTTACATCTCTTATTTCAGCTATAGAGTCATTCAAATTATGCAGTTTTCATAGAACTGAATCAGTCAAGCAACAAGCTCATCAATCAGAAAGCAAGCCCTCACATGTTAGTGAAAGAAATGAAAATGAAACCATTTCTAATCACTTTAATGTAGATCATGACAGTGATCAATGCATCTCCCTTACCACATTAGATTGGAGGGTGGTATGCCACCATGAAGATCATAGTGTTACAGGAATTTCTCCTGTCTCTGGAATCATTTTGAATATTGTGAATCCAGTACCAGAGATGCATAATGCAGTTGTGAGCCTGGATTTAGAAAAATTTGGGAAGAGCTTGTATGTAGTTTATTCAAATGGGTCTCTTCTAGAGTTTAATTGTTCTGTCAATCCAGCAGAACTTGCAAGCATGGTGAAACCAGAAAGAAAACAGAAGGTATATGCGCTACTATTTTGATGTTTTTGTTTTATAATATTTTGACACTACTTTGTTGCTGAAAAATGTGCTGTCAACCCAAAAAATGATAGTTTTTCCTTTGTCATGCAATTTTAAACAAATGAAAATTTGGAAGTTATGCAAAGTTGTATAATAAACAGTATTGCAAACACCAGATATTCCTGTTATTCGAATTAGTATTTGTGTTATTGGCTTTGCTACACTCTTTCCAAATAGAAGAAAAGATGCTCATGAAAAGACGATTGGTGTTATCAAGTAGCTAATGAGATCTCTAGGTCACTGGATCCTGCATGCAGACAATTTGTTTCTAATTTGTTTAATACTGCTAAAAACGGAACTGGCTAAATGACCTGGTGTATCAAAGTTACATTTTTGTCAACAGTTATGATGCGATTCTAAGTGTTAGCAACAGTTCAATAATAGGTGCTTTTGGGTGCATGTTTAGCCTGTTATAAGCTGACAAAGCCAGTGCTCAGGGTAAGATCTTTTTCTGCTTTGAATATAACATTTGGATTTTGATTTTAAACTTCACTACCATTTCCTTGATTAAGACAAAGCTGTTCAAAATTTACATGGAATTTAGATGCAATTTTTACTTGGGCCTCTGAGATATTTCACTCATGTCTCATAATAGTATTACAACTTGACGTAACAGTATTCGATGCAGGAACCAAGTTTGGTAGAAAGCTTTGGGATGGACAAACTTTGTGGGATATGCATTTTATTGTGGATATCACATTAATATAATATTATTTGCATTTCGATGATGTCACCATGTTCACTCAGCCATGATACACCCTTTGTAAAATTGGGAAAATGGGGGGCAAAGTGTAGAAATGATACATTTTAGGGACTGTAGTCCAAGCCCCCTGGCTATGGCCATGGTGTTATGGCAGTTGCATAGTACTGTGCTAGTACTTGACAGTGATTACTACACATTTGCTTCCTGGCTAAGTACACAAAACCACTTGAAAGCAAACCACAAAACCACTATTGGCACTTGAAAGCTTCTTTTTCAAAGTTCCTAAATTTTGAAACTAGTTTTGCTTAGTGATGAAGCAACTGCCTTCTATTTGTTCTTTTTCAAAGTAGAAAAAACAAACAACACTTCAATTATTCTTTAACAAACAAACAATACATCAAAAGTAAAATTTATGAACATGTACCAAAATATTTGGGGAGTCCCCAAATAGTGCAGACTAGAAGACTTACCAAATCTTTTGAGGGTTTGAACAGCTCTCTAGCACAATCCCCTGAGGAGCTATGTGGTTGGTAAGACAACCGAAATATGCTTGATTTTAGTCTAATTTCTAACTACGATATTCGTACACCGGCAGCCAAAGTGTTAACACCTTGAGAGCTGGTCTACGAATATATCATACCTAGATTTCGGCATAAAACCAGCAGTTTACAGTTGCCTTACGAATGCCATTGCTCCTCTACCGATTGCACTGCAGAGTTGTTCAAACCCTCAAAAAATTTGGAAAGTCAAACAGTCTGCACTCGAAAAAAATTTTTTGGTTGGGCGTTGCAGATTTTTTGCGAGTGATGTCATAAGTGAAGTATTTTTCGCGTCATTTTGACTCATGTTACCTGGTCTAGGGCCCAACTGCTAGGCCACAGTATTTTGCTGAAGTTTTAATTGAAACTAGGCTTGATTCTGAGTCGTTAGAGCCTTTAATTGACTTTCTAGCATTTCTGGTTCAAAAGTTGTGATCTAAAACAAACAAATTAATTAATTATCTAATTAACTAGTTAGTCAAATATTTTTTATTACTTCAGATCATAACTTTTGAACCCGAAACACCAGCAGGTCATCCAAAGTATCAAAAGACTCAAATTGTAGCCTAGTTTCCAATAAAACTTCAGCAAAATACTACCATCTAACGTAGGGGTCTCAAACTCAATTTGCTCTGTGGGCCACATGAGGACTTACAAGATAACCCGCGGGCTGCATTGTGATGTTGACGCAACAATAGCGGTACCTGAACCTAATTTTACATCTTATTTCCTGTGAAAAATATCATGAATGATAGGCGAATCATTTCTAGCCGTCTCTACGTTTGAATGAATCAGTTCTAGCCGTCCAAGGAACTTGTTCATTCGCTAGCTGAGCACTTTTAAGCGCGGGTGAATAAATTAACATAAATTCTATTCATTGCATTCATTTTCATACCCGCTTTTCCTCTAAGGAGGGTTGCGGGGCAAGATCCATAGGAGAACTTGGAATACCTCACGGTCAACAGCAATTTCAGAAAGTTCTGCTGGCTCCACACCAAGACAGGACCAAGCAAAGTTGGAGATGCAGTTACTCCACCTGGTTCTTGGACGACATCTGGGTCGCTTTCCCAAGGGTTTAGTCAGCAGGACTTTTCTAACCAGTCTTTCATTGGGCATTCTGGATACATCGCCGAATCTAACGTAGTTGTGTTCTCTCAATTAGAAGTAGCTCGACATTCAGGGCTCTGCTATTTTCACACTATGCCCTGGGTGCCGAACCACTAGGGGGCGCCAAAAATTCAGAACAACGTTGCAAATTTTTTCTTCAATGTAGAGCAATTATTCCCAAAATACCTTAGGGTCAAATATGGAGGCGCGAAACTTGTTTTTTCTCCTGGGCACAATCTAACCTCGGTACACCCCTTTGCCACACCGTGAACTCATTGCAAAAATCCTATCTTTGGTACTTGTACCTGAGCTAATATTCTTTCGGTCATTAACCAAGATTCATGACCATAGGTGAGGATCAGAACAAAAATTGATTTGAAAACTGACAGCTCTGCGGTATTTAAAAGCTCCCGTTTTGTGGCCACAGAGCGACAAAGCCCACGCAGAACAGTATTAGCTTTACTAACCCGTGTATCAATGTCATGGTGCTTCGCCTCCTGTCACTCGGAAATACCACCCTTGGTACTTGCAATTGCCATTCATTTGCCACATACACTGTCTTGGGTTTGTAGAGAGACATAGTACCTCGATATTTTTAGTGCTGATTTGCCCTCCGGCTCTGTCGCACACGAAAGAAAACTGATCAAGTGCATGCTGAAGACTGTTGAGAAGACGCTAGCAGTACCAAGTCGTCTGCAAAAAGTAAATGGTTGGTCCTGCAGCTGCTGACTGTGACAGCCTCAGCGACTCCGCTGTGACTGTCTATCCAATTCATGTATACCAGTGGTTCTCAACCGCGATTCTGAGGGCTGCATTCGGCCCCCAGGCACCCTTTGTGCGGTCCTCAGTAGTTTTTCACTGAAACGTCTAATATTTTGTGTAACAGACTGTGTTTTTCTGTAAAACAAAACGCGTCAATGGAATTGTGTTAAAAATTTTTGTGAGACTCTCCAACAAAATCGTAGGTATGGATTTGGCTCTCTTCAGCGAAGAGGTTGATAACCACTGATTAGACTATGAAAAGTAGCGGTGACAGCACACATCATTGTCAGAGTCCAACAGTAACGGTGAATGGTTGTAATTTAACTCTCCCGACATGGACACAAACGTCTGAGCAAAAATGCAGTGACTTGACGGCCAGCAGTAACAGGCAGCCGTCAACACCGTACTCACGCAACACTCCACAAACTTGTCACAAGGAACCTGGTCGTATACTTTCTCGAGGTCGACAAAGCATGTGAAGACTTCTTAAACATACTCCCAACATTTCTCAAAACTTTGCTGGAGAGTAAAATGTGGTTTGTAGTGCTACGGCCGGGATGAAAACTGCACTGGATATCATTCAGCTTTGATTCATTTGTTTCACTGCATCTTTTTTCAAGGCACTTTACAACGTAAATGTCGATTATTTCAAAATTCCCAAAATGCATCGCGGGCCGCACAAAAGGCCCTTGCAGGCCATTTGCGGACTGCAGGTTGGGGAGCCCTGATCTACCGGTTTTGGGCCAGGGAAGTGGGCCAAGGTGGCCTAAACGCATCCCCCAACCAAAAAATTCTTTTTCGAGTTCAGACTAGACTTGGTTGCATCTTTTGAGCCTTTGAACAGCTTTCTACCACTTTCGCTTTTTACCACTCACAGCTCTCTACCACGTGCGATCCGGTTGTTTTTGGCAAAAATCCCTGAAACCTACTGGACGTCAAAGTGTTAAGGAATATTGCATAAGGGCAAAGAAAGTTTGACTTAAAGTTCAGCTGTTTTTAGTTGCGGTACTGGAAGAAACAAAGTACAAAATAGGTATGTTAAAACAAACTATTTAAAATTACAAGTGTTAAGTGGTCGCCCTTGCGCATTTACTTCAAAAGTCTGATTTAAATTGAAAAAATCCATTTTTTTTAGTTAAAAGAAATAATTGATTTTTGTTGACCCGAAGCTGAACCTTTTTAGTAATCAATACTTGCCTAATATGGTTGAAGCAATATCTACATAGTTTAAATTAGTTTAAATACTAACGTACTCTACTAGGTGTTTAGTAGAGCACTTGTGATATGTTGCAGGTACTGTGTGTTGTTACCATGGAGATCTACATTCTCGCTGATATACAAAGTGAGTTAGATTAAGAACATTTCCTTGAAATATTGCATGCTCTTAATATCTGAAAATATGTTATATCAATGGTGTGGTCGCCAGTGCCAAAAAAATGCAAATTGACCAGGAATCTAACTTTGATTTCTCGACAGCTGTCGTGGAGTTTTCTCAGTTACTTTCCACCATTGTGAAGGTTGCACCTTTGAAGTTGCTGTCTTTCTAAAGTAAAATTATTAACATTTGAGACGTGATACATCAGTTGTCATAAAACTCTTATCTACCTCCCTTGTTTTTCATTAGTCTTTTTGAATAAGGACCGAGGATGCATGGTTTTTGCGTGTAATGGATTTCTTATTAAAATTTTGCTGATTGATTCCTTGCTTATCCCCATTGTGGAGAGTACTTATTTCTATGACATGTTATTGTTTGTTGTGTGGTAAGCTTGCTTTCATGTTGACATGTGAGTTTAAATGCTTAAAATATTTGCAGAAAGAAAGCAAGGTATTTTTGTTGGGTTGGACAGTGGTTGCATCAAACTTTATGGTGGTGATTTGGATGGAAAAGTTTCCAGAGAATCAGGTGATGGCAAAGTTTCTTCGCTGTTAAAAGTGATAATGTGCATGTTTCAAGAGTTTGCCGTTTACTATAAGAGAGTGAACAAGAGTGCTGTTATTGTTGCAGCAGAACTAGTGAACAAGAGTGCTGTTATTGTTACAGCAGAACTTCCCTCTGTTGCACATTGATAGTTCTAGTTTATCTTAAACAATCTGCATTCACAATGAACAGAACACATGTTAAAAAAGACAATTCAAATACGCCTAAAGTGGCACAAAACGCACAAATTGTCAAATAGAAATAAAACACACTGCAACTGTTCATGTGCAGTGAACTCAGTCTGCTGGAAGCACATCGCATGATACAAGTTGCACTGTTGCTGTTAAAGTAAAATCTTAGTTTTAATCACAGAAGCCACAGCAAATTCCTGTCAGCTGTTCGTTACAAGCATCACTCAGCAATCGCTTTTTTAGGAGATGGAATTAAGTTAATTCTAACGTGCTGACAAAGGAAAAAACAAAAAAACAACTCGACATGAATTCAACAGCAATGAAGTGCAAATCGCTCCTCAGTGAGAGCTTTCAGATGATGTATGCTCATGCCAATAGCAGGTGTGCTCGTCGAGTTACTACCATTCAAAATTTATGTCATACATGAGTGATTTTTATGGCTACCCATTTTCTTTGCCCCCAAATTGGGGTAAGCGTATGGAATTTTCGAAGTTTTTCTTCACAAGTGAAGATAAGACACTTGAGAGCTTTTCAAGTTTTCACAATAATTAATTAAAATGGTTACAGTGGGAGTGATTCTGTTTTAAAGTTAGTTGATGATTTTTTCATTAGTTATGCTTCATTGACCACAAAAGTAGTCATTTTGTATGGTCCATAACTTTACAAAACCTTTACCAATTACAAAAAATGTAGTTTGTTGGAATCAGCATGAAAAGTTCTGTCTGCTTGTTGAATTTGAGGAAACTCTGAGATGGCGGTTTGACTGGCTGGGACAGTTGACATGGAATGACCCCTTGAAACAAAACAGGGTTAAGTTTGCGAAAGGTGAAAACCATGTGATGCTTTGCCACATGTCCAGATGCCTCCATTCATATCATTGCAATTTAACTGTTAACTCGTTGGCTGCCGGCCTACGTGATATTCGTACTTGGATTTCGGTCTAAAAATCAGCAGTTTTCGGTTGCCTTACCAACGCCCTAGCTCCTCCGCCGATTGCGTTAGAGAGCTGTTCAAGAGCTCAAACAGATCGGCCAGTCTAGTAGATTGCACTCGAAAAAAAATTTTTTGGTTGGGGGGTGCGGATTTTTTGTGACTGACATCATAATTGAAGTAGTTTTAGGGTCAT
>JGI24021J15306_10007409_pt1 | contig 13365 bp, 11 predicted proteins | sample Ectturendosymbi1_FD_15306 | JGI IMG/M metagenome (IMG submission 15306) | reverse complement strand
ACTAAATACTGTATATCAGAGTAGTCACTCACGGGTTTCAGATATCAAAACTATCCACTATGTCTATTCCCAAGAATACAACTGGCTTCAAAAGAAGTCTTTCCAATACTACTTGTAATATTTGGTCGTAACTTTGTAAGTTAAAGCCCACTTAATTTAATCCAAACTTTCAACATGTTTCCCAGGGTTTTTCAAGGAAAATATTAGGTACCCGGTATGGATCTGTAGGGACCCGTTATCTCCGATTCTAGGGACACGATCTCTGATTCTAGGGATCCGATTTGAAATTCTAGGGATCCGAATCGGGTCCCTAAAACGCCTTAAAAAACCCTGATCTTTCCGAAATTAGTTATGAATGTTGGCCTTCCTTTGCATGAAACCTGGACAGTCAGACATCGTTTGTCCAAACTGTGATTAACCGGGGAATCCCCGTTATCCGACACAAAACTCCTAGGAACAGATTTCTACCAATGCATTTGACCCCTTTAATCCGGAAACCTCGCTGTCCGACTCCGACACGGAAATTTAAGAATGGGTATGTCAAATCAATAGAAAAAAAACGCCTAACCGGATTACGCCAACTGTTACTTAGTTGTTTATTAAATCACAGTGGAAGTGTGAAAGTCAATTTTCTACGCACAATGAATGCAACAGTGGCAGAACTTGCAGGACGCAGTGAGGTCTCTTGTTTAGTTCTTTTTCGCGTTTGATCTCATTCTGAATGCATACTAGCTTACGTATATGAATCTACTAATAAACAAAAAAAACTATGAGTGTTTCATTTAGTCATGTTCCACATGTAGTCTACATAGTTGCTTAAGTTGACCTGAGTCTATTCCACAGTTTTTTTTCTGTTCCCCTTTGAGCTTCCGCTTAAGTGAGTTCTACTTCACTGCACATCGTCACCTTTGTTTACAATGTTGGCATTTGCTCTGAAAAGAATTTCGCTCTATATACTTTCGATTCCAGTTAACTGGATACCTCGCTAAGCCGACATTATTTGACAAACAAAGTCGTCCGGATAAACGAGGTCTGACTGCAATATTTTTAAACGTTTCGTGTAGCATAAGAACGCAATAATAACTTACCGTACATTTTGTTTTACTCCCTCAGGTATTTGGAGCCTTGTGCCTTCTCAGCTTCTCAGTGAATCCAGTCATATATGGAGTTTTGAGCAGCAGTTTTCGTCAGGCATACAAGAGGATACTCAAGAAGATCTTTTGCTGGAGAAGAAAAACATTAAAATCGCGTACAGTGACCATTAGAGAACAAGTAGGTCTGTAGATTGCAAGCGTCCATTAACCGCCCCCGAGTATCAGTGAAACACGTTTCAACAAACGTTTAGGCCAGCGAGGAACAAGGTATTCCCGAAAAAGTCATTGTTGATCATACAAATAATGTTAGGATTTGTCAAGGTTAAAAATGTGCTCTCATCTGGGTGCAGTGATTTCGTGAAGCAAGTTTGCTTGTTCAGCAAAAAAAACAAGACAAGTTTTCTGAAGAGCGCAGCACACCAAGCAAATATATTTGGTCGTGATAGGATGGTCAGTGAATTTAGGTTTCAAGCGATCCAGCTGGACATGAATGTTGTTGATCGGTCTGCTTGGATCTCATCAAAGCACCATGCGGCCGTGCTGAACATTATGGCAACCCTGTTGGCGCCANTCCTGNGTGTGTGCTCTTTACTAGTGTCACATATCTGTGGTTATGTTTCATCACAGTAATCGTGTNAGCGCCATNAAGCGTATGCTTTTCTATTACCCCCACATATCTATCTTCGTGTTCTTTCATGAATCTGTGTTCCTTGCTACTGCTATGTATCCTAAAGTCTACTGCGTTGCGTGTGGGAGTGAAGATTTTGTACACGACCATCCTGTCAATACCATCATGTGACTGATACTCAACAAAACATTTGTTTGGACAACTCTGGATAGCGACTGAAAAAGCAAAGAAAACTTTTCAAAATTGTTTTTCTTTTGTTGCAGAATTTGTTTTTGCAACCTTTTTTTCAGAAAAATCAACCGGTTGTTTTTTTGTCAATGACAACTATCAGGTATATCATTGTGCAGTGAAGCTGGGCGAGGCGCACGTCACAAACGCATACTGCAGTGTACGCAATAAGCAACAACTTGGAATGATTGTATGTTCGTCTTTTTATGACATGTTTTGCTCGTGCTTTTTCCAAGGAAATGGTTACAGTGAATTGATTTTGTTTAATAATGTGTTGATTTTCAGCCTTTATTTGATTTTCGCTCAGGTCAGTGGTTCCTAAACTGTGGCACGCGAAGGCCTTCAGAATGTTACACGAATAGATGTTCTTTACGTTTCTCTTCCCAAAAAATATATATTCACAGCTATATTTTTACCTGTGGGGTTTTGTTAATAAATTCCTGAATTTATGTTCAGCCTACTTCCTTTGTCGGTTTCTAATATTGGCCATAATAATTTCTCTCTGCCGTTTTCATCATGTTGAATTTGTCTCAATTATGGTTTTCCAAACTTTTGATCGAATAATATTTGGCACATTGGCTTTTCCTGGAACAAGGTTGTACGTGGTGACAGCACGGGACCCACAAATGGCACGCGATCAGAAAGAGGTTGGGAACCACTGTCTTACGTGACGCCTTCGGATTTTACTTTTTGGGAGGCACGTTTAAACTCGTAAGAAGTCTCACCCAATATCTTCAAGCCTTCGTTAGTTTGCAGTGCTGGCCTTTTGTTTCGCGAGTTGTAGGGTTTAACGCTCACACAGTTATCAGCGCGCACTTCGTAATTTCTCGCCTGCCCCGCATCTTATACATTCTAAGCATCTACAGTTCTGTAGCCTGGTGCTCCATTCAGAAACAACTGCTTACGGAGAACAGAAGGAAAAACAGCACGTGCAAACACCTATCAGAATCAAACAATTTTCATAAAATCGACGAGCAAAGTTTTTTAAAAATACCAGAAGCGAACCTAAGAAGCACACCTAATTTAAACATGCGGGCTACACTGTTTACAGTAGACCAAAGGCGCAAATGCAGTTTTCATTACATCTAAACACATATTAGTAGGGCAACCAATTTTTGACCTAAGAACTAAAAATTTTGACTTTAATTTGACCTATAAAATTTCTGCGTTTGCAATTGCAAAATTATTTGGCCTCAGGTGTTGAGGTTAACCAAGAAGCATATTCATGCACTCTATGCTACAAAATAAAAAAATGGTTGTTAACTTTGGGATAAGTACATTAATAATTACAGTAGAATCTATAGAGTCAAACATGAGAACATCATAAAGTTGAAACGCTATATGTAGAATTGATTTAGCATTTACCAAACCAAGTATTGTAAGTTCACGTTTCTTGCCTTACCACGCCTATCCTACATAACATTCAATCGTCAAGTAGTGGGTAAAACAACACTGTTAGGTCAGAAATTGCAACAAACCCGTGATTATTACAGAATTCCAACTAAACTTGCAAAACCATATCAATAAATGTTGGTGTAGTTTCAATAAAAGATTGATAAAGAGAAAAGCTGTGATTCAAGAAAAGTTCGACCCAGCAATACATTTTGACCAAATGATAAACTTTGACTTTTTTGACCTAATAACTTGAGATTCCCTAATGGTATGAGCGTGAAATTTGGTTTGTGGACGTTTCATAACCTTTAAAAAAGGCAGAAAATTTTTGACTTTATTGACTTTTGGTTGCCCTACGAATTAGTGAATTGCAACTGAGCAAATACTCGTGTGACTGCAAATACGAAAGAGCGAAGAACTAATTACGAATTTATAGCATGTTTGCGTGCGAAAAGGCCACGCACCGCGTAACACCAGATGGCAATGAAAATTTGATGCCGCATGCATTGATCGTTTCAACTTCCCTTACGGAAAAGAGAGAATAGCGAAACTTCCCGACTTGAACACCGTAGACTGCCATGCTTGCGTGTATGGGCGTCAGAAGGATTTTTTCCTGGGGGTGGGGCAATAGAGGATTTTTTCCTGGGGGTGGGACAATAGAGGATTTTTTCAAGGGTAGCCACAAAGATTTTTCCATGGTTGGAAACAAAAGAGGTGAAATCTTATTTTACTCACTCGCAACTAAAAAAAAACTAGTTTTGCTAAATATTAAATAGGAAAATTTCAAACTTCAAAATCCAGCGGGACCAAATCTCCTACAGACCTCCTTCAGACGATCATTTATCCGTACCTTGCTTGGAACCACTTCGCATCTGGTGTTGCTCTGTGTGGTCATTTCATGTTTTGGCGGTCCGCCAATGTGACCTTCGAATCACCTGAACGTTGTCGTTTGATTGGCAAAATTTCTTAACTTTAATGGCGATACTGATAGTAACAACAGTCAAAAAACACAAAAATACTTTTTGTCATCTGTATTTTTGGTTTGGCAAAGATATAAGGTTTGTCCGAAAACTCTCAGAGTTTAACAAATGTCAATGACTTTGTATAATATCGGTAAACAACTTCCTTGTTTGTTTTTCTTTTGTTTTTCTGAAAGAGAAAACATGCATAGATTGTAGTTTTACGCAATATGTAAATGTCGAGATTGCTTTGTTTTTTGTTTTTGTACCAATTATTTTACGTCCAACAGTTGTAATGATGCACTTGTTCTCGTTTCCCTGCAATTCCAACAAAACGATAAAAAATGATCTGATATCAGCAGGTGTCATGGCGTTGCAGGCAGTTTAGTTGGATTCTACGCGAGTGCGACGCAATGAAACAAACTGCTTTGCATTAACGGGCGGTGATGTGGTCGAGAGAGTCTCCCGAACTGAAACTCGGTTCAAATGCCAAGGAGGGAACCTGGTCAAAAAGTCAAGATCGAGATTTGAAAGTTAGAGAGCGGGACTCAAATTTTTGACAATATGTCGACTTCTCCCGAATTATTCTTAAATTCAAGAAATGAATTTAATCAATAAATAATAAATAAGCAAATAAATAAATGATGAACCAATTTTTCAGAAAAATTTCTTCGAGACTTCAATTTCGTCGGACTAATCCGTCTTCCAAATTCCATTTCTTCAATGTCATCGAAATCCATCCGGTTTTCATTCAAGCCTGCGACTTTCGAGACTTCGGCTGAGAATCTCAACAGCGGGTATCGAGACACGATCTCGAAGTCAAAGATCAAATCTTGAAACTCCACCAGTGGAAAACTTTAACTTATTGGATCAATTATTTTTTGCTCAGAAAAGCAGGTATCAAAATATGGACAAAACCAATCGCTCTTTCAATGAACATTGGCGCTCCCACCCACGCAAGAAAGGTTTTTTGTCCCATGCCAAGAAATTTGCAATTAATTTTTCCCATCAAATCACCGCGATGATTGAGCCAGACAGATGGAAGCTAGGTAAAAAGCACACTGGAAAGAACAGTTCTAGGAATACAACCACTCGGACAACTGCCACGCCCACATCTGGCACCGAGGATAATTGCCACCCGACAATTACCACCTGGGAGAATTCCTAATGTACTCAGAACCGGAGGAAAGGGCCAAGTACCCCTGATCGGGCGCCCCTGGTGACAGGGGGCCCCCAAATCTGACTGGGGACCTTTGTTAGGGCATATAGAGACACCAGGACGGAACTCACCAAGAACTGATTTCACACATTTGCCTATTCAGTATTCATATTTATCTAATACGTCAAAGAAATTGACCTTCACACGATCTCATAACTTCCTAAAGCCAACCATTGCGAAATGCGTTGTGAATAGCTTCGTTGTCAGCATTTGCCTTTGGTAAGCTGGCAGTTATGTAGGAAATGTTTCTGAATCCACGTTGATTTTAGCATTTTTGCTATAGTCTAGTAAGAAATTGTTTAGGAAAATTATGTTGTAGTGTAGCGGCGTAACTAGAGTTTTCAGCCAGTATGAGAAACGTAGCTGAAAGGGGCCCACTGCCTGACCACAGTAAGAGCCCACTTGCCAATACTCAGAAAAAAAGTTTAGAAATGAAAGTTTATCTGGATTGCACTTCTCCACTACTGTAAAACCCGAAATCACCGGAAAACAGTCCAAAAAACTTGTGAAAAATACAAAAAAGATATTCTCAGCCGCAGTCTCGAAAGTCGCAGGTTTGAATGAAAGTCGGATGGATTTCGACGACACTGAAGAAATGAAAGAGTAAAGGAATAAAGTTGGGCGATTAATTTTTTATGTGAGTTGTGCAAATTGCATCTTTTTGGTCACATGCCAAATACCCACAACAAGCTACAGTTCGGAAATATCTATAACCACTGAAAAGTATTGGAGTTAGTCTAGACCTCTATTATGTTTCTTTTTCTAGCCCGAATACAAGCCGTAACCCGACACACTTACATAAACACCAAATCCTAAGCCCCAATCATCAGATTTTTCAGCGTATTTGATGTGTAGAATATTACTCTATATGCATGCTCAACGCGCAGTTGACGTGAAGTCAGAAATTTCACATTTTGACAGCATTATTTGTGTTTTGGCAAAAATATAAGGTTTATCCGAAAACTTTCAGAGATTAACAGATGCCAATGACTTTGTATAACATCGGCAAGCAATTGCCTTATTTACTTTTATTTTGTTTTCTGAAAGAGAAAATATGAGTACATTGTAGTTTTCGAATATGTAGTTTTGTTTTATTTAAATATTTTTCCTCTACAGATTCCACGGTCCAGGAATGTTTTAACCCAGGCCGCCAATAGCCCGCAACATCCAGCCCATTAACTGCCCGTGGACCGAGGACATTTGTTTTGCAATCCGGCTTGACCATAACCCGCTAAACCAGGGTGGGGAATCTATTTACTATCATGCGCCACATGAATTGTGCATTATCGGTGGTGGGCCGCAAAAGCAATTGATTTTACTCTAAAAGTTTACTTTTATCAAACTATGAGAAAGAGTGACTTCTCTTGACTTAGTATCTAACACCTGCTTATCGTGGAGCTTCGTTTTGACGCGATGTTGTACTCTAACTTGGGTAACAAAAATTCTGATACGGGCCATATCAAATGTTTACGCGGGCTGCAGGTTCCCTACCCCTGTGCTAAACAATTGGCAGTGTCTGTTTTGCCTCCCGACGAAAAATATCTACTAGGGTATTTTGCCTTTAGTAGAACATTATTGGTTGAAGTGGTCATGTGACAAGCACAATACACAAAGTGCTTGGATGTGCTTGGATTAACATGTAAGCCTGAAACGCCGAACCTAAAGCAGCTAATCTAAAGCCCTAAACCTAAAACCTCAAACCTAACCCCGAACCGAAAATCCCTAGCATTACAATTCCTCAACGCTAATCAAAGCATGATTTTGTGCATCATACTTGTCACGTGACCACTGCAAATAATCGTGTTTGCAAATAATCAAACATCGAAAGAAAAAACAACAATGAATCTGAAGGAAAACTGCCATCACAATCTACTTACCCAATAGAAAATCTGACTAATTTGCAAGTTTCTCTTTATCAATTATATTCAAAGGGTTCAAAGACCAAAATCCTGGACACACAAAAGGTAGCAAATTACGCATCGCCGAATTAGTAGTTTTCCCATTAGAAACAACATTGCTGTTTTTTTGAAACTGGTTACTCATATGGAGTATCTCCAGCCCTTGGTATTTTTCCAGGTGCTTCACCAGCCTTTTATGAAACAATAGAATGCCATATAACACGGTCCCTCCGAGAAGCCATTCAGCACCAAAATCGCAGCTCGCCACGCTTATGCAAGAAGACACCGTCGTGCAACAAGAAACGTTCTTAAAGTGTACCTGTGAGTGTGGCATGACAGCGTTCATTAAAAACTCACATATGGGAGGAACAAATATGCCTAAAAATGCAGCTTTTACCAACTTTTAATGCCACCGAGTGGTTCTTTTACCTTAAAAATAATTCTTATGTTTTTTCAACATTAGCGGGCGGTAGCGGCTCGGTAAAACCTAACTGTTAAAAAAATTTTAAACGGCCCACGCCTGCAACTTAGCGATTCTCCAAAAAAGCGGACAAGTAGCCATCTCTAGTCTGCAGTTTTGTTTTATTCGAATATTTACCCGTTGGCACCATCTGGTGTTCGACTTTCAGTCAGATCGAACAAAGCAAATTGATGAGGAATTGTTGCACGCCAAAGGAATCTGACGAGCAAGTTTTTTAAAAATGTTTGGCGAAGGACTATAATTCGAAGCATGCAACAAAGATGGGTTAACAACCTGTTGCACATGGCACGCTTTTTACAGTTTCTCCAACAGTTTGCTCACGGTTGTTCATTGATGCGAAGCACAAAGTAGCATGTCACCGCAGGTTGGACAGTGGTGCTATGAACGATTGCAAGCAGACGATAAAATCGTTGGTGACTTTCTTATTTGTTGATAACTTGTAACGAGAACTTTCGGTCTTTTTTAAAATTTGAATTACTTTTTTCGCGTTTTGTAATGTTTGATTGGTGAAAAGTGTTTGTACGCAGACAGGGAAGATCGAATCATGCACACGTTGAAATGCTTCGTTTAACTTTTGGACCGCACCTTAGTTATGTCGCGTGCGTCGCATGACTGATGTTGAAATCCAATTAAAATTGCAAAGTCCGGTTGCAAAGTAATAATCGCGCATTTCTTGTAAGCACACACGCGCTAGCGAAAACGTTCGCGCAAAAAACAAGCGTCGGGCGTTTGCTCAAAAACTGCAGATTTAAAGTAATGCCACGTAGGACTTTAGTTTTGCACACGATCGGACCAAGTTGTCCGGGTCGCGTATTACGCCGATTATGTTGCTGTTCAGCAAGACCATGTGGGGAAAGCTTGGAATTGATTTCTTTACTTAGTTTTGAGTGGGAAAAAACAAATTTCACCACTTTTGGCCTCCCTGGAAAATTTTTGGAAATATCCCCTAGTACCCCCCTCCTGAAAAAATCCTTCCGACGCCCATAGGTGACACATATCTAGTATTCTTCGAAACCAACNTACGCTTGTACAAAGCACACAAGTATCATCAGTAAACATCAAGTCATCAAGTGATTTATTAAGACGTCACCAATATAACACCTGCTTTAAAATGTTGTTTAGTTCATNGGATAAATCATCCAAATAAACAGCAAACAAGTATGGATTCAGTACTCCCCTTGCTTAACCCCATTAGACACATGAAACGGTTCACATAGAATGGCATCTTGTTGGGTAACTGAGCCCCAACACATCCTTTCAACGAAATGAACTGTCAACAATTAAATCAAGCAATCGGAAAACCTTCGCTGCCAGTGTACCAGATATCCCACTCGTACTCTGAAATCATGCATCGCATTTAGCGTCATTTTGCAACTCCATAACTCGCCAGTCCATTGTGTGACGTCATAGGTATTGTACGTTTAGGCCTTTTTGGCTGAGGTTATTGGACTCTGGGCCCCAAACGTAATAGGTGAGTGTTTCGCTCAAGTTTGTATTGGAAACTAAGCTGAAATCCGAGTCTGTTGAGCCTTTGATCGTCTTTCTAGGCTTTCTGGTTGAAAAGTTTGGGTAAAATGCCCAAAATTTGGGTAAAACGAACTTTTTGGGTAATTTTTAGTCTGAAGATATCGGTCGGTTCAAGACCGAGACCTGCAGGCTGTAGCTTCCGAGCAAAAATAGTTCTTGGGACGAGTCTCAAGGTCAAAGTCTCTGGACTCCGTAACTGCTCTGAAAGCCCATGTTTGCTGTGATAGTAAGTGGGAACTAATGCTCACGACTGGGTGTAGCAGACACTTTAGAGTCTGTACATACTCTTCACGGAACTCCCGTTTGCTGGGAATCAACAATGCAAAGTGATGCTCTCTCACTTTGAGAAATTTACTCTTTGCTGGGAATCAACAATGCAAAGTAATGCTCTCTTACTTTGAGAAATCTGCTCCTTGCTGGAAATCAAGAACAAGTCATTCTCTCGTATTAGACTCAATGACATTCGAGAGAGAGTGCAGAAACAGAATCAAAAATGCAAACTCACTCTCTCTACCCAAGAAAANAGAGAAGACCAAACTCGAAAAGAACCCTGAATTAAAACGTTTTTGTTATTTCNGTTATTGCGCAACGATGTGAAATACTGTGTACTGTCCTAGGTCGGTGGACCANCAAGCTGCATACGCCCCTTAAATTAACCAATCGAATTCAAGTAATTCCCAGATCATGGGTATACGCCCCCTGAATGTTACTAAGAATAGAAGAGTCTTGTGATCAGTCATATGACTGTCACATGAAAAGTTAAATAATGTTACTAAAATTAGAAAAGTCTTGTGACTAATCACAAGACAGTCACATGATAATTTGACTATAAAAGGACCAATTTTTGGTCATTCGAGAGTTCGCTTTTGTGAATTCCTTCCCTGGTTTGCCTTGCCTTGAGCTTGTCATCCTCTGAAGTAAAACCGACTCTGCCTCCGGACAAATGTAAGCCTCTCGTAGGAGAGCTACCATCCTTGAGTGTGGTTAAGTCAATTGGGTTCATATGCTTTGCCCTTGCCCCTTTGATAAGAGTCAACCTAATGGTCTCGGCTGATTCCTTTACCAGGATAGGCCAGAGTTAATTTGGGTTACGAAGTGTAAGCCTTCCTTCTGGGAGCGTCCAGTCCATTTAGCTCAAGAGACTAGGCCAGAGCCAATTGGGTTATGAAGTGTAAGCCTCCCTTAGGAGCGTCCAGTCCAATTAGCTCAAAAGGTCAGAATTGAGGACGTAAGACGTGTTAGTCGATCTTCAGTTCAAACCTACGGCTTGTCTGGGAGAGAAACTGTCTTTGTACAGTGCAAGTTTGGCTAGTCCAAACTGGCCGCCGCTGCCCGACAGCTATTGTCAAAAGACCGATGTCTTGTGCAGTCTGGGAGTACTCTACCTAGAATAAGAGGCCGCTTAGGTGAGATATCGCCTGGCTTGATCACTTAAGGACCGATCCAAGCCCAACATAAACAACCCAATGTTTGTCTTAAAAGTCTCAGGCGAATCATGGTAAAGTGTTTAAATACAAAGATGACCAAGACGCGGATCGCCGTTCTTTGGACCATGGAGATGGTTGAAGAAGGGAATCCTGCCGTCTTGGAGATAACAGACAGTAAAAAAGTCGCCATGACTAAGTCTTTGGTATAAGCATGAAAACACTGTGGTAGTCCCACAAGCTAGAAATTCGGAAGTGAATTGCGTCATGAAAACGGCGCGAACGTTCACGAATGAAGAAGGGCGTTGTCTGACATAAGCTTTGCATCAACGGTCACGATTTAGAGACAGCTGAGATTGTAACACAGGCGCTGCTTTTATATGTATTAAATTACCCTAATGTAATAAGAAGCATCTAGTCAGTCTAGAATTTTATAGTAGCAATCTCTCAACGGATTTTCTTGTAAGAAAGCAAAAACGCTTCCAATCATCCTTGCGAACGTTCCAGCGTTTCACCGGATCGCTGTAGTTGGGAACGTTGAGTTTCAGTGGTATTATGAGCGAGGGTCAGTGTCGTGATCGCGGGAACTTTCCCTGAACACGTCTTGCCTTTGGTGTGAGTCACGTCACGACGGTGGAGGTTTGTAGACGTTAATGATCGTGTATCCTGCGACGTCTATACACAACAACTCAGTCTCTGATTTCTCCAGAACCTGTTCGACCAGTGACCATTCCAACCGGTCGTGGATGTGGCAAGGCCGTGATTCTGCTCAGGACTGACCCAGCTAGTGAGTAGAGAAGTTGGAAATCATTAGCTTGTCAAAAGCTCGGTGACATTGAACATGTCCGAGGACCGTGTTGAAGAGAAGGGGATAGGAAAAAGTGACAAAGACTCCAGAGGTTAAGTCACTGTTACCTTCTAAAGAGGCATTCGAAAAGAATGCAAATTAAGACTGCCATTTGGAAATCAACTCTCAACTCAGAACCTCCAGCACTGGATCCCGTCGCGTTCCGATAAGAACGAGACGAACGATGTAAATACTTGATCCCATGCAACCAAAAGGGGGAAGCACAATGCCAGAATTGGCGGATCCGACAGGTTGATGACAGGGACAATGTCGTTAAAAGTAACTTTTTCGCGGACTAAGTCAAATCAGTGATGTCACAATCCGTCAGCATAACAAGGGATGTTCTGTAAATGGAACATACACTTCAGTTGATTTTTGCTGAAATGGTTTAATCTGATTCTTTACTTTCAAAACATGCATAGATGTATTATGATACAATTTGCAGTTACCGTATTTATTCGATTGCAAGCCGCAACTTATAAAGTTATTTTTTGATTATTTCATGTGGCTTATAATCTTACAATTAAAGGCGGCTTACATTTTTTATTTCTTCTTTTCTTGGGTACGTTTTTTCGACCAACTCTTTTTTCGCATTCTATTCTCTTCAGCATCACATGCACATCCGTCGCAGGAGGAATTATGTTTAACAGAAGGCAGTTGTAGTGGTGTGTTAGCATCATTACCAGGGTTGCCAATTAAACGTGAAACGTGCTAGTACACGAAAGTATCTGAGAGGCTTAGGTAATCTATATTCAAGTGCGGCTTACATTAATTTTTTAACACCATTTCATGCGGCTTATAATCAAGGGCGGCTAACAACCAAATAAATACGGCACTGAGATACGGACGAAAACGAGATTTTTCGCTTGACGGTCTCAATGTGCGTATTCAGCAAAAAATAAAGGTAGAATCTTTACTGAAATGGCTTTATCTTATTCTTTACACCTCAAAATAAGGGATAGACACCAAAATTATTTTGCTAGCATGCATAGTGACTGAGATATTGACGAAAAAGGATTTTCCGTAATGGCGGCCTTAATTTGCATATTGAGGGGATTGCCCAAGGATGACAGAGTGGCATCATTCAGATTCTTAAAGAGCACACCTCAGAGGTATGGTAACAGCAAAAAAATTTGTACGGGCGGTACTGCAAGGTTCTCCAAAAATCCGGGGTTTGGCAACCGGACTAGTTGTGGTATGGAAGGGTGTGACTGGCAAACATGATGGTGCTGACGTAAATGATAATGGTAGGCTCCCGCTGCGACTAGTGCTGTAACAACGCATTTTGTATCATGAACACTTTCTTCCAACACAGAAATTTACACACGTACACCTGGTGCAGAGATTCATTGGGTCAGCGGTCACTTATTAAATTCTGCATAGTTTCAGCTGACTTGTTTTAATCAATGTAGGACGTTCGTTGAAAATGGAATATAGAATTGTCGACCGATCACCACCTGGTGGTCTGCCACTTACGTCTTGAAAAACCGCCAGGGCCTACACAAGCATGCAAGACCAGGTCCTACCAGATATATGGGAGGCACTGACAAACATGGATGTAAGAAAAACCTTTCCAGGAAATTAATCGTGGTTGTTCCGAGAGCTTCTGGAATGTACAGGGGGACACAAAGGTGGAGAGGCAGCTGTTCAAAGCAGCTGTAGCTTCTC
>JGI24021J15306_10007408_pt1 | contig 13366 bp, 10 predicted proteins | sample Ectturendosymbi1_FD_15306 | JGI IMG/M metagenome (IMG submission 15306) | reverse complement strand
TATGTGTGGCCTACCATCTAACATGAAAAGCTCTTCGCACAAAACGTGACAAACATCACTTTTATTTTTGAAACCTCTCCAGATACAAAACCTAAGGAGAAAAAGGTAGGGGGGTCATGGCATATTATGTCCCACCGTCTGAAAAAGTGGGGGGACATGTCCCCCGTGTCCCCCGCCAAATTGCGCCCATGGCTGTCAGTGCTCAGCTAGTACCATGGTAGATCGATGCAGTGGACGCGTGCTGGACTGCATTGAATCCACCTACTCAGAGAATAGACGTTGTAGAAAGTCCTAAGTTGCATAGATACTGATGAGATTCTTCCAAAGGACATGGTGATAAGCCACCCTATTATTTTAACAACTTTATTTTTGATGTTTTATAACAAGCTAAATGGAAGAACGAGACGCTTGTGTGCAGTTTCGGTTAGAAAATCAAAACAATGATACTGTAGCGAAGATTAATGTGTTGTAAATCACTATTTGTGCAGATTGTTTTGAGAAATGTTCAATTTTTGACAACGTTGAGTCATCACCTTATTGATGCGAGGTTTCAGCTTAGTTTGTTCTAAAACACTCAAATGTTCTTAGTTGCTTCTGGTGCTGATGTTATTATTGATAAAGAAGTGGCGTCAGGTTTCAAAGAATGTGAACGGATGAACCGTTTCAAAACATGGATTCGAAAAGAGCAAAGTAATGCTGAGAAAGCCTAGTGCAAGTTTTGTTGCTGTGAAACCAGAGCACATCGTTCAGATTTAATTAGCAATTATCCTTCTAATAAACACCAGAAACACCAGCGTGATGCCGTTCACCGTTATACCATGCGGCAGCATGGTGACTTGTTAAACTTTGTTTTTCAAAAATGTTCTGACAGCAGTAATCAGTTGTTTCGTTTTGCATTTGTAAATAGTTTTGCAAATGGCTGAAGCTGTGGATGCATGTTATAACCTCTACGTAAGGTGCGATGATATGTAACCATCTACAGCCACTGCCTTTATAAATTGGCCTTGCAAAGATTACATGGTTACTAAATGCGCCAGAGACTAATTTTTTGAAGTCCGCGGAATCGACAAACTGAACTTTTTAGCGACTTTAATGTTTTAAAATGTTTTTCGTTAGTTTTCAGACTTGGCTATTTTCGCCTACAGGTTTTTGCCAATTTTGGCTAATTTTTCTGAAATTTGGCTATAAAGCTTTTTGAAATCTGGCAACACTGGCCTTGTTTTTCAGCGCGCTTGGCAAATAGTGTTGGATGATGCACCACAGAAAGGGTCCGGAGCCGGAGCTGCTAAATTAGCCACCAGCTCCGGCTCCAGCTAAATTTTTGAAATAGCTCCGATTCCACCGAAAATGACCGGCTCCGGCTTCGCAGCCCTGGTTGAAATGGTACAAGTTCTTCCGAAACTGTTATTGAAAATGAGAATTCTTGCCGTGCACCACAATTTCTATTGATTGCTGGTTCCTACAAAATTAGCTAGCTTCAACTCAGCATCACAGGAGAAGGGACGGTTCGCATTGCTTGGTTTTCACAATTACCTCACCCGTAATTGCAACCGCTTTACACGTCATTGCTCAATCGACATCATGCACTTACTTTGAAAAGGATGATGCTTGGCCGAGCTCAGCTGATATAGGCCTACAAGCAAATGTTGTGGTTATGTTTTAGTGAGAAGAATAGGGTCAGTGCGGTAGATAGTTTCGAACGGTTGATTACTTTGAATCTGTGTGACGTTGGGAAGTTTTTCGCCGAGTGTGGCAGACTGATGCATTTTAATTTTTATATATTACACAGCTTGCATGTTCTGAAACAATGTGACACTGTAGCTAACTTAGTAAAACGTAAAAGTTAATTTGGTTTATTAAGTTATGGTTGCAATTGCAAATAGTGGCAGACTGTCAACTAGAACCGATTAGTGAAAGTTTGAAACTTTAGTTGCTTAAACCGAGATTTGAAACTCCAGTAGTTTCACTGGGTGTAAAAACAGTATTGTCTAAAACATGCTTCCAGAATGCACAAAAATGCGTATTTTTAGGTGTAATTTTGCAAAATTTTCTCGGGGGCATGCCCCAGGACTCCCCTAGAATGGTCGTGCCTTCGGCACTTCCCTAAAGTTAATTTGTGACGTCACAGGATTGTGACGAAACTTGGCCCTCCCCTCGGAAATTTTCTGCGTACGCTACTGGGTGGAAGTGTAATTTATTGCTCAAGAGTATGTTTTTTCAGCCTGTTTCCCCTTGACAGATGCATAAACTCATGCATATCAATCATTTAATAGCAAGATAATCAAACGCTTGGCAATGGTTCGAAAGGAATTTTACTGCAGTTGAGCCCTGGGTGAAAGTCTCTTTGAGCATCTTTGCTTCGCACTGAAGTGATTTCCCTTGTCTCTGAATGTTTTTATGAAAGAAAAATTAAATAACCAGTAAGGCATTTTTCTCTCTACTCATTTATAGAAACGTGAAACAACTCTCAATCGTGCAGAAATAACTCATTAAAATTTAAACAATTTTTGCAGTTTACTGCAAATTTCCAGTTTTTCAAAAACTAAAAACATTTTGGTTTCAATGACCGCATAGACTTCTGCGGTTATGGTGCCGCAGGCGCACTGATTTTCCTAGGTCATGTCATGTTTTTTACTGTAAGCGCAAAGAGCGACGAGGCAGCGTGAAACTTACGTATCTTTTTCGTTACTTCCCTGCCGCTCATCCTATTGGTGAAGTGTTTGCTGCATTGTTTACTGAAGTTTGCATTGTTTACTAAAGTTTCCCAGATGAATCTGTTTGTATTCCATTCTTTTCTTCGTGAAAACGATTCGGCGTCACTGAAGAAAATTGTTATTGAGATCGATACGATTGACTGGCTTTGACGACAATCACTAAGCGTCCCAGTCATTGAGAACTTCGAAGGACGCGAATCTGCGTTTTGTTTGGATAGACCGCGTTGAATAAATAACTCCGAAATTTTTTTCGTTGTTCTGTGCCGCAACTAACTTCGAGGTAGCGATGTTTAATATTGCCGTATTCGCATTGTGACAATCTAGGCGTAATCATAAAACTAAGCGTGCCTACGTGTGGACCATAACCTAACGATGACGGCTGTTGTAAAATAACCCAGGATTAGATCACACACGAATGGACAGTCAGTGCGATGTAAGCTAAAGGGTAAAGGATGTTCACGTGCGAAAGTCTGCGTATGAGCTGTCGTATATTTTCGTCTTTTCATATGCTGTAACGTTTCGTGATTTACTGCAACATTTCAGATGATGTGTGATTTATTAACTTATTTTGATTTCATGTGATACAGTATTGTTTGGAATGAATAAATAACAAGTTCCAGTTGGCCCATAAGAAAAGTACTGTAGTGTATGCTCACGCTGCACTGTGAGCTTCGTTAACAGGTTTGAACCAGAAGTGCCTTTCTGGTGCCTGAAAATAATATGCTGTGCACCTAAGTATATCGTAAAACTTACTTTGTTTAAGGGGGTCTAAAACATTGCTCTAGAACAACGTCTCTGTCTAATTTAGTGGCACTTGTCTTCATTCAAATGCATCTGCATCATCAAAATTGTAGTGGAATTCTTATAAATTTTCTTCCAGGTATGTGAGGAGCAGATAAGGAAAAAATTCATTTGATTTGCTGTTTCCAAGCATAACATTACCAAAAAACATCAGTTATGATTTAGTTCCGCATCATTTTCTCTTCATTCACTCAGAGCCATTCATTGTTGTATCATTTCCCATGGCTACTCAAAATTAGTTGCACACCAATAAGCAAGTTGTGCTTTATGTCATGACAGTTATAAGTTATATGCGCACCAAAATGCACTATTGTACAACCAAATTTGCTATGTGTACTTGACATGTGCAGGATTTGTTGCTTTCTTTCTAGCCAGTGTAGTGGGTTTAATCCAATAATTCACTGGATGGATTGACTATGTGGTACACAGTCTGTGTGGTAAGGTCTGTTGTAAACTTCTTACGAGATTGTGCTGTTGATTGGTTCAGTGGTCGCATTTTTCATTTCCAGAATAGTCACTAACACTATTATAGTGTTTTATAGACATAATTTGTATAGGTTTATGGGCAAACGAAGACCTACATTTGGAACATTAGTTAGTCTTAGCAGCACAACAATATATCCTACTGTGCAAGCTAAATATTGGAAACAACTTTAAAACTTGGCTAAACATTTACTAAAAGCCACCCCGTTTTATCTAACCCAATCAGTTGGGATGGAGTGGCCTAGTCTAGATGTACACGTGAAATAGCTTATTTTTCTAATCTATCAACCTCCTCATGGACCACATGGCCTGACAGTTACCGATAATGAGACAATCTGATCTAATCTAATAAATAAATGCGGTCGTGCAGGATGCTGTGGAATTGTAGTAAAATAGTACCTATCTTTTTAATAATTTGTGTTAAATTAGAAATTGACTTTAAAACATTAAATTGTGAAATGCATTGGTTTTTTAAAAGGAAAGCTGTTTGAAGGTTATCATTGTTAAAGAAGTCATTTTTTCAGTTGAAGAAAAAATAGAATCAGACAACAATTTTCTCAATGACAGCTGGTTGATGAAATAATGGTATTTATCACATTTACTGAAAAAGGTGAATTAACATAATTTGTTCCTTTTAGGATAAAAAATTAACTGGCAGTAGAAAAAAAGCAGAAAATTATTCTTTTGTTCATATTTTCAAAAGAGTTTTGGCTAACAATGATGTGAAATCTGATTTGATAAAGCTGATTATAAATACCCATTTTCATCATGTTTATTAAAATTTTTTGCAATTAAAAAAAAAAACAAACCTAGAATTAGACATTACTGAATCGGATTGATTCTAAAAACCATTTGTCATACAAAAATAAGCTTCAGTCACCTTTCTCTTAAATGTCAAGAAGAACTTGATTAACTCACTCTGATTCAGTTTTGCAGTATTAATTTTTGGAAAAATTTTTTCAGTTTTTGACTTGCTCCTAAAATAGAGTTTCCAGCATTATCTAATATAGCACCAACTGTACCCCTGCAATTTGTTTCAATATATTTGTATCAGCCTGTTCTTTCAACATTGACAATGATTGAAACAAGATACTGTTAAGCNTAACCAACACTGTCACTTAAACCAGGGCTACTCAAACTGTGGGTGTCGACCCCAAATGGGGTCGCGAAACAAATTGGCTTGACAAACCAGATAAAAATTTTTTTGTAAACTAATGGGACGTTTGCATGTATCATTGACATCTAGACTATCCATCAAGGGGTTGCCTAGAAAAAACTTCTTAAAAATGGGGTCACAGAACAAAATAGTTTGAGAAGCCCTGACTTAGACCAACATTGATGAACTTTGAGCTACAGATAAGTTTAATATACAGCAAAAAGCAGTCGCACGTAAAACATTGAATAAATCAGTGGTGTTAATGATAATAAATTCTTGCTAGTTCTACTTTTTTTGTTAATTGTTTACTCTACCCATATCTCCTTAAAAAGTCTGGTCAATTTCTTGGTGAACACTAAATCAGAAATGGCGTTAAGAAACATCTGGGCTACTTGCTACCATGCACTGACATGTAATATATGCATTAAAACCATCTGTGGTAACAATTTACAAAGATACGCGCAATCAAAAACTTACCTTATATAAGGTACCTTTCACCTACCAATGCTATGCACAGCCACAACTGTTAACTCCAATGCTCATGAGAACTGCTATTCCTTGTCAGTGCATGCTAACGAGTAGCCTAGACGTTTTTTAACATCATTTTCCGATTAGGTGTTCAGTAAGAAATCAAGCAAAACTCCAGTTTTAAGTTCATTTCTTCATAAGAAAAATGTTAGATTATGTTTGTTGGTAGTCATTACCAAACTTGCAAGTTGTATGGACGAAGTTTCAGACAGACTTGTTATTTTTGTTAGTAGCAATAACATTGAGAGCATATGAATAGTGACAGTGGTTTTGCACATCCTCAGATTTTGCTTAGATATATGTTTTAAGAGCTGAAACTTGTAAATTTCATCTTACAAAATGTGCCACATAGCTAAAAGTAGGTTTAGCTTAATCTGCAGATTAACGTCAACGTTTTTATAGTAGACATAGTTTAGGCATAAGAGTGAACTCCTTCACACAAACTGAAGATGTAAGCATCGAACAAAAATAACCATTGCCTTTTCCTGTTTAAATTTTCATTTATTGTGGTACAGAATGCTTAACACTTTTATGCATAAAAATAGACTTAATTGCTCATATTTCTGACCTTTTTGAAGGGCTGAATATTGTCTGAAATGTGTCTGCTCAAAAAACATGGATGATAGTACAAAAAGATTGACTCAGTTCAGTTTGCTACAGAAATCAACTTACTTCAGACATTGCAAAATTTAGGTCAGGGAATATTGCAGAAGTAAATACGCAAAATGCTGTAATTTAAAAAGCTCGAACATTATCAATTGCCAAAAGCAAATCAATTCCAGTGGAAACTGCCTGGTCACTGCTCATGGGGCGAATTACATTCAAAATTCAACATATGCATTGTATGATGTATATGTAATATTTGTAACATAACATGCATGAACTAGCAAACTGCTTTCTGCCATCTTATCAACTGTATTCTGCAGGAAGTCTCCTGGTCTATTCTAAATGTTGTATGGTCTAGTTAGGCATTTAACACCACACACTAGAAGTTGTTACATTTACAAGAAGTGTGTTTTAACTCATGGCATGTTTCAGCTCCAGTAAATCCAGTGCAACATTGGCCTTCATAAGTGGATCAGAGTAGCAAAGTGTGATTGATTAATGTTCTTTAAAATGACATTTATTACTTTTAGTTTCTGTTTTGCTATTATTTTCATTTTTGAAATGTTTTGTTATTGCTTCAAGCTTGCTAATCACACTCGAACGTAAACAAAGGCACCAATTCTTCAAGTGATATGCTTGGTATTTGTTAGTGATGGATCAGATTTTGTTCAACATAGCATAGAATTGAATGAAAGTGTGCTTGGCCTAACGACCTTCAACAAATTTTTGCATTATTTCAATGGAAATGCCAAAAATTTCAGCTTGTTGACATTTTGTAAAAATGTGTTTGGACCAAGTTAAGTGGGCTGCTATGTACAATGTAAAGTATGGTTTTGTTGCCTCCCCATACATAGTAAGGCTGCATTATTAGCTCGTAAGTCCTAGTCAAATCTGAATCCTGTGAGTTTTGTGTTACCTCACAGTTATTTTATTTCCATAGACATGACAAATTTAAGTCTACATCAGCCAATTAGGTTGAGATCAAGTCAATTATGTTAGGCTACAAGTCAATAACAATTTGCATGTTGATATAGTTAAGATAATTGAAAGAAACAACCCTTAAACTTAATACAGGAGTTCTGTCTTTCATAAGAAGTTATTTCAAATGAGTTAATCTCTAAAATTTTTACACAAATTCTATCAAGTCTTCCATCAGCTGCCCAGTGTCAATCAGGTTAATTTCCTTAAACATTGAATTAACATCAATTAAGATTCCGAAACAGTGCTTAAAATAGTGTTGTTTTTATAGAGCTACTTCAAAATATTGCTTGACAAGGTGCAAGGATTTTACCAGAAAAGTTATTTTTGGAGGATTTCACAGATGTTTTCAATATCCTTGAAAAAGTACAGATAAGCTGTTAGATTTTTCCAAGGTTTGAATGTATCTTATTGATGCTTGTTTCTTGCAATAATAGTACTGGTGTTTTCAGGTGTTTGAACTAATTTCAGTCAGTCTGCCTGCACTGTTATTGTGGTCCTGCCATTCAAAGATTTGGCTGTTTCTATTTGTCTTTGGCCAAAGTGTGTTCTCCAGAATTAACTGTGAAAGATGGCAGATAATGATCCAAAAAGTGTACAGGATTTAACTGGTTTTGTGCAAAAAGTATTGCAGGATATGCAAGGGAAATTCCAAAATATGTCTGACAATATTGTAACCAGAATTGATGACATGGGTGGCCGAATCGATGACCTAGAAAAAAACATTGCGGAGCTTCTAGCTCAAGCTGGTGTTGATGAAAATGACCTAAGTCAAGCTGAATAACAATATTGCTCAATGCAAGAGAGCATTTATTGAAGAAATGGTGAACATCTGGAATAGCTGATTAGTATCAGTACCAGTTGTCATTACAGCTTAGGTTCATGTATTGTAACCACCAATTTATGTAATTTCAAGCTGATCAATTATTGTGAAAGTTACTCCTTTCTTTTGCAAAATTGTTTTGGCAGCTCAGCAGTACGTACATCATTTTTAGTGTTGCGTTGTGACTGCACATATATATGCTTTCTAAATTTTTTAAACATTGTGTTGTGAAAACCAATCCCGCATGTGGTATAGCAGTACGATTTATATTATCAGTATCCTCTTATATTTGTCTTACTGTAGAGATGGAATAGAATGCTTGCACTGATAAAATGATGTGAAGTTGGAATTCGGAGTTCGTGGGGGGAGATGTTAAGCTGCGCATTTAATTTAAATAGCAAATTCGTGGATGAAATACAGCAAAGAATGTGATTTAACAGGGAGTGTTTGGTTAAGTGCTCAAAGCAAGGGTGGCTACACTTTTTGGTATTGCTGACCTTAGGCCTTGTCTTTCCGTTCCCATATTCCGTCACATAAAAGTAATCGTAATGAAATGTTGAAACGTTTTGATAGTTGGATGTTACTGGTGAAAAAAGATTTGGAGATAAAGTTTTGATCTACATATAGTACTGATTGTTTTTAAGTATTGTGCTTTTGCTAATATAAAATAGTTTGAAATTGTTAATGGTAATAATGGGTCTGAAGAATCTTTTCCTAAAATTAAAGTCTTACGAAAGTTGGGAAAACTCTAGAAGTTGGTTGTGTTTTTCTGTCGAACCGTGTCCTATTTTTTAACCTGTTATCTGCTGTACTTATCGACCAGTCGCAAATATCTCTGCGACAGTGCACGAGAACTCGTTCAAAAGATGAGGAAGAAGGCAACCCAAAATTTACCAACTCAGACTATTCATAACTGACAGAATCTCACGGTTACTACGTCTGGTATGTCAGTGTAAATACATCTGTAAATTCGTTTCGTTCCCATGGAATTAGGTTGTTAATGAGTTCAATTTAGATGATCTTAATCGACATTACATCATGATGTTAGGCTAGAAACAACGGTCTTCGGATGATCTGGATCTTCACCTAATTCGTATTAAAATCGTTGGTGAAATTCAATCCGAAATAACCGAAATTTGCTGTTGTTTGTTTTCGACTACTGCAAATGATGCTTGCGAAATATTTTGTATTGCACATGTGTTCCAATGATTCCTGCATATCTGTGTTTGATCTCAGACATTGTAAAGTCGCTGTGTCAACGGTACACTGCTTTGGTTTCACGTGCTCACTTCATTAAACAGCCTCAACAACTCGCGCTGTGCTTGGTTTTGTTCACTTATAAAGTTTGATACGATGCGACGCCTGGGTTTGAGACAACAAAGTTGCTCAAAAATTCTCAATGGTAAAAAATATATTCAATACAGTAAAAATTTTTAGGACAAACTGTTTTTAGTGCAAGTGCAAGTGGCTCAAAAGTCCTGAACGGTTAAAAAATTTTCAATACAGTGTATTTTCACTTGGGGGTAATCCTTTTAATTTGGGCCAGTGTAGAGTGTAATCTGGACCAAAGTCGTGACTGCTTATAATGACTTTGATCTGGACCAAGCCCTCGTTTTCTGTAAAAATTGAACAATCCGATGTCGGTAGGTCAACAGCTTGAAAAGCATTCGGTAACTCTTTCTTTGTTCGTTTTTGAGTTTGCGCTGGGTTGAGGTAGAGGTGCAGGGTATTAAAGATTTGTTTGATTAACAGGAGTTTTAAAGCCAGGATGCCAGGATTTTTGTGCTTTTTTGGAACTCTTCAGTTATCTGTTGCAGCATTGATCTTAAAACATCAAATTTTAGCTGACTGACTGAGGTAGGAAAATTTTGAAGTAATTTTTGTGAATGCAGTGTGTAATTTGAACCAGCCCTTGAGTTAACAGGCAAAGTAATTACAGAATTTGCCTATAACGGCACCTCTAGAGGATTGCTTAAAGAATGTTATTGACGCTATAAGCGAATTGAAATGCATGTAAAAGATGCCATCGCGACCGAATAAAATATAACGTTACAGACGAAGCCGTTATGAACAAATTGAACTGTATAGAACAGATTTACAAGAGGTTTCAGGCCCCATTCGGATTAAAATAAAAAAGTTTCAAATTGTTTATTTTTAGGGCAAATTGTCATTTTCAGGGCAAATTTCTTCTGCCCTCCCAGTAAACTGCTTCCCGCACGCCTATGTGTAGCATAATAGCCTTTTTCCTAACTCTACCTCAGACCAAAATTTGCCACCCAACAACAGAATTATTTTTTAATTTTTTTCGTTTGCACTTCCTAAAAGTTTCTTTTTCTCCATGCTTGGATTGCTGCATGCTCAACATTTTGCTGACTTTGGCGTTGACGAAGCCCAGAAAAAACTGTTTAGTGACAGAGACGGATTCATGGAGCGCGGGGCCCAGACCATCTTAGTTTTGGGAGCCCCAAGCAGGTGTCACCTATTTGACTGTTTGTCTGAAATGCGTGAAGTATGCCCCTCTTATGTGTAGTGCCCCCTCAAAAATGTATCTTTCGTTGTGCCTACTTTGGTTATACATTTAGCTTAGATGTTCAACAGAAATTAAAGCCTTTCCTACGTTATTCTAAAGACCAAATGGCATTGTGATCTTATCTTGGAATTTATAGCTCTTTCCTGTAGTTCAAAAGTTATCTTCGTTAAATTTCCGTAATTTCTAGCGTTTTTTGTAGGTTTATTTTTCGGATGTATACATTTTCATGCGGGACCGTGTTGGCGCCCCGAAAAATATCGTCTAGCTGTCGATCTGATTACCTGTACGTAAATTCCTTTTTATAGTGATAGTATCCACATATTTAATGAAATAAACAAGTACAATCCATTCAGTGGACACAGCTTATTTATGCCGTTTAAAGTTGTCATTTTCCAAGCAATACAAAGTATAGTGTTTCAATCCTCTATCCCAGGGCTTCTCAAACGTTTTTGTTCTGCGGCCCCATTTAAAAAAAGGTTTTTCTATGCGGCCCCCTTGTTGGATAGCCTAGATGTTAATGATACGTGTAAACGTCTCATTAAAAATCTCAAGATGCATTTTTGTCAATGGCGAAATCATACAAATGCACAGAATCCTCGAAAGTAACCACACATTCATAAAAACTACCAGGCACTGGAAACAGTAAGGCGAAAAATAATTAACAAAAAACAATTCAGTTTATGGAAGTTATCAAGCACAACTAATGGGATGGATGCAGTTGATAATTTTTACACAGATCAATCATTCGTAGATTTATACAAGACAACGCAGGACAAAGGACATTCTTAACATTTTTCAAAAAGGATCGGTTTTTGGACTTGATGATTATCAATTTTGAGGATACCGCTTCACACAAATATCGTGTGCAGAATTCTAAGAGTTTATGAATTGCTAGATCATAAATGACTGAGCATTCATTTCTTGTTCTTATCCAAAAATGACATAAGCTAAACCAGTAGTTCTCAAAGTTTTTTTCACATTCCTCCCTTACAAACCCAAGCACTGTCAATTCCTCCCCAACAAAGATCACAAATGATAGTTGCAAAAATTTCACACTATCTACTCTGCAGAAACAATAGACGAATATGAACCAAATGGACTCTTTTATAAAATCAGTCATTGCAGTCAAAGCAGCTTGTACCAGCAAGTTACTGCGATTTCTACCTGACAGGCGCATGGTCCAGTTGATCATGGAGCTGGTTGGCAATCGCAGCTTCTCTCTTACCACCACTAACGGCAAACGGAGTTAGTTACGACGCCTCAAGAATGGCATCCTTCAGGGAACCCTTCTCTTCAACATCTACACCTCTGATTGCCAACCACTGTCTCCAGAAAGTAAACATACACCAACGACCTTGCATAACCATGCATGCTAATGGAGACTGGCAAACAGTGGAAGCGGTGCTAAGCAAAGACATGGCAACCGTAGGTGAATACCTCCAGAGCTGGAAAAAGCTCAGTACTAAAAAAGCAGTTTTGGCAGTCTTCCACCCCAACAAGGAAGCTAAAGGTGAGCTGAAAGTCAACCACAACAACGAAATCCTGCCCTTTTTCTCAAAGCCCACAATGGTACTTCGGAGTAACGTTGGACAGGACACTCGCGTATCGCCGACACTAGAGATAGACCGATATATCGGCCTGGCCGATATTTGCGTTTTACCGATATATCGGTATCGGCCAAACTGGCCGATTTTATCGGCCTCAGTAGGTGTTGACAAAACGCTGTTATATTCCTCACGCATGCAGACAACTTGCGCAAGAACGCACAAAGAATCGAGTCAAGACAGTTATCTTGCAGCAATGTTAGCAGGTGGGTTTTCATAAACAAGCAAACAAGATGAACGATGAAGCATGCGTCGCCCGTCGCAGCCGAAACAAAACCATCATCATCAACCAGATCATTTATAAATCATAGCAAAATATTTAATTTGCTGCAATTTGAAAAGTTTTAACTCATAAATCCTGATTTGTGAATTTTTTTTAAAAAGGTAAGGCGTAGCATACATTTTTGATAATGAATCAGAAAACAAGATTTAAAAATTTTGCACATTGGCCTATCGGTATCGGTGGCCGATATATCGGTATCGGCCCCAAAAAAATCATATCGGTCGATCTCTAGCCGCACTTCGAGTCACCACAAAAAGTTGACATCACGGGTTGCACTCTTGAGGCGTCTTGCTGGCTCTGGCTGGGGTGCTGCAGTAACAACGTTGCGAATAGCCACCTTAGCCCTAGTCCATTCAACAGCAGAGTACTGCGCTCCTTTCGGTGTAGCCGTGCTTACACCCGCCTTATTGACCCTGCCACATTTTGCGAACTATGACTGGATGCCTGCGTCCTACGCCAGCTGAGCTTCGGCGTAAAGGAGCCACACTGTCTCTAGCATGCGGTCCCAAGGCGCCTGGACATCTCGGTGGGAATTCACGGCATCTCATATCTAGACACCCATTTGTACCTGCTGCACAATCAGTTCATCTGACGACAATAGCAGAAGTGTGGCGCTCTGGGCGGATCACCGATGGAATGCGGAAAGTTTGGAGTGCACTACGAAATTCCGTTCTTTCATTCCCTACCCACTCCCTGAAATAGCCCTACCAAGAACAGCGTGGGTCCGCCTTAACCGCCTCCGCACCGGTGTCAGACGTTTCTGCTGCTATAGTGGATTTAACTTTTCGCATTACGACTTGCCGTTCCCTACTCGCTATTGCATTCCGTACGTGAGATCTGGTTTGTATCAACTTGTCATT
>JGI24021J15306_10007407_pt1 | contig 13366 bp, 10 predicted proteins | sample Ectturendosymbi1_FD_15306 | JGI IMG/M metagenome (IMG submission 15306) | reverse complement strand
AAACTTTCAAAGGGGTAAACTGTGTAGTTTATTGATGGTGAATGCAGAGAAAAGGGGCGGGAAAACAAAGTGGGGGCGATGCCAACTTGCTAATGCCTAACTTTTAGCCATGTCTTCCCAACTTTCAGTGCTTTCAAAGTTGTGCATCATGAACACCCTTTTGTATTTTCTCCTGCTATTTCAGTTTTGCCGTAGTCTAAGGAACATATTCTTGGGTGACTGTACCTTAGGTAAATCAAACGTGATTATCACGGTTGGCTGATTACGATGACGTCATCAGAGGTCCCCTCTTTTTAGTCTTGCCTCGGGCCCCCCAACCCTAAACCCACCACTGGCGCCAGCAAACTATTGATGACACTCGAAAGAAGCAAAAAAATATTACACATAAGCTGTGATTTGAAACAATTTTCAACGCATCTGCTTTTCTCAAAATAAAATAAAGCGAAGTTGAAACCAGTGACGATTCCGGCACTCGCGCTGCTTTGGCTTAGCTTTAGTGCCCGATTGAGATTTATGTTGTAGAACGTGAATTTGCTAGCTTTGAGTATTTCTGCCACTACTCAGTTAACTAAGCAAGGCTTAAATCAGGCTTTTTCCATTGGACCTATTTACTGTTCATGTTTTTTCGTATTTTCGTTCCATGTCTGGCAATTCGGGTTCATGCTTTAGTTTACCTGAATCACAAAATATCGTTCGCAGTAGGAATTTTCTCGACTTCGTTTCCTCGCGCTTTACTTGGGCTCATCCGTTCGAAACCGAGCTGCCATCTACAATTAATTAGGCTGCTTGTTAAAATATAATTCATATCAGATGAAAAGTTTTCTGAAGCAACAGATTGTATAAAAGATTGTTTAAAACATTGGCTTGTAATTCTGATCTAATGGACAGTTCCATTGGAGAATAATTTCAAATGAACTATCAGTTGTCCAGTAACTCGGACTAATATAAATGAACCTGGTACGCAGTGGTGTATTCGGGCTCATCAATTAGAGCTGCATTTTGCAATTAAGTATTTTTTGAAACATGATTCATACCAGATTGAATGCTTTTGTGGCAATGCATTTTGCATAGAACATTGGCTTAAATATCCAAACCAATAGGCAGTTCCCATTCATTCAAATTAACTTATTTTTGCTTTTTCTATGGAGTAAAATTCTGGAAAGTGTCCTCACCAGGCTTGGCGTTATCATTGCTAGGTGACGCAGTTTACGCAACAATACAGGAGTATACACGAGAAATTCTCACTTGTTACGTAAAACACATCACAGAGGAACGATAATGTCAGCCAGAATGAAAGGAAATGGAAAGGTCAGTAACGTCAAATTAGAATGGTTGCATTCAGTATCAGTTCGTATAATTCACGTGATGAGGCCGAGAACGCTATTGACGTGCAGTCACTCCTGGTTAAAATATTTCAGTTTTTCATGTCATGGTTAAGCACAATTTGCTGCACAAATGTCACCTACCTGTGATCATTAGGTAACTGAGAATTACTCCGCAGTGTACTGCAAGACTTGAAGTCCAACCTTTAAAAAACTTCCTACCTACTGTACTTTCATAAACACGAGTGGCAAGTGAAACTGCAATTGACCCAAACAAGCAATTGACCCTTGATAGCAGTATTTTGTTTTGTGACTGTTCAACAAGGAGTTCATGGGTAAACGTCTCCTTAAATTTACAAGAATCGCAGCAGACAGCTTGGAATCCTTAGCCCTGTCAGAAATGTCATCTTCAACATAAGAACGACATGTGCAGAACATTGCATAATGTGATGGGCCTCATAAACTTTGTCATATGCCAATCCATTTTCCACTTGTGGGAAACTTTGTCCCACTCCTAAAACTACTTTTTGTACTTCGATTGTCGAAGGCGTATTCTACAGCAGGGATCCACACCCTTTCTACGACCATGTACGCCTTCAGCATTTCGACAGATGAACATGCATCTCTGAAACTTCTGATGAAAAAATAGCTAAGTAAATAACAAAAATCCACTGAATTATAATAGAACATTGTCAAGAAGATGTATTAAAAAATGCTCGATTTTTCACAAATGTTTTATCATGACTAATCACACATATATTTAACAACAAGCATATAACGACTTTTGAAAATTACCGCGGATACATGTAGAAATATTTATAAACAAATAATATATAAATATGTTTTTCCGTTCCATTGCTAACCTCAAATTTACCCCTAGGGGTACCCCAGATTGGGAAATCCTATTGTGCAGTATTCTCGAACGTAGAAAACGGTCATGTCGCCTCTCATTTAAGAGGAAATGTGCATCTTTATTTTCATTCTACAGGCATACTATTAGTGCATGCTACTGCATAATTCATTCCAAAAGACTTCTACGCACTTTATCCCTAAACCAGCTTTTTTGTTGTAATTGTAACATACTCAAAATGGCATACCTTCAAGGCCGCAGAAACCACGTTCGTGCCAGAGAGACGTTTGGCCATATGTCGCTAGCCGCTGAAGCTGGGGAGCTGTTCATTCCCTCTAAAGATGGGGAAAGTCTTGTAATTTCGATTAAAAAAATTCGGAAGTTTTCGATTTGTCCTTTTTTGCGAGTGACGTCTTAATAGTGTTAGGTTTGTACATTTTGGCCCACGTCATCGGGTCCTGGGCTCCAACCTTAAGAGGCAAATTTTTCTTTCTTTAAAAAATACTAGGCAAAAATCCGCATCTTTAGAGCCCTGGATTGGCTAGCTAGCGTTTGTGTTCGATAAGTTGTACTCAAATAATGTAATTTTGGCAAAAATTTAAATAGTGGGATTTTTGCAAAGACTTTCCTGCAGATTTCGAAAGGTTGTTTTCGCAAGAAAAAATACAAGCAGGTGATAATGCAGAACTCCTTATTCTGGAGATCTATAACTGCATCTTGATTCCTTGAGTGTAGCATATTGTCGTTGGGGAACCAATCATGCGTTTTAAGTGGCAGAATGTAAGGCGTTGTCGGGTCCCAAAAATTGTGGCAGACGTTGGCTACTGATTGAATGCTGAATCATAAATATCCTTACGTTGAAAACACAGAACTCAGCCAATATTTTTATGAGCATTAGTATTGTCTACCAACTAAGCGACCTTGCATCGTATGTTGCCAAACCAGAGCAAGGCCAATGAAAGTCTCTCACCACTTCGTGAAGAGATTTGCAGCTGCAGAAACACAGAAGTTTGTTTACCGTACCGGAGATTTAACTAGGGCATCAATCGACAACAGAGCGGTACCAGAAAACACACGGTCCGCTCCACAGTGACAGTACAAAAACTCATGAAAAAGAAACGAGGGCGTGCGCACAGAAATTAGTATTGGGTCAGATATTTCCCTTACACCGAAAGCGGTTTTTGACGAAGACGTCGCAAGAAATGTTGTCAATGAAAGTAAAACTGTAAATTGCACGAAAATCCAAATCGCTTAACTTAGGCTCTATTTGACTGTAACTCTGCATATACAAAGACTTAAATAATGATGGCATACATATTAACACGTGAATTGAAGACTGAACATCTTGGTGCCATCGGAAGCTCAGCAAGGACAGAACAGCCGACATTTCAATATGATGGCAGTTGCATGCCCAGCAATTAAACCATTCTACGGTTATGGTAGAAAGTCATTATTCGTTTTAGTTTGTTGCATTGATTCGAGCCCTGGAGCTGCATCTTTGATAACGCAATGAGAAACCACCGAGCAAGCATCCAGCAGTTTCAGGTATCTTTCTGAAGTAGCATCAATGATTTCTGCTTGATTCCTGCGCGAATAGGCGATCTTGCGCGTATCTTGAGCGGGTTATGAGGTGTTATTTAAATAGTTCACAAACGTGTATGCTGTGACAGTAACGCAAACAAAATTTTGTATGACTATTTTCTCACAATGCAAAACCACGAAATTAATTAATAAAAAAAACATCTAAATTAATTGGTTAATCACCTAAAGAATTAACTAATTAGTTTTCGGTGTTTTGGCCATACCCTTCGAACCACAAACGCTAGAAGGCCAAGAGAGTGCTATAAAGACGTGGAGTTTTGCCGACAAAGAAAAAAAATTGCCCTGGCAGTTGAGACCAAGGGACTGATGGCATCATCCACAAAACCCTAAATTTACCCCAACTATGACGTTACCTACAAAAAACTCAAATCCAAAACATCCCAATATTTTAACAAGAATTTCCGAATCTTCAGAGGATTTGAACAACACTCTAACCCAATCTGCTGGCGAGTTATGACTTCCCCAACTTGGGAAAATCCCGGTAGTGAGGGGAACCGCACTTCGAATCCGCTTCTGTACATTTAAAAAAGACACGTCACTCGTGAAATGTCTCAATTGTTTTTAACCGTTTTCGTACTCTCGGGCTATGAGACGTCATTGTCGACCGCTCTCACGGAATCTGGGAAAATCCCTTCCTGCTGGACGTTTTCTGAGAAAATACGTTTCGTTTGAAAAAGATTGCAGCTGACTTTTTAGCATTTAACAAGATCTATTTGTGTTTTCAGAATTACAACACTTAAAACGCAAACACCCCCAACACCTTGAAGTGCAATATCCCTTCTGGACTTGAGAGAAGTTCTGTCTTTTCACCCTGTTCTCATGCTTGTGCCTATTTATATTGTGCTGCGCAATCGGATCGATGCCCGATTTTTGGTTTGCTTATTTTCAAAACAAAAACTAGTATTGTCTTGAGACACAATTCCTACGTCAGTAAACGTTTAAATTTATCTGAAATTGACGATCGTTTTCATCATCCCTTACCGTTGCGGCAGACCCAACGATTTGCGGGAAAACTGAGTTTTTCACGAAGTTTATGCAGAATCTTCGGGAAATGATGACACCCGCTCCGGAATAAAAAGTTTGGTGCTGCAGCGAATGGCACCATTGCTTTGATTCTTTAAACGACGAGTTTGTCGTGGGACTTCCACGGCTAGAAAATTTGGACGAAAAGCATAAAAACGGTCTTCGTTGTTAACGATCTCATGAACGAGACTAAACGGAGTGTGACTGGTTTATAAAAGAGACCTCACTCTCAGCGTCATAAACGTTATATATTGTTGAAAACCTGATGAACTATGGCAAGAAACACAAGCAGCCTGAAAAGTCAATACATCATGGTCTTTGAAAACCTTTGCAACGCTTGATATTGTTCATTTGGCAAAAGACGCTTATCCAGGGAAGGTCAAAGCCGTTCAAGAAGCGTTTGTCGACTCACCATCCTTTCCGTGAAATATTGGATTTCTAGCAGCGCACACCCGATAAGCTGTTCGTAAAAACGGTTTTCCTCACAAATCATCAGCAGTGCACGTAACGAATTGAGAGAAATGACCTTGCGATTGGATCATCGCGCATCGATATTCAAACGTCCTTCCCGGTCGAATCGAAAGTTGACTCAAAACATTCTTAAATATTTCCGCCACGACTTCATGAGGAGTATTTGCCATTGAACACTTAACGTTCTTAAGGGTAACCCCAAGTGAATGTCGACGCTGAAGTGATACAAGAAAGTTTTGCCAGGTTTTGCAATGAAAAAGTCAGTCTTAATTGCACGTCACAAATCATTGAGAAAGGTGCTTTCTTGGCTCCAACACTGCTTTCGGACGTTGTTCCAGCAGATGTCAACTTACTGACCAAATTTTAAAAACGACATTGGTGAGCGTAAATGTGATGCTGATCAACACGTGCGTTTTGTCAAACTCGAAAGAAAACAACAGCCAGCAACCAGCGGTTCTTCGTTTCAGACTTGGACACCCAGATGAGCATGATTTCCTGTCCTCAACGACCTCACACCTTGCACGCATACCAAGGTGCTGAAGGTGCACGATCAATATTACAGCGTTACGTCGTTAACAATGAAATGGTTAACGGAAACCTCGCTGAAATGGTTGTACGTTAAAACTTAGAGTGCGGTGTTCCAAAACAATACAAAAAGTGATCCGAATGGCTGAGAGAACCCAAATTGAAGGAATGCAATACAGGTCACACGTTCGTCTTGATTATAATCAATGATAATTATCATTGAACGTTTTTCAAATTTGCGTGGGCCGAAATGTTAAAGAGCAAATCAAACAAAGACGTTCGCAAAGCGCTTTCAAAATTTCTAAATATGAGCGGTCGGAAACCATGATTTTTCTAAAAGGGTCGTGATCGCCAGTTTGCCAAGAAACTTTACAACAATGGTTAAAGAAAATCCAGATAAAACCACATTATCAAGAAGCAAAACTCGCATCCGCTGAGGGAATGATCACAACATTTTTGTCACGTGTTTGGCGGTATTTTACATTCAAAAATACCAAAATTACATTGATGTGCTCCCCGAATTTTTACGGTCTTGCAATGCAAAATTTCACCGCAGCATAAAGAGAAGTCCAGATCCTGTATCGCCAGTAAGCATTTGAAGCTTCTGCCTTGCGCTTTACGGTTACGACCTGGCGGCCAGGCGTCCCATTGTGAAAAAGTGTGCTTTGGCAAGAATCAGCAAAATGCAAAAAATTTTGGCACAAGTTAACTGCGAATCAATTCAGAAAATTGATCCCTCTGCGTAGGTAATCACAGCATCAAAGTTGCAGAAAGTTTTGTACTTTCGATTTCATAAATATTAGGCAATTTGATTTTGCGAATATTTGGTGAAGTGTGACGTCGTGAGATAGTCCCGATGAAGATTTCGGTGCCTGTGAACAAAAACAAGGACCAATTCGGCCAAACTGGCTTTCACTCTTCCTGAAGTGGCGAATTCCGGCAACATCTCAGCGCGCGATTGCCCTGGTGAGTCACCGAAGTGTTCAAAAGAAGCGAATTTGCGTTTGGTTGCTAATTTTCGGGGTCCTGTTAAAAAAACAAAAGCCATTTCACCCGTTTTTTGCCAAGGAAACTTGACGCAAAATCCTGCTTTTTTTGAGTCTCTAATTATTATCATCCGCTGACAGTTTGTAATTGTTATGTAACATTCCGATCTCAAATTGGCGGCCCAAAAATGATGCGCCAGCTCTCAACTGTCCATAGAGTGGGAATGCACGGCATCACGGATGGAAAACGGAGTTGCTGGACATCACTGCGGGACTCCGTCCTTTCATTCCCAACACCGGCACCCACACTCCTGGAAGCGAATTTTCAAAATGTAGACAAGCTCAAAGCTATCTCTCTTTCACGAGATCGGATTGGCCAGTTCAGTCACGTGACCATTATCGTCGACATTACGTCAGCATGGTGGTTCTTGCATTCGTTCGACAGAACAATTAATGATAAAGTGAGAACGGTTGTGGTGTTGGAGAACCAAAAGAGGCTAAGCCACAAGGCGCTTTTGCTGAGCGAAGCGAAAAAGCGTTCGTTACAGAGTTCCGCGAATGGTTGGATGGCCGAACCTTTGCAACGCAACATTCAATGATCTGGCTTTACTAGGTTACAGAGTTTGTTATAGAGTTCCATGGCAGATAACAAAACATTAACGTGGTAGATCAACGAGTGTTAACAGCTGCCTTTTTTATTTACCTACTGGTTAAGTTTCTTCTTGTGCTGTTTGTGTTAAACTTAATGCAAATTATTCATTGCCATACAATGAACCAGGTGATGGGAACAAAGACTGAATGATGTTTGCCACTGATTTTGTGAGGAAGTTGCATCTTGTTTAACGCAAGGTCGAGCTTGGCAATGGGCATCTCAAGTTGTCTGCAAACCAATTTTGAGAAAGTGGACTAGAGTTTTCCTAAAAATCTTAAATTTGAGTTAACCAATGTTTTGGAGAGCACCGTATTTACTGCTACTGTCATTGGTGAAGCGATTTTAAATTAAGTTTACATTTGAGCAATTGTATTAACCGCCAATATTACATTTGGACTTACTTAGGAATAAAGACGCAGTTTATAAAACTTAACAAAACTTGTAGTAAAAATTAAACTTATAGTTTGTGGTGTTCGCACTTTGTACCTTTGCACTCCAAAAACACCCGCAGGTAGCAAGTATTCACAAAAATGTCGGAACGCGGTATCAGCTTATAGAACATGGAAAAAGTACTCGCAACTATTCACAAAGAATCGGCACGTGGCGTTAGCTTACAGAAAATTAGAATAAGACCCAGATCTTGTCACAAAAACGTCAGAAGATGGGATCACCCTGCTTGAACAGTCTAAGGGGCAGCATGTTGAACAGCATCAAGCTAACAACACAACAACGTCAAACTTTTGAAAACATATTTTTCTCGCAACATGTTATGGAAAATTTCATCCATAACATGTCTGATAAAGAAAGGCCATGAAACACGAAGCAAGAAGAGAAGAAACAGTTTGTTCGACAATGACAAAAAGTGAACATTAAAAAGACAAAGTTCGAACAAAATTTAAGTGCATGCTTAAATGAATGTGTATATATCAGTAACGTCAATGAAAATGTTCAAACATGCGATTATTGTGTTTAGGAAGTAAGATGAATAGATTAAATAATTTAATGTCATTAAGCAGTGCGTGGGCAGCCAACACAAATATAATTGATGATGTGCTATCCTTTGAACCAGACGCGCACCACTCAGCAGCCTTTCTTAAAGTAATGCGATGGCTGAAGCAATCGGTGCAACTGCAGAGATGCGTTGACCAAAGTTATGTGGAAACACGCATTCAGACTGACTTGGGTGCTTGTGTTTTGGTAATGAAGGCCTGGATTAGTAAGGAATATTGCATAATAAGCGATGTAAAAAGAATCAAAAGAGATTAATCATTATCATTTGCATTACAGATGTAAAATTGTATAAATGGCTGAACTTCCTTATCTAGAAACGCCTGTGTCGACCAACAGTATTGCGGATGTGATTAATGATCCAGAAAGTATTTATGTAGATCAACGAGACTACGGTATGCAGAAATCTTATCCTATACCTGCTCATGACCTAGAAATGTCATTGGTTAGCATCCTAACCATACGCATGGGAAAAAGACGGAGTGTAAGGAACCTGCTGAACGGTTTTGGAGCTCGACAATGGTGTGCATTTTCGGTTTTCTTTGCAAAGCTACACATCACTGAAGTTATTGCTTTGTTACACAATTGGATTCTCAGAGAAATACAGCACGGCGAAACGGTAACCTATCGATTCTTAGAAGACTACACTGATGATGTATATCAACTCTCGCTTGCTTCACGTAAAGGTGGTTTGTACGTAGAAAGAATTCGGAAACGACATGATCTGAAAAACAAAGTGCTCAACTACTGGCAAGAAAATACTACCTTTGCAAATTTGACTAGAGAGAAAATCGAAGGAAGTATGCGAAATGCAGACCGTTTTAATGCATCACAAGCATTTGAGCAATTGTCAGATGAAGAACAAGAAAGCCGACAATGTATTACAAAGCTTGGTCAACAGAGACAATTTGTGCCATATACTGTTGAAAAAATTGAACGCATACAAGATTGATTAGTGTCAAAATGTTATTTTGTATTGTTATCGCATTATGTATGTTCACTGCATGTAATCGGGAAAGTGACAATCTTCCAAACGGGTAAAATACGAAAGGGAGAATTTGAAACTAATTAAGAGACATATTCACTTTGCTACAAACAAGGGCGTTAACTTGAAAAGAAAGCCTGGCCTGAACAAAAAAAGAAATCACATGACTATAATGCACCAATCAAAAGATTACAAGTTGAAAACTAATGAAAAAAGAGGTCATGTGTTCAAACATCACGCGTTAAAAGTAACAAAAAAAGTAGACAAAGGTTGCGCAAGATCTCTGGGTTACGAAAAAAAGAGACATGCAGCAAGACATGGCGTGACATCTGCGTGCACACAATGAACTTACACATGCAAGACATGGCGTGACATCCGAGTGCACAAACTGAACCTACACCTGCGAAAGGAATGACGCATGTGCGACTTCATGTGCGCAGGGATAGACCGTGCGAAATGTGCAGGTTACTTAGCAACTAAATCACACCACTGCCATGTCATCAAAGAATAAACGAACTTCGCTAGACGAAAGCACCTGACAAATGTGGGACTGATTGCCCCGAAAGAACGGCAATTAGCGGTGGCGCAAGTCGCCGAGTAAAATAAAGAAAACAAAAATTGATAAGAAGACCTGGTTGTCAATCCAACTGAACGGATGCTAACGAGGTCTTTCATAGGAAGAATTAAGGCAGGTCACAATATAAATTACGAAGCACGCGACCCGCCAGAGAGAGTTGATTTCGGACATTTTATGTGAAAGCGACATGCTGCCAGTTTGGGCAAGATAAAGTTTTAAATTTATACGCACAAAGTTCTGTCAAAATTTAACCATGAACAACGAAATAGAGTTCGAACTTGGAATTGAATATGAAATTTTAAACGAGCTCACCATGTGGTTGGATGAAATGATTTTAAACGGGACTGTCACTTTCTTGGATGATTTTGTTCTGAATGAGATTATTGCTTACTTGGAGGAACTTGCAAGTGATCCTATATTATTGTTGCTGGTGTTTTAAAATAACGCAACGCCTAATGATAAAGATGATAAATATAGCAATTTAGGTATAATATGTTGGACTTTGGCGTGTTTTATTGTATATTTCGTGACGATTGTAAATGATACTGTAACCGTTGGATAATGAGAGTGCAGTAATGAAAAAGTAATGCGCAAAATTACTCGGGGGATTCCGGTGGCTGTTTTTTTTTAAATAGCTGCTGTTAGTCTGCTGAGCTAGTGGTTTTTGTCGACAGAGAACAGAAGTAAAAATATCGACGGCATACTTTTCTGTTCGTTTCACTGGACAGTTGAGTACCAAGAACTCACAAACGGACATTTGAGAATTAGGGGTCATGGATCATAAGTGACTTTCTCTCAGATTTTGCACGTTCGGGTTTGTTAACGGGCAAACAAATGCCGATACGTCAAACATCAATGGGATTTGGCACTGGGGTGGTTTGCTGCAGTGTTTTCAGCAAGGTTTCTCTGTCGTATTGCACGAGGATGAACGGCACACGCCGGTTTTCTTCCTTTTCCTGAAGGTGAAGCGCCTTTCGTTGCTCCATCTTGACGACGCGAAACAGATGGCTGAAAGTTGATTTTTCTGCCTCCATGTTTTCAGAAAAAAGTGGATTTGTAGTTAATGAGTTGTAAAAGTGTCTACCTTTTTACTTTGCAATGTTTGTTTAAATGTTCTAAAAGCTTTCAGTACCTCCTCACTATGTTTCTTTTCTGTACCTCCTCCTTATGTAAATGGTAAATTTGTGAATCGTTGCGGACATTTTTCTAATATTCTGTAAGCTGATGTCACGTCCCGTTTTTTTTGTAAAAAGTCGTGGGTCTTTTTTTGATGTTCTCTGAGATAATTCCATGCGCCGATATTTTCGTGAAGTGTCGATTTTTTTATGAATGCTTACTACCAGCGATTGCTTTACACTACAAAATATAAGTTTAATTTATGCTACAGGTCTTACTAAGTTTAATTAGGGTGTATCTTTTTTCCTAAGTAAATTCAAATAGTCAATATTGGCAGTTAAATATAATTTCTGTGATGCAAACATGATTCATAAAAACGTCACTAATGAGAGTAGCAGTAAATGAAATGGCCTAAACATCGGTCATCCAAATGAAGATGTTCAGTGGATCTTTAGTCCGCTGTATCAAACTTGCTTTGCAGACAATATTACCTACCCATTGGCACATCTTGTTCAACAAACTTGACTTTATACAAAACAAGATGCTAGGTCTACTTTTTCACAAAAACAGTCACAGATGTAGTTCAGTCATTATTTCCATCACTTGGTTTATTGTCTGGCTGTGGACAATTTGCATGAGGTTAAACATAAACAGCACAAAAACAAACTTAGTAGGTAAATAAAAAGAGGAGCTGTTAACTAAGCTGGAGGTTAATAAAAAAGCATTTGTTAACTCCGGTTTACCTATCACTATCACGTTTGCATATTGTTAGTGGCCATGGAACTCTATAACGAACGTAGTTACAGATAAAACCCAGATTATTGAGCATTCCCTTGGGAAGATTCATTAAACCTATCTTTCCCGAAATCCGCAACGAACGCTGTTTCGCTTCTCTCCACGAAACCGTTTGTATTTCCGATCCATACAAGTGTCTTGCAGCGTCGCTCCATCCATAAAAGCGTCTTTTGGTTCTCCAATATCGCATGCATTCTTACTTACTCATCGCCTGCTTGAAGAACTACGCGGACGTAAGTTCAACGACCTTTGTTACATGACTGAACTGGCCAATCGGCTCTTGTAAAATAGAGACAGCTTTGTGCATGTCTGATGTTGGAAATCCGCCTCCTGGAAAGCTCCAGCCAGCAACAGCGTGGGTCTAGCTCAACCGCCTCTGTATTGGTTTCGGACGTTTACGCTCACGCTTACGCAAATCGGGTATAGCCCGTTCTGCGGCTTGTGAGTGTGGCGCTGAAGAAAAAGCCGTTGAAGATTTTGTCCTCAAATGTTCAATCCATCAACTTCCCAAAGACTGCACGACCTGGCGTTTCTTGATCATGAGGCAATCGCTTGGCTGCTCAACACTGCCCCGAGATATAGTACGGCCTAGTAGTGGACTGAAAGAAATCACTCAAACGATAAAGAAGAAACATCATTTCTGTGCAAACAATTTTTGCAATGGATTTAACCCGTATGTTATGCAACGTGATAGTAGTGACCACTACCCTATCGGGTTGAATGTAATTAAACGCGAAAAATAAAATTGTTGAAAAAAACTTTGGAGATACACGCAATATCCACATCATTGCTTTATTCAGAGAACTAAACGTATTTTTTATCCAATATAAGTATAATATTTAGAATGAGAAATTTGCAAAATGGATTTTATTATTAGTTCACAGAAAAGTTTTGCGGCCATACACATGCCTGTTATTAAATGCACGAGAAGAGAATATTAGACGAACACCATGGATGACATAAGGCATATGCGCTTTCCGTTAAGCACAAAGGTTAATTGTTTGTAATAATGCATAAGACATCAAGTTTACCACCAGTTTTGACGTGTACAAAAAGTTATAAAACCATGTTGTCAATGTCAGAAAATTATATAAACGCAAAAAATATAAACACTGATTTGCTTAAGCAGTTGAAACCCAAAACAATTCTGCACGCCAATGACAATATTGGCGGATGTGAAGCTCCTAAATTTGAACAAGGTTAAATGTTAATGAACGTGTTTGCTTATATAAAAAATTAAATGTGGATACAAGTTTACGTTTGTATGTATGAAATTTGTTAATGAAGCAACTCCATTCATTGCATAAACGCAATATGTATCTGACACATTTGCCTACAGCAACAGCAGCATAATTTCGCTTATACTTGTTCTTTCACCAATTGTTCCCTTTAAAATGAAAGTAGCTGGGCCTTTGGTTGGAAGCTTACTGCTGTGTCACAAAATTTGATTTTGC
>JGI24021J15306_10007405_pt1 | contig 13368 bp, 10 predicted proteins | sample Ectturendosymbi1_FD_15306 | JGI IMG/M metagenome (IMG submission 15306) | reverse complement strand
CTTCTGCGCCACACCCACAAGCCGCAGAGGGGCCATACCGCATTTGTGCAAGCAGGAGCGGAAACGTCCGACACCGGTGTGGAGGCGGTTAAGCCGGAACCACGCTTTGCTTGGAAGGGTCATTCCGGGAGGGTGGATGCCGGTGTCGGAGATGAAAGTGCGGAGTCTCGTAATGTTGTCCAACCACTCCGTTTTCCACTGGTGATCCGTCCAGGGCGCCGCACGTATGTTGTTGTTGTTGTCAGATGAATTGATGAGTTGTTGTGCGGCGGGTACAAACGGGTGTCTCGATTTGTTTGAGACGTCGTGCATTGGCACCCTGAGAACGAGAACAGGTAAGCACTGAGTGGAGCAGGTGCCCAGGTTACACGGCATGGGTGCTCGAGACAGTGTGGCTCCATTGCGACGAAGTTCAGCAGGTTTGGATGCCTGCGAGGATGGGAAGGTTGTCCGCTGGCGCAGGACGCAGGCATCCAGTCAAAATTCGCAAGGCGTCGTTGATGGCGGGGTCAATGAGGCGGGTATGAGCACTGCGGCACCAGACAGGCGCGCAGTACTCTGTTATTGAATGCACCAGGGCTAAGGTGGCTGTTCGCAACATTGTTGCTCCAGCACTCCAACCGGAGCCAGCAAGCCGACTCAAGAGCGTGACGCGAAATGTCAGCTTCTTGCGAAGTGACGCGAGGTGTCGGTTATACGTGGGCGAACTGTGCAACGCTACCCCGAGGCATGGGCGTCCGCAGAATTTTTTTCAGGGGGGTGCAAAATCAACATTTTGCTTATCTTTTTCAGGTTGGTGACGATGCAACGCAAATGGAGGTATAGAAAAAAGAAAATGTTCAATGTTACGGCAACAGTTGCCTACTTGTAAGAAAACTTTACAGTGAGCATTTCTTTGTTTAAGTGAGCATGGATTTTTTAAGACTGAGTTAGCAGAGTTCGAAATGAATTATAAATTTTGTGAATTTTTAGAATACGTGTATAATCTTATTAAAATACGAACAAACAACACATTTACTTCAAATAGCTTCTCCTTGTTTTCATGCTTCTCCAATGCTTTGGAATTTTGCAAGTGCGCGAGATGAGATTTCACTACACAAATGGTCTGGCGGTAGACTACTGCGCATTTGTTCACCTTTAGAGGGAGCATTGGTTGCAAAAAATGCGTTTTGTTGACAGCAATGCTTCTTTTTCACTCATGTTTCTTTACACATATTAAAAACCAGGGGTGGACAAACTTTTTCAAGTCATTTGCAGAAAACCAGAAAAAAAACAGTGTGCCGCAAAGCCATTTGCAGTGTCAATACAAATATTGTAAAGAATGCAAGTTTTGCATTAATTAATGTACGGTAATTGTCAGTATTACGTTTTTGTTTGATTTTCTAGTCCCCGAAATTCTGGACAGTACGTTGTTATAGCTGTGCCAATTAATTCTCCCAAGTGTTCATTTTTCAGGGTTTCACCATGGTTTGATTTTACGAACTTCATTAAAGGGAAAAAAATCACAGCAATATGTTGTGCTATACACATAAATGAGTTATACACTGGTATTTTAAATTTTGGGTATTTACTATCTGGAACCTGTCGCCAGAGTGGCATTGACTAAAGTTATTTTGAGCCAGATATTCTTGCGTTTTGGTCAGTTTTATTTCTACAGCAGAGAAGTTTGTAACAAACGGTTAGGGAATTGAACAGCCATCACCGATACATTAACACTGAATGAATTTACAAGGAAAGCAAAACATGGTTTTAACTCTTGGCAATGTTCAAATCTGGCTTGGATCTCCTCCAGTAGTCTTACAATTTATTTTAGTATTCTTCCACTTTGTGGCCTGCATTTGCCTCTTCGCGAAAAACATTCGTTCTCAATCTGACAGTGGGAAAACGAAGCAATCCTTTCGACGTTTTGTGGCTTTAAAAATTTTTAATTTTCTTCTTGAACTTAAGTAGCCTAACTTGCGACTTAGGATCACTGTCTATCACAGAGGTCGGGAACCTATGTACTGTCATGGGCCGCAAAAATAGTTGATAATCGCTGGCGGGCCGCAAAAACAATTTATTTAGTCCAAAAATTCAACCTTTATCTAACTATTGGGGATAAAGGATTCTCTTGACATAATATCCAAGCATCTGCTTGTCATGGAGTTTCGTTTTGACGTGATTGTGTACTCTAAATTAGGTGACGAAGATTCTAATGCGGGTAATATCAAATGTTCACTCGGGCCGCAGGTTCCCCACCCCTGGTCTATCAAATCGCGCAGACTCCCTGGTGACCAACGTTTCCTTTAAGGTGCGCAACTGCGCAGAACCACCAGAGCATTTTTGCAGTGAAATCTCATTCTTGCGCACCTGCAACATTCCAAATTTGATATCGTATATATGTCTCATAACCCTTTTGAAACGTTTGACTAGTTGTGTGTCTACATGGTTGTTAAATTGCATGCGCACTTAAACAAACATTTGCTAAATGTAAAATTTTCTTACAGAGTCACTGCTGGTGACTAACTTCACGAACTTGTGTAAACACATTGATAAATGAAACAAACGGTAAATATGAGGCAATAACTCTCTATCAATTTGAAATATTGCTATTCATCTAGAAGAGCCAAACAAAATATGTCGACGTCCCGCAGTTCGCCCACCATTGGTATAAACCTACGTGGCTTACCGCTATTATAAGTCACTGTCTCACAGCATTACCTGACAGGATGTCTGCATTCTATAGTTACAAGTGGCAAAACGCTTGCTACTGTGACTTGAAGTGCATCTTCGAAGATTTGCTGCTATGTTATTGTTACGCAACAAAGGCCAGCAGTAGAACAGTTCGCTCGCGAGTTTCGCAAACTACCTCTGCAGTCAAAGAAGCGGATTTAGTAAACTGCAAGGTCATAACTGCATGTTGCCAAAACAGTGAAACTGACTCTTGTGCAGTGTGAATGTCATATCGGCAAATAAACTGTCACTGCAAGAATTAACCCAACTAAAAGGAATTAAACTGCTGATTTCACGTTTTCCAGAAATTTTTCCTTCTTAGTCCCAATTTCCAGGCGGGGGGGCGGGGATTCCCGTTTTCACCCGCTGCGGACGTCCATGCTCCGGGGTATTTAGGCTCGGAGAAAAAGGGCAGGATTTCGTTGTTCTAGTTGACTTTCAGCTCACGTTTAGCTTCCTTGTTGTTGAGGTGGAAGACTTCCGAGTGCCGACACTGTTTTTATAGTGCTGAGCTTTAGCTTCCAAGTCAGCAGGTATTCATTTACGGTTGCCATATTTTTGCTCGCTATCTCTTCCACTACCTGCCAGTCTCCATCAGCATGCGTGATTGTTGGGTCGTCAGCATACGCATACTTTCTGGAGACGGTAGTTGCTGGTCAGAGACGGATACCTGTTGGTCTTCGTTTTTGAGGCGTCGTTTCTGGATCGTTTGCCGTTACCGGTGGTAAGAGTGAAGCTGCGATTGCCAAACATCTCCATGATCATGCGGACCATGTGTCTGTCAGGTAGCAGTTGCAGCATCTTGCTAGTGAAGCCGAGATGTCATGCAGTGTCGTAGGCTGCTGTGAGATCGACAAATACAGCTCCTGCCTTCTTAGCTGAAACGCTATCCTCGATGTCCTATGTCAGCAGGGTGACCTGATCTCCCTTGTCGAAAATCCGCCTACTCCTGCGGGAGGAATGGGTCGACAATGGTTGGTCGCAATGCTTAAATAGAAAATCAACCAATAACCGTTGACCAAACGAATCTCTGCATTATGTATAATTCTGTGTTGAATGAAAGTGTATTGAACAAATGTGTTTGTTGAAAGAAGGTGTTCATGATATAAATCTGTGTGTTGGGAGAAAGCTCTCATGATAATTTAAGGTGCGTTGGTGCAGCACAGTAACAGTGAAAAATATTTTCCGTTGTCATGTTGCTTAACATCACCACGTTGACCAATCACATCCTTCCATACCCCACAGTTGTTTCCAGTGTGTGCATTGAAGTCACCCTGGCCTAATGGATCGCGGGTGTTGCGGCCCCTTGCTTCGACGGTTTGAATTCAAGACGATAGAACAGGTAGCACGCAGAGTTACAATCAGTGGCATCAAGAAGTAATGGAGCTGACTTGACAAGATCAATGTATTACCACTTGATTGCCATACGGCCATGTAAGTGCTGTTCTTAGGGCGCTTTCTCTTCGTGGTGCCTCACGCTCCCGTGGTTTACATGACGTCGCGCCTGAGCGTCATATGGATTTATTAGATTTTACCCTTCCCAGGGCATCACTCCAGCCTAGTATCTCCACGAATTCCTGGGACTGCGCAGTTAAGTTTGTGCCATATAACCGAATCAAAAACAGGGAGCCGTCTAACAATCTCAGCATGCCCACTCTTCCTCCCAGTAAGATCCATTCATCAACACAGCCTGCCAGTCCACATTCGCCTTCCCAGATGCATAGCAGGCTACAGTGGGTCTCCTGCTATGGCTGGTTGGTGGGTGAAGCTGTTGCAAATTTTTTGAAGGGACCCTCTGCGCAATTACAACTGTTGAGCTCGGTCGGGGTAAAACACCACTGGCTTTGCTGGTCCAAGCTGTGAAAATGACAGCTCATGAATGACTCGTGGTGCTTTTTTAGTAACATACCTGCGCCACTTCGCTTTATTTAATATCTACGCCTGTGTATAGAGACCAAGCTTATCTCAGACTGCGCATTCTCTGAGAAACAAGCTTAGTCGTACTAGTAAGGACGCTTTGTAATAACGCCGTGCTGAACCTGAATCACGACAGGCCGGGCTGGGACAGCCTTCAGAAATCCGGCCCCCATGCATACTTACAATGTGCGTTTCTAACTACGAAACTTCAGCCATGCCGCCGTCGAAAAAGATGCCGAGGCTTCGAATCTACAAAATATAGTCCGAAATCCTTCTGAAACACAGTCGGTGAAAACGCCTTACTTGTGAGTGGTGGGGCTGACGTATATCCGTCCGGGATCGCTGTGCGACTCGAACTTGTTCGCGATCGACACATTATTACCGAACAAACAATATCGAGGCATTCGCGTGCCAACCACTCCTGCAACGACTGAACCAGTGTGAATGCCGATCCGCATCTGCCAATAAAAGGCAACCTGGAGTGAACGTCCTGCAGCGATGCTGGCATTCGTTTGCTTTACTATAAATCTGAGTAGTGGACTGCAAGCAATGCTTAATTGAAAATGTTATGTTGTTTGCACGCAAAAGATCAGGCTTGCACAACTCAGAAAGGTCGAAGGGCGAAACTGACCAACATAAATTGGCCGCAGGCCACAAAATCTATTTCATGTTGTTGTAGTTTGAAAGAAAATCTGGAACGGCAATTGATTACATATCCGAATTCGGGCTGTTGCGACATTTTCTGCAATTGCGAAAGTTCTCGCGGGCCGTAAGTTGTGCAGGCCTGCAAAAGGTGCTTCACAAGTGTGTATTTCTTTCACGAAAAGAAACTGCCCTATTTGAATATTACGTCTTAGGAACCGTTACGTTAGAATAAACTTTTGTTATCTTTCACAACTAAAGGTTTTGAGGTCGTTCAGGCATGGCTGCGTTTTTCAAGGTTCTAAGCAAACGAACGCGTTTTACTGAAACTGTTTACGCAAGCATTTTTACCGTAATCGGTCGACCTTCAGGACTGCAAACCGTTCGCGCGCATTGCATCATGAACAGGGCCATCCAGGCAATTTGCTGGGCGTGGGTGTCTGCCTCACTGTGAAGGCCTCCAGCTACGCAGTAAGCGTCACCAATGGTTTCCACCTGGTTAAAAAAGCATTATGAACTCTGCTGTTGCATTTACAAAGTTGTCAATCGCTTGCTTGGTTTAACTGTTATGCAAAAATAAGCTTGACTGCAAAGACGAATTGCAGTAATTAGAACACTTACAACTTGATGCAACGTTAAAGGGCAGCAAGTGCAATGGCTACTTCTTGCAGCTCCAGGAACTCAGCTCCTTCTTTCAGCAATGCAACTAAAGGCCTCTTTCGCTTAGCAAAGTTGGAAGTGATGGCAGTAGTGTGTTGGTGGAGCTGCCAGTCAACGGCCACACACAATTAATGGTGAAACTAATTTGCATTATAACTTGTTTGCCAAATTCATTCGACCCCAGTTCAGGACAACATTTTTGTTTTTTAAACATAGCACGGAGTGTGTTTTAAGGGTTTACTATTTTGTCATTGTTTCACTGAACATTTGACGACATAAACATAAAGATTTTTGTGAAATATCCAGAAAGCCTGGGTGTTGACTATACGAAAGTCATTTTTTCAAGTAATTGCGGCATCAAAAAATAATTTAGTAAGTTTATTCAGATTCTTGTCAAATTTTTTGTTGACAACAGTTAATTGGATTGAAAGTCAAGTGTTTTCCAAGGACCTGCAGTTGAAATATTCCAGACTAAAAAATCGCAGCGTCTCCTCAATGTTCCTTGAGAACTGAAACCTCAACAAAGTTTTAGATCTCAACTGTTGCAAATGTATTGATCTGCGTTTTCTTGTAACAGGCTACATTGAAACAAATGTTATGTGTAAATTGGCCAAACAGCTGCACAATTTCTATTACAGTTGCAAAGGTGCGGTTCTGAGCAATCTCTTTAGCCATGGACGAAGTGGGCTTTTAAGTGGTAGGATTAATTGATAAGAAAATTATTTTTTGTTGTCTACACCATGTTTCGTGACTAAAATTGCATTAAAACTGAGTGAAGTACATGTATAAGAAAGGTTTTCTAGAACACTGTCATAATGGTTCTAGAATGGTTAACAATGGTTCTAGAAATGAAAGCACTGAAATCAGTTATACGTTGTGCATTATTGAACAAATAACTTTTTATGCCACATATCCATGAGCATGGGTTTGGCGTTTATACGTTTGGGCAACCTCCAGTTTTTCGTTAAAATTTTTATGCTTTGGGTGTGGTAGCTGGTCAATCTTTGCAAAGGGACTGATGGGTAACATGTAGGCACATTTGTCAGCCTTGCTAATATGATCAGCAGTCGCACTTTGTGCCTATGTGTTGATCACAGTCCAATATTTTCTTCCCAAACACCTCCATGAGACAAGTAAAGTGAAATGAAATAACCTTGTAAACATCATAAACCCCACATTGACGATCAAACTGAACGTAAAGATTACTGAGCATGGCTATGACTTCCATTGGTGTGCAAGTTGAACAGATTGATGTGAAGCCGACGATATCAGAAAAAAGCATTGTGATTTTCTGAAAAACAGATACAACATCTGGAGTGTCATATGGTAAGATGTACAAAAGTAACAAGCTTACGACAAAGAGAGAAAACCAAAATAACCAAATATATTTAGCACTTAAAATGATAAAAAAGCAGTGAGTGGGAAGGAAAGCGTAGAACATCTTTCCAAATCCCAGTTTTTACAACATTTGCCGTTTTAACTTAATCATCGTCTTTCAAACGTCAAAATTATAGAATTACACCTTTTTTCATCAAAATCATAATCTAAAAGAGTCCTGTAATTTCCAAAGTTATGTCAACTCTTCTCCCGAGTTTGCCTCTATTGAATCAACTCAACAGTGAAATGATTTGTACGTTGACGCAATAAAGACTCCCAAATGTTTGTAAACAACTAACGAGTATCAAGCCTTTGGCAAGCAGATTTTTTTGAAACGGCATACCTAGTTAAAGAGATTTGCTTATGAAAAGCAATTGCAACGTGCAACTCAGGGCTAGCCTACTTCTAGTCTCGAGCGCTTTCTCCACAGTATTTAGGAGGCTTATTTAGGAGGCCTTTGTCGAACTCTAATGGCCCAGCCATCGCTTTCATCTGAGTGATTAAATTACGAGCAGTAAAGTTTCAATTCAATAAAAGTGATCGTCATTCCGTTTTTCCAAGCTGTCGTCGTCAGCGCAGCTTGCAATGAGGCTAAAACTATGACAGACCCAAACTTACACAAAAGCCGGCTTTAAACTGCCAGCTGCCGATATTCTATATGGGAGCAATATTGCATGACTCATGAACCGGAGCCAGAAGCCGATCCGCCACCGATCGCGCCTCGACAACGCCCGTGACAACTTCGACATGCGTTTGACGTCATCAGCAACCATCGCAGCTTTATGGGGAGTGTAGTTTATTAACTCAGCTGTAAAACTTCTCGCGGTGGTCGAGCGTTAAAGTCATCGCAGCACAAATCAGCCGAAAAACACGTCAAATCAGGAAAAGGCTTCATTGATCTGGTCACTGTGCGACTGTGCCGACGTCACAATGTGACGTGTTTCATTTATGTCAAGCCGCTGCTTGCTTGTGCCCACCAGCGACAGTAACGACAAACAAATTGCTTTGCCAAAGGAACAACAGAGGAGAAATTTCCAGAAGGTATTTTCGACGAGGGTGAAACATTTTTGTTAACTTGAATTTGTTCATAGCAACTGCGCAACGATTCTACTTTGCAGCAACTACAATCACGACTTTGCATCAACATTTTGTAGAGAAAACGCGTTCGCTTATTCTTTGTAATCAAAATTTGTAGCATACCTCGAACGNCCATATACAGTAACTTTTAAACTGATTGTGTTGTTAACTGTGCATTCAAAAACTGCTTGGGTTTACTTTACACTGACATCATTCTTTTACTCAACTTAGGTTTTTGCTGGAAATATTGAATTCCAAAGCGTTGATAAGACTGTAAATTAAAATCTGAATTCTAAATTACATTTATTCAACAAGCACCGTAGTTTTTAAATATATTATTTGCTCACTGAGAATCTCAATCGCTCAGAGTTCCAATTTGCTGAAACCTGGTTGTAACAGAGCAACTGCTCAAACGGCTTCTTTCTTTCTTTCTTTCAGTTCAGAGTNATAACTTAGATCAGGGGTCTCCAAACTACGGCCCGTTTCATCCGGTCTGCGAAGACATTTTGTTAAAAATGAAAAAATATATTTTTCGAAAAACTTGTTGATTCCGTAGAATAACATATCCCGAAACAAATCACATTGCGTAAGATGTCCGGCCTTTGAACTGTTGTTTATTAGCTTTTGTGGCCCTCAGATAAAAACGTCTGGAGACCCCTGCGGTTTAGATGGAACCAGTGGAGTGGTCAGGGGGGTTCAGCAAAAGCACGTTTGAATCAGCGGGGCTTTCGGCGAACCCATCGTTAGATGTCACTGCGAATGTAGAATAGCAGCATTTGCTAAGAAGGGAATTACTATTTTTTGCTATGAGTTATTTCTTTCAAACGGATTGTGTGCAAGTATACATAAATTGAATAAAATTTTGTGTGTGATTTTGTGTGATGCAAATGAATGTCATGAAATAAAAATATATTTCCAACCGCGACGCTGGTTCAAAAACCTGAACATGTGGTGTTGGTCTCTTGTGCCTTTAGAGTCGGATGGATCAATACTGATGGGTTCTTTGCCACTCGTCAGTTAGGGCCAACTCAATAATTTGAATTTATTTGAATGGTTTCAACGAAATTCGTTAATTGGCGGACATAGATGCCCCGGTGGTTCAAACAGCAGCGGATTTTTATGGTATACAATATATGTAGTAATATGTACAGCAGCGGAATATGCGGTATATAATATAAAACATGCAATACTGCGCTAGCCGCACGAGATCGGGTGATTGCAATAATTCGAGAAAAAACTAAGTCAATTATCGGGATTCCACTTTACATGCATTTAGAGAACAGTTTGGTTTTAGTCACCCAAGAACAAGTTTGTGCTCGAAGGCCCACAGTTACTGAACAAGTTAAAAAAGATCAAACAATGAGCCATGTCAGCATCACGAGAGGGCTCTGCTATTTGGTAGTGAATCGATCTATACATTGTTTCTTGTTGTAGTTGCTAAATTACAAGTAAAGAAATGAGGGGTGGCTTCAGTTTTCATAATAAGCCGTTCGACATCGAGGGAGGGTTTGAAACAATTGGATCATGACAGTTTCGGAAATCAATATTTCAAACAATATTTAAAATATCCTCTCAGCGGTGGATATATCGGTGATCCGTTGTGTCAATGAAAGTAATGTTTGTTTATTGTCTTATGCAAAAGTTTACCTCCAACGTTTTATTTTGGAAATGCATGAAAGCAGTTGCCGATGCCAATGTGAAATTTTTGAATCCCGCCAGTGACTGGCACCATATGGAATGTGAAGATATTGCTTCGTGGCCAGCACTGATTCGTCTTACACCACGCTCTTGTCCTTTTGGGATCAGTTCATTAAATGCTTCCTTGTTTGGTACAAACACAATATTACTTTTAATGTTCATGACGAACATTATATAAAGACCTGAAAAAGGGCAGGCAACTGGTAAATGTGTGTAAAAACACAAAACACTTAATGCAGAAGCAAATCTGTAAGCGCAAATGGTGCTGTGCTCTTTTGTATTTTATCTTTTGTTCTCTTTTCTATTTAATCTTTGCGGTACACAAGGTATAACGTTATGTTGGAGAAAATCCAATCACCTTCAACTGCTTCGCTTTAACTTGCTTGCCCATCCACAGGTCTTCGGCAATTTCTGCTGGGAATATGGAATATAGGAGCTCGACGTTCAGTCGTCGTTCTTGTTCAAGCGCGCTGTTGTTTTCTTCGAGAGATTTCCTGCCAAGTAACAATGGAAAACGCGAAGGTTTGAGTCATTCCGTTGCAATGATTTTATACGTCGTAAAACCGTAAAATCAATTTTAAAGGCCTGTGTCTGAACATCTGCCCAGCGCTTTCCTGAGCAAAACTACAGTATGAAGTTATCTTTGGGCTCTTTCAGAACACAAAAACTAGCTAAAGTTTTGTGAAAGTTTGCAATGAGAGCAACTATTCCAACGAGAAAAGAACAGAGCACTGTAAAAGATTCAGATTTATTTCTTTATGCTGCTCTGTGATACTCTTATATGCCAGATGTGAGCTTTTCGTTGTCTTGCTTTCAAGATTTGCGGCCCTGTTTTAATAAACCGAAAAAATGATGTTCTTTCTAACTTGCGTGTTAGAGCGTTTTTGAAAAAATTGAACGGAGTTAAGTCTAATGATCTGTACGTTTCTTGCTTAATAATTCTTCCGTTATGTCTCCATGAACGGTACTTAATGAAAAATGTAGTTTGGCATCAATCAATTTGTTCAAAAATCGAAATTTGAAAAGGCATAGCAAAAACGTCCTTTACATCCCAACATGGCATCAGCTCTGTTGCTAGCAAAGTGGGGTAGTGAGAGTGCCAAATCTCAAAGTACATGTTCAAATCCTGTATTTTACAGAAAAGAATAAAATATTTAAGGTTCAATAAGCTGAAACTTCATTTATCACCCCCAACATTACATAACCACTTATTTATGACTGAAAGAGAAAAGAAATTTCACCTCAATTTATCCAATCTCCTCTTCAAACTTTCTTGCGCTTTTGCTTGCTCCCCCACCAGTATGACGTCTCGCGTAGCGTCATGAATAGGTATGTCAGAAATGTAAATGCCAGTGCATTTAAGTTCGTCTAGTTTTTGCAGGTTAGGTGATCCCATGAAAAGCAAACAATCCCTTTCTTCAACATGGAACATCTGACCTCTGATTTCGGTCCCCTGCAAATGTATCAACCAAAATTGAAGTTTACAAAAGGTCGATCATAATGTTATTGTTAAATTCATAGCTGAAGGGCGATAAAAAATCGCTATACTGTGCAGCAAACAAGCTCTGAGGCACATTCGATCAGTGCTCACCTGCAGTTTAAAACACCTTATTTCGTGCCTACTGCATGCCAATGTGTGCTTGCCAATTGTGGAGCAAATGCACATAGGCTAGTGTAAAGCGCTTACGCGCTGCATATAACAATGCCTGCCGAATTGTGCATACATACCCAGAAATGCAAGTGTTCGTCCACACCAAAGTAACCTTCGTATCAAGACTTTTGATGCCTTATTGAGAAATAATCTGTATCGCTTTATACAATGCTGTGTATCTTTATATAACTTTTTTATCCGATCTCTTGAAATGTCTGATGATTTTTACAAATCTTCGTTTTTCCTCAATTATTTAACGCTCCTGTATGACGGTGAGCAACTGATGTATTTGCTGATGTGTTGTACTAGTGTACGCGTGCCATCAGTATTGTTTTTGCATAACAACGAAAACCTTCCATGAGCTTCATGTCACCGTAGGATTTCTTTATATGCTTGTTCCAGTATTGCAGTCAATGTGTGCGAAACAAGCATACGAAAAGTAAGACATATAATTAGTAAAACGTTAATCGCTAAATCCCGCTTTAAAATTCAAGAAAATTTGTTGGCTGTCGTTCTCATGATAAATGCGTTGAAAAGGATTTGAAAACTAGGTCGGAACAATTTGTATGCCTCTTCACGCCAATGCGCATCCCCTCTGACTTATCTTTTACTTTTTTTCTCTGTTAGCTGTTTACCTCAAAGTTTGATGTTAGAATGCCTGTATTTATGTCCCACTACCCCTTCTCTGTAATATGATGGGTGAATGACGCCACAGTTGGGTCGCTGTTAAAGTGTTTTGCTCCTATCAGTGTTGGTCGTGTGCAAACACCTATTCTGTGAATGCACTACGGCTAACCATATTTAGTGCTCTTGTGTTGTGCGACGTGCCTGCGATATGGACCAAGAGGCTGCACTAAAGAATTATTATTGTTATCATTATTAAAGGCTGAAGCTACCTTGAATCCTGATTTGGTGGTTTGCAGAAAATTCTTAAAAAGTGGTAGACCTACACGAGCTGCGTTCAAGCTTTATTTAGTCCAAAGTAAAATGCTCCCCTGAGTGGGGAATTTGTCACCTGGCATCAGGTTGTGCTGCAGGAAACTTGTGTTGTTCGTCACCTGCCTGATAGCACACTGCGCTCAAGGACTCATGCCGTAATAGCGTTTATAATTCTATAGCGATGCTCGGAGTGACGTTAAGTGGAGCCAAATACAACCGATCGGAGTACCATTGCTGTTGTGACGTGGTGGCATGTCACAAACTTGGTGAACCACAATAAAAACTATAAAAAGCTGGAAATAATTTAAGTGCTCTGTACTGTCCGAATTATCTGAATCAAGAACGAAAAATCTTGGCGTTGAATGGAACAACGAAGGTCGTTTTGCAGGTGAAGTAAAGTTGCAAGAAAAATAAAAACAACATACGAAGAGCACAAAAAAATAGCTTCTGATTACCGGTATATTTATTGGACTTTCTCGTTTGAACATTACTCTCAAAGTGCAAAGCTTGTGAAGGATGAGCAATTGTCATTACAGTGCGACTACGCGTTTGACCAACAACACATACATACCAGTGTGCAAATGTTGTTGCTCACTGTTAGAGTTGTGTTTTTCGAACTTTCCTTGTGCACGTTTGGCGCAAATGCCGCGGCGCTGATTGTTTCTGCCGGCAAATGATTTATTCCACGCCGCGCG
>JGI24021J15306_10007403_pt1 | contig 13369 bp, 7 predicted proteins | sample Ectturendosymbi1_FD_15306 | JGI IMG/M metagenome (IMG submission 15306) | reverse complement strand
GGTCGCCGCATGAAAAAGGTTGAAAACCACTGGTTTAGAGGTTCTACGCATTTTCACTCGAAAAATGTTGGTGAGCCAATTGAATATTCGAGGAGTTTGCCGTTGCCATGCTTCAATAAATTTGTTTTGACTCAGAATAATTTTAAATGTTTTGTTCGTTACAAAACAATACCAACCCTTCTGTGCAAGGACAGGAGGTGATGTCCTGGTGAAGGTCACACGTTCTGGTCTCCTACCTAGTACTGAAGTAGGCCTGTGTTATTTGAGAAAGTGGAGAAGAGGCGAATCATTACTTTTTATTTTAAAACAAGCACAGTCGTTGTAGGTGAGTGTATACAGCCCCAGCAGCACTGGTCAAAACAGCAAAGTAAAGTGGTAACTCCACAGGAAAGGTTGCTTACCATCATTCAATTTTTTTGCCAAGGTGTTTCGTTGTTTGCATCATTTGCCAATAAATAACAAATTTTTAAAGCTTTTTGCTATCTATCACTTAACTGTTTCACTACATTCTTTTTATTTAAACGCTGGGCATCTGCACTGACACTCAAATTTATTCGCCACATATTTCGTGCATTTTGGCTAACAAAGCTTTGCCATTTTTTGTAACATTACCTACTCCTTTCCTAATTAATTTCCTCCTCACACGACAAGTCGGCATAATTTATTAAAAATTCTCCAAAGATTTAAAATTAAGAGGTGATAAATTTAGAGATTTAAAAAAAACGAAAGGACTACTTTGAATTTCAAAAAGCAAAATTGTAGCCTAGCTAATTTTTCAACCATCCAAACTTGCTCACTCTGTCGAAAACAAGTTTTAAAAATGTTGCTCGTGATTCCGGTGTTGACTCAAAAAAATATTTAGGCCTATTCAGGGCCGGATTAAATATTGGGAAAACTGGACAAATGCCCGGGGTCTTGCGCTTTTGGGGACCTCGCGCTTGAATACCAAAAACTCGTTTACTGGTTTTTCATGTTTTCAGGCTGTTCACCACACATTAAAATTGTAGAGCTTTTTGATTAGCCTACTGCATTTAGTATATAGGTTAAGGAAACTGACAACTTTGGGACTTGTCGTTTTTGAGTGACTTGAAAGAACTGAACCAAACAGCACCACGTTTTATGACCCAAGAATTAGATCGAAATCAGTGCCTCCATTGGCGTCTGCAGAATTTTTTCCAGGGGGGCAACGTCGAAATTTTGCGTATCCTTTCACGTTGCTGACGATGCTATGCAAATGGTCGTTCACAAAACGCTTTACCCTTTCTACCCCATTAATCTGTGGTGGTTGAACCTCAATTCTCATTCTTTTGTCTGAAATCTTTCTTACACTTCGGCTATCAGAAATTATTTTTCTTTTCATATATTGCCTAATATCCATTTTTGAGCGCTTTCTACTAATAAGTCATAATTTAAAAATAATCAACGGCCAGAACAACATGTTCGGGGGAAAAAACAAGAAAGTTAGACGCTCTCGCAAAACTATTTCAAGCAATGAGAAGTAGAACTCTATGTTGACAAAACTATCGGACAACTTACTGAAGCTAGAAGAACACCACGCATCACAGGCTTAAAAAACTGAGCAGATGAATTACAAAACCTCGCCACAGCTAATATAGCGTTGCATTTAGTGCTCACTAAGATGTCAGAACCAAACCCTAACGATAAAGTGTATTCCAACAATTCTGCATCATGGGCGTAATGGGGTTAGATGGCGCCAGGGAAAAGAAGCAAGTTCGGCGCCCCATGTTCGAACCTGAGGTCTTTTGGAAGCAAATGTACTGTTTTGAAGGAAGTACTTGTGACATTGTTGGGACTTTTCAGCGGCCCCATAGTGATTCGCCGCCCAGGAAATTGTTCGTCCTTTGCCCTTCCTCGTTACGCCCCTGGCCTGCATAGACGTATTCTAACATGCCACGTATTTTAATACTGTGTGAAAAGAAGCCTACGTAAGAATCGTTTAATTAAGCTATTCACTCGGGCACGTTGATCATAGTCGCACACAAACAATGGATTTTTCAAACTTGTGGAAGCACTGCTAAAAATTTACTCATGCTGCTTTTCACACAGTATATAACTATATGTGGCTTACCGCTATCAGCAGTGTCATTGTCTCGCTGCGTTGACTGCGAAGATATGTGTGTTTAACAGTCAGATGCATGGCTCCCATTCAGTGATTTCAAATGAACCCGGGTTGCACAACAAAAAAAACTGTATTCCTACAATAAAAATCCAGAAAACTTGTGTCACGGACAAAAACATTTGAAACGATAATCGAATAGTAATTTATTTATAGTTCTCTTCCAAATTTTCTTCTGCAACGTAAATATTAACATTTGGACGACCTTTTTTGCTGCCCAGGGAGTTTTGCATAACGCTGGTAACACACTCCGTTGATCATATCTCTCACTAATTGTAGGAGTGCATTTGGTATTAAAACTATGAAATTTTGTGCAAGTGCAATCGTCAACTGTAGCGGGATCTAAAATCCCCACCAAAAATATATTACCAATGCCTTCTAATTCTAATTGAAATTTGTTTTTTAACTTGTATGCATAGGAAAACATCGATATTTAAAAAATCAGTCCTAACCCTTGTTTCACCACTTTCTTCAATTGGCATTAGAGACAATAACATTATGCATATATAACCCCGACAGTGATCTTATATGAGAATATGAAACCGATTGAACACGTTGTGTTTCATCTGATATACGTCCTTTCTCACCTGATGTGTGCATCTATACACTAATGTAAAAGCATCTTCATATTATTGAGCACATTGAAGTTGCTGATGAATTTATCACTTCAAATAACCTAGATTTCACGCGATTTTTTCATAAAAAAACAAGACACCCAGGTCGACTAAAAAAAGCAGATCTGGGAGGAAAAAACCCGCAGTGGAGCCTTGGTCCCATGCGGAAAAACGCCTGCTACCCTACACGAAGTGAATGTTGTGAGCAATTATTGTCGCTGTTACGCAACAATGACCAGCAGCAGAACAATACTCCAGCAAGTTTCACAATTTGCCTCTGCCGGCAAAGGAGTGGACATGATCGAACTACAACCTCATCGTTGCATGTTTGAACAAATTTACCACTTAGGAACCGCCGTACATGATCACCCCCAATTGTCTCTGAAGTGAAGGCAGCCAAATCGTATTAGGTTTGATGTTTTACCAGTGTTTGTGCAAAGTTGTGAAACGAGGGCATGTGAAACGCTACGCAGTTGTGTTCAGCGTTCAGGGGGCCTCGCGGTCATGACTTTACCCGGGCCCTCGAGTTCATTTAATCCGGCCCTGGGCCTATTAGAGTAATACATTTTTTGGCACACATTAGGTTTACACTTTGAACCAGCGTGGTAATATCCCACCCATGCTCCACTGCAGTGGCGTAGCGATGTTAACTGTCACCTGGGGCCGACCATAAAAATGCTTCATGTTTCCACTCTTCACATTTGCTTACAACAATATAAAATGAGAGAAAATCATGTATCATGCTTATTATAACAATAATGAAATAATAAAACATAGGCCTACTGAACATCACAAGCAAATACTCACAAACTGAAAGGGGTCTTGTTTTCAATTCTCAATTATGGATCTTGCTTTCTCTGCTTGTTAGCCACGCTTCTCGTCATTGCATTTCCTATTTTTTTGCCTTCTTTACATATGCATGTAGGCCTATGTATGGTTAAAGAACTAGCATAGCTGGCACATGCTAGGCTGTTGTTCAGCGAGAAAGTTTTATTTTTTGTCTTTTTGTCATTATTTGTGAATTAGTTGGGACCGTGGATTCGATGTGTTTTCCATGGCAACAACAAAGTGCACAGGGCTAATGAAGCCCTGAAGCAACTTGGGTTTGTTTTTTGTCTTACTTGTCAGTTTTTTTACGACTGCAGCAGATCTTTTGCAGGTAACCATTGCCTTCGTAGGCCTATTGAAGATTTTTTTTTTCTGATAAAAAGAAAGTGTTAGATGTTTTCAACAGGCATTTTTGGGACGCAGCATGCTGCAGCAGATGAGGGAAGTTCGGGGTTACCAGTGTAGTTGACTATAACAGTGAAATGGTGTAGAGCCTTCCTGCTGATTTTATGGCTCTATGTATAATTCCTAGATTTGCTATTTTTGATTGTCAAGTTTTTATATTTTCGCGTTTTTCATAATTTCGATATTTTCGTTAAACTAAAATTCACAACTGTTCCAAATTTCCGTTTTTGCTGACACACTTGGAGTTCTCGCAACACCGTATGTCGGTAAGAAAATCAGAAAGGCCGCAAAGCCTATAGCAGTACGTCAATGTAACTGATCAACCATGACGCATTATTTTCTCTTTGCATAAAACCCTTATGAGCAAAACTTTTCCTCAAGAGAGTTCCGAGGCATTTTTGAACTTGAAAAGTCTATATTACGCAAGAACAAGAAAAACTTCGCCAGCATGTTTCAACAGTGTGTTTTGAAATGCACTCCGAAAAAAGACATGGTTTCATTTAGCTTCTCAAAACAGAAACTTTTTGGCACCTTCCCATCTCTTTTGAAAAAGCCTATTGGTTTAATAACAAAACTCCTGGAAAATTAGTTCAAAGATAGTCCTTTAGCAAAGGACTCCCAACTTCTCGTTGCAGAGATTTTGCGCTGCGGTTTCATTGGTACATACACATTTTGTATTGAAGTCAGTATAAATTTCAAACGGGGTAGAAGGCAAATGGTTTTCTCCACCTCGCAGATAACATAACAGCAAAGAAAGCTTAGCCACTGACCTCTTTAAACGGTTAAATTTTGAACAATCATTTTTAAAACCGTTTTTTAAGGAACTCCTTGCAAAACTGCCTAAAAATAACTTATTCAAAGTCTCGAGACGAAGAGCTCGAGACCGAGATCGAAATCCTTCGAGACCGAGACGAGACATGACACCTTCGATACTCCAAAAAAACGGGTTTCGAGACATGTCTCGAGACCGAGACCAAGTCTCGAGACTCATTCACTGGTTGCTGGAGCAACAACTTTGTGAATAGCCACCCTAGCCTTGTTACACTCTACCGCAGAGTACTGAGCATCTGTTTGGCGCCGCAGTGCTCATACCTGCCTCATCCACCCCGCCATCAACGACACTGGATGCCTGCATCCTGCAACAGCAGACAACCTTCCAACCCTTGCAGACATCCAACCTGCTGAGCTTCGTCGCAATGGAGCCACGCTGTATTCAGCACGCCGTCCCATGGAGCCTGGACATCTGCTCCACGCTGTGCTCACCTGTCCATCGAATGTAGATGCGCTGTGCCTCAAATCAAGACACCCATTTGTACCCGCCGCACGTCTCATCAGTTTAACTGACAACAACAACGGATGTGCGGTGCAGTGGGCAGATCACCAATGGAATGCAGAATGAACGGACAGCCCCACAAGACTCCGCATTTTCATCCTCGACACTAGCATCAACCCCTCCGGGATGGCCCTCCCAAGAAGAGCTTGTGTCCGGCTGAACCGCCTCTGCTCCGCTGTCGGACGTTTCCGCTCCTGGTTCTACAAATGGGGTATGGCCTCCTCTGCGGCTGGGAGTGTGGTGCAGAAGAACAAACCATCGACCATGTTGTCCTCCAACGTCCACTCAATCGACCTCCCCTTGAACTGCATTGCCTGGCAGTGCTGGACGAAGAGACAATTGAATGGCTGCTCAACACCGTCTCGAGATCTAGTGTGGACAAGCAGTGGTTGCAACAACTCGCTCAAAAGAAAAATAATTATGTGGATATCCAACATGTTTTCTTACATCACGCACATAAACATCATTTGTCTTCTGTCCGATACACATAGCTGACAGGTGGTAGGACTATGCCGTTAAGTCTAAACATTATAATTGCATCATAATTTGCAGAGATGAGCACGGATCAGAACTGCATCGCGCTGGATGGGCTGAATCCAACTTTGGCCAGATCAGGATTTAGATCGGACTGCAATTTTTTGAAAGTTGGCATCCTTGTTACATAATCATCCATTCGGCTTTATCTAATGACAAAAGCTCCAAAAATGCTTTGCCTCATGACGCAAAACAAACACCGCTTTGCAAAATTTGGAAATGCCAAAAGGCTCTGTCCACTTTTCCTCATGAGGCACACGCATTGCTGGGACTACTAACCTGATGTTTGTCTGAAGGCAAAATAGCGCCGGCAGTGTATTTGCTTCATGAGGCAAAATATAAATTCATGGATTTGCATGAATGGAACAGGGCTGGATCAGTCTAAATCTTTTCAAAAATTTATTGGATTAGGACCAGAACTGTCGCCATAGAATATTCAGTTGGGGGGCTTTACGTCTGCGTGAGGGGGCTTGAAATTTTAAACATTGACAAAAACTCCACTGAGTTATAGGGTTTCATATTTGAATTTGGGCGTCTTGGACCTTCTTTTGGGAGGCTAAGCGCACCAAAACCCTCCCGTGGCGACAAGACTGATTGGGACTGGATCAGATTCAATTTTTTCGGATCAAGATTGGACTCGGAGTGAAAAATTCTTACAATCCCCTCAGTGGCGTAGGCAGAAAATTTCATGGGGGGGTTTTGGTTCAGGGTCATATGGTGGCCATTTGTATTTGGTGTGCGCTGTTTGTGACGTCACAATTTGACGTCATTTGCATGTTTCCAAACCAACGTTTTGGCGAAGTTTGTTGACATAATATGCACATTTTTCTACATCCACACCCCTTATTTCATGTGTCATTGCACTGAATATAAACTATCAGCACTTCAAGTTAAGCCATCAGAGAAAAACAACATCAACGTTACGACACAGCAGTTCATAACTGCAAAAATATCAGGCTGCACGTTAAAACAGGGGAGTGAAACTCACTTCTCCCTACGTCAGAGCAATTTACGACTACAAAATCAGGCTGCGTTAAGGTCTCATCAAATACGAGCAGTTGAGCATTGAAGGTGTGCGGCTGAACTGGCTGGCACACACTCTGGTTTGCAAGATCAAATTTTACTGAACTACACAAGAACTGAGAACGCGCATAAAGTACGCAAGAAAACGTTTATTTTTTTGTGATGTGCAGAAGTCCACAGGTCCGTAACAAGGGGGGGACGAAGGCTCCCCGAGAAAAATTTTCGTCCCCACAGGAAAAATGTGTTGGACGTATTTTGAAACTATTAGACATAGTTTTAAAAAATTGTCCCGCTCCTAGAAAACTCTTCTCCCTCCCTGGTGTACAAAGCTGGTTTCGTGCCTGGAAGTCCAGCAAACGTTTAGTTTTCATTTTTCGATGCTGAGACACTATCAAATGCCTGAATGCTTCTGTGTTAACAACTGCGGTTTTTGAGCTCGTGCAACAGTTTTTTCATGCTACAGAAATTGCTAATGTAGCCAATGCTTTTAGCGCTTGCGCTGATCAGCCATAGCAGACAAAATAAAAGCAATTGTTTCTGATAAAGTGAACTATCGCGGAACACAATCTCAAACATGCATAGCGGACGAAAGGCCTGCAGAAAGTGGTGATATGGTTTCTGGACGCAGACAATAACGGAGATTCCCTCAAATCTAATTATTACTTTTTGACACATTCACAATGTTCCTTGAAATTTGCATGCAAATTCATTCCGTTATATTTGCATTACGTCGACAAATGAACAAGCAAAAGTATGCGGTAACAATTAATCTCCTTTGCGCAGGTAATACGTTTTTCGTAAAATATCAAGCTCAATGGGTTTAACCCCAAAACCCCCTTGCGCACACCCTTGCTGAATATAAACTTTCAGTCCTCCAAGCTACCATATCGGAGGAAAATAAAATCAACGCCACGACACAGCAGTTCATAACTGCAAAAGTATCAGGCTGCGCGTTAGAACAGGGTAGTAAAACGCACTCATCACTGTGTCCAAGCAATTTACAGCTGCAAAATGAGGCTGCGCTTATGTCTTGTCAAATATGAGCAGTCGAGTGTAGAAAGTGTGTGGCTGGACTGGCTGGCGCACACCCCGGTTTGCAAGATCGAATCTTACTAAACTACACAAGAATTGAGAATTCGCATGAAATACGCAAGAAAACTTTCAATTTTTTATTATGTATAGAAGCAGAACCGTCGTCAGAAAGTGGTCAATATAAGGGCTTTACGTTCGTGCAAGGGGGGGTTGACATTCAAATTTGACAAAAATGCCACTAATATGTAATGTTTAAAATTTCAATTTGGGGGGTATTGGAGCTTTGTCTGGAGGGGCTAAGCCCACCAAAACCCCCCGTGGTGATGGGACTGTGTGGAAGTCCATCAAACTTTTAGTTTTCCTTTTTCCTTGCTGAGGCGTTATCAAATTCCTGAATGCTTCTATGTTAAAAAAAGCTGTTTTTGTGCTCGTGCAACAGTATCACGCTACAGAAATTGCTAATGCAGCCAATGCAGTCAGTGCTTGCGTTGATCAGCCTTAGCAGACAAAATAAAGACATTTGAAGCGGATAAAGTGAACTATCACGGAACACAATCTTAGACATGCGTAGTGGATGGAGGGTCTGCTGAAAGTACTGATGTGGTTTCTGGACGCAGACGTTAGCCCGAATTCCCACCAAAACATAATTGTTATATGTGGTATATATGTTATATGTGGCAAAACATAATTGTTATACCATAATTATATGTGGGTCGACAAGTTAACAAGCAACAAGGATGCGAATACAGTTAATCTCCGTTGCACAGGTAATAAAGTTTTGTAAAACATTAAGCTCCAAGGGGGGGTTTTAACCCCAAACCCCCCCTTGCGTACGCCCTTGAGTCCCCTCATCTTTGATAGTAATTTGCCCGGAGATGTTAAAGCACTCTGCATTCGAATTCACCCTGGTTCATGCTTACCGCCTGAAGCCGATTTTGCACGCCTGAAGTCTGCGCAAGTTCCTGGGAAGATAGATCTTATTTTCATTTGATAAAGCAAATGTGGTTTGACTTGCTCTATTTCGTCTTCAACTTCTGAGTTTCTTCAAGAAAGAAGAAAATGTTTGTACTTTTCTGCAAGAAGGGAAGAAAGTGTATTGGTACTGTTTAGAGTACTGACGTAACCGCTAATTTGTTTCGTGTTTTTTTTGATGCGCGCGAGATCTCTCAGAAAACAGCTTTGCTTCCAATTCCGTTAGTTTTGGAATGTGCTGTAATAGCCTGGGGTAAGTTATTGATAACGTGCGCCGTGAGGCCCTGTCCGAACCACAGATTACTGGTGTGCTATTAGCCTATTTGTACACGGTTGCATGCAACTGTGCTGTGCTGTACTCAAACTGTATGTGATCAATTGCATATTTAAGAATTTGGTATAAATTTTGTTTTTGTGCGTGAATGTGAACTGCTGAAACCTAAGGCGTGTGATTCGTGCTGTATGTATGTTCTTCGCAATGCCGAGACTGCTTTTTGGTATAATGAAACTAAAAAAGAACAACCCATCATGGAAGGAAGATGCAAATAAAATATATGCAGGTGCCCTAGTGTTTGTAGGCTAAAAAGAGATATCTGTCAGTAACAGATCTTTCAAAGACTAAAGATTCTTTGGTTGTGGATATATTATAAAGTGAAAAAAAAAGTTATATAAAGTGACGTAACCGGAGTTGCCAAAACCCAGGGTTTTATGGGGAGTAATGACACCATAACCAACGGTGGTAAAAAATATTATTTGAGCTAGCTTAAGCCTTTTATTTCATGAAATTAGTAATTTCAGCCACCATATCTCTCACATCGAGATTATGCGATTGTTGGTAGTAAGCTCCAAGGGGACCAAAATTCACGTTCAACAGTTGCGATTTTTTCATTTTTTATATTTTTCACAACTAGCCTTACATGTTCGTGGACAATTTATGTTAAATTGACATCACAAATAATTTTTTGTATTGCACCTTTATTATGTGACATTGAAGGTTTTTTCTACTCTGGTTTATGCCATCAGCGATCAGGCATCACACATCTGTTAACGATATTCTATTCGCACTGACAGACATCCATTCTTTACATTGTACCTATATGCAAATTAGAAAATGAGCATGATTAACCATTGATATATGATAAAAAAAGTTCAAAAATCATAATATAGGTGAGCATACTGTCTAAACCACTGTATTTTGCTTTGGAAGGACTAAAAAATCACATCAAGTAAAATTGCTAACATCTGGGAAATATCTGACCAATTCTTGTCTGCCACTTTTTCTCAGAGTGAAGGAGTAAACTGGCGGTTCATTTTTTCTAAGGAAGTGGTTATTGGTCTGCCTTGCATGACGCGGTTCGAATAAAACGCTGAGTTTGTCACTCAAGTGGCACTGTAGTGGTAGTGTAGCGGATGCATTTATATCTGTTGTGTCAACAATGGTTTTGGTTCGGCTCTCAACTTGGTGACTTGCATTTTGGTACTACTGCTAGTGGTGGCACGTTTTATTTCATTGGACCAATTTTTCTTTTCCATTTTTGAAAGTTTCCTAACTTTTTTTTTAGAATTGCAGTTTACCTAGAGGGTTTACATTTGGGGTTTTGGTTTAGGGGTTAGGTTCAGGGCTTAAGTTACGATTTATGTTTAGGGCTTAGGTTCAGGGTTTAGATTTAAGCTTTAGGTTTAAGGTTTAGTACGTTTCTACCAAGTTTATTGCACTCTTGTCATGCGTTACTGTCATGTTGCAGGTGGCGGAAAAAGGTTTCAAATATCAAAGTCCACTGGCGGACCTGTGGCCAGTGCCTTTTTCTAACTTTAAGCACAAACCCTACATGCCAACCTTTACCTTATCTAAAATTCTAAATATGAATCTAAACCTGTGTCTGGTTTTTAGAAGTTTTCAACAAAAGTGCATTTAAAGCATTCCCAAAAAGGAATGTGATAACATAGAATCTTATGTTATAACATAAAGTGTTACCTGTATTGTCAATGACAAAACAACCACAGTCAATAGTGTGAGCCAAACCGATGACCCCTTGGCCTCGCACAGCAGATAAATACACACTTCCCACTCGACCATGTTCATTTTGCAAGTAACATTACAAACTCAGCTTTATATGTGGCACAAGGCTGGATATGTTTTTTTAGTCCTCAGAAAGTGAAAACCAGATATGGTCGTTTAGACACTCCCAAAAGCATATGTCATTATGTGCAGTACACAAACAATTTGTTTCATCATAATAATAAAGTAAACAATATTTAATGTTTGATATCCTATAGGTAACAAGGCTGTTCAACTTGCAGACTGTAGTCCGAATACAGAAACATACCTTCCGCAACATGCTGAAGCTGGCTCTCAAAGTCCAGGATGAGATCAACATTACCATATTATGGTATTCACCTGAGTGCCTAGCTTTTTTCACCTTATATTTATCTAAAATTGTGGGTGAGTGTTAGTCTCATAAGCGGAGAGATGAGTTTTTATAATCAGAAAACAGATATTTTGAAAGAATTAGCAGTCATGTGCTCATAAAACAAATAGCTATGCTACTGATAATTGTGGTGGCATGAGTCATTGTTTTTCTTATTTTCAAATCATTTTTGCTTGTGCATGTGAGTTAGACATATGCATGTCTACTTGTGTATGGTGTTGCTTGTAGTTCTCTGAAAAACCGATGGCATTTTATAAATTTTTAGAAGATGTGAAGAAAATATGAATTTTTGGATTTTCAGCTGATGTCACATCTAAACGATCTATGTATGTCAAGCTGCAAGTGGAAAAGCACAAGCTACACCTTAATTTCAGGACTTGTTAACCTTTTCAGAAAAAGTGTAACATTTGAAATGCAATACTCAAGCAACTTTTTTATTTCCAAGACTTCATAAGCAACATAAAGATGAATTTCATAATAAATTTTAGTTTATTTATTAAGAAACTGATCAACAACTTGAGGTACAATTTGATGACTTTGCCCTCAATGAACTGTTGTTGCTGTTCATTCAAAACCTGCTTTCAGTAACAGACATAAAATTCTCACTTAAAGCAAAATTTACATGCAAATGGGTAAAAGCTGCAAAAATTGTGCCTGTATGACTGTGATAACTTATAAGAGTGTAGCACCAAAAGAATTATCTTATGATGTTCACTAGGAAACATTTTATTAAGGGAAAGATATTATAATCTTTTTCTGCTCAGATAAGCAGTGCAAATTCTCATAATGTTTGGGTGTTCTTACTGTGGTAAGTCTGTTTTTTCAACTACAAACTAAATTTGGAATGAGCTTTATTCGGAAATGGCCAGTTCTCATTTTTGAAGGACTAAAAAATCTTCTGAAGCAATTTCTGACTTTAATCCTTATAAACTTTAACCCTAGCCCTAAACCGTAACCCAACCCTAAACCTTGTCGCAAGCTCTAACCGTAAGTCGAAATCCTAAGCTTATGTCAGTGCTCTGCAACTGGTGAGCAGGGGCACACTGATATGCTGCGAGATGGTGCTTGGTGTGCCGCGTTATAATTTGATCAGATAATATGAGCATTATAGTTCACTAACTCAAACCATAGCTAGACTTTAGCTGTGCATCTATGTTGTTTTGGTGATGGCAGTATTGTTGTTTTCACAAACGCATGGTAGCCCTGGCCTTGGTGGGTGAAGCTAGAGGTATTGCGTTACTGAAATGTCAAAATTCAGCCGTTCAAGTTATGCAATGCTGTTTACATATAGGGAACCTGGCCTGTACTCAAACTTTAAGTTTTGGGGTCAAACACATTTGAACACTTTGGCGTCTGGCCGCCTTTGGGGATTTTCGAAAAAAACAACACTGAAACGCACGTAGCTTTATGCGGGAATTTCTCCCGTTCTTGTAAGTGCTACGGACTTGGTCGAAGCGTCAAAAGATGCAGAAAGTCTTCTAGTCTGCACTTGAAAAAAAATTTTTTGGTTGCGGGTTTTTTGTGAGTGACGTCATAAGTAGAGGACTTTTAGGCCACCTTGGCCCACTTTACCTAGCCCTGGGTGACAACCATTAGATGGTAGTAATTTGCTGAAGTTTTTATTGGAAACTAGGCTACAATCCGAGTCTTTTGATACTTTGGATGACCTGCTGAGGTTTCGGGTTCAGAAGTTATGATCTAAAGTAGTAAAAAATTTGACTAATTAACTAATTAGATAATCAATTAATTTGTTTATTTTAGATCGTAACTTTTGAACCAGAAACGCCAGAAACTAAAATGACCTGAAAACTACTTCACTTATGATGTCACTCACAAAAAATCTGCAACCCCCTAACCAAAAAATTTTTTTTCGAGTGCAGACTAGAAGACTGGCCGATCCGTTTGAGTCCTTGAACAGCTCTTTAGCGCAATCGGCAGAGGAGCTATGGCGTTGGTAAGGCAACTGAAAACTGCTGTTGTTTAGGCCGAAATCGAAGTACAAATATATTGTACGCCGGCTCTCAAATTGTTAAGGGGTAAGATTTTTGTTTTTGTATGTTTA
>JGI24021J15306_10007402_pt1 | contig 13370 bp, 6 predicted proteins | sample Ectturendosymbi1_FD_15306 | JGI IMG/M metagenome (IMG submission 15306) | reverse complement strand
TTTGTGTATATTTACTTTTTCGTATTTTCTGTGTGCACATTCTATGCTTTTCTGCATGAAAGTACACTTTTTAGTTTTTTCTGTTTTGCTTTGTTTTTCTTTTGTACCTCATTGATTAGTTTTTGTAACTTTTCTACTTTTTTATTACTATTTTTTAATTTTTTTTACATTGATAAAAATATTCTAACCACACCAAAATCCCTCACTTAAATTCGATCCACTCATCTGTGTACATAGGCATGCGGTTTCACCTGTACATTTTCTTCACCATGTTCTACGTTCATTCGTATTTTGTTTTTGTTTTTCTTTTCATTATGCTTATTTGATGTCCAACTGTTGTTTCTCAACATTTGTCAAAAAGTGACAAACGGGGTTGGTTAACTATATGACCGCCACGGTCCTTCGCCAATCCTATACGACACAGCGCCCCTCTTTGTTTACACTGATCAGCTATTGTGCTATTGTGTTTTCATTTGCTCTAATGTTCGCTTATGGTTGGTTTACTGCATGCGATGGCTTTTATGATGCTTCTGCTTGTTGGCTGAGTCATATGAAAAAATAAACCATTACCATTCAGTTTTTCATATCCATTCTTCTGTCAGTTCTTTTCTATGTAATCGTGGCTCGTGAGACTCTCCCAGTCAGTCCTTTATGATGTTTTATTACTCAAAACTCTAAGAGTGCATGCTCCAGAAGCCCCTAGTCCTTGCAGCTCGCATCAGCGTTATTTGTAACAAGACCTGATCAGGGTGTGGAACAAGAGGGTGCGCTGGATTCGGCTTCTTCAAAAGGCTCTGACAAACCCTTGGTTTAGAAAACAAGGTGCAACTCTGGCCAACTTTATTCTGTGTTATCAGAAGACTTTTGTGCCCAAAAAATTTGTCATTAAAATTCATGCATTTATACAGATGATCAGGGAACTTTTTGGTTAGTTTTTGCATTTTATTTCACTAGTTGCAACAATTCGAGATAGTATTTCCGGAATTTATAGTGTCGTAATAAAACAGTTTGAATGTTCAATCGTGACCAAAATTTCAGAGGGAATAGCTTCACACGAAACGATTAGATTCTTAAAGTTAATGATTTCCAAGATTCGAAGGTCCTGACGTCAATTCTGTGACGTCAAAATCACAGGAAGGTTTCAGACAGATCTAGAAACAAATATATGCAGGCGATTGTACGGCCTGAGTCAGCTTTCGACGCCCCTTTATTCCCAACTCATTCTTCGCATTAATGCTGCCACGAACTGACTGGGTTGGGGCGCGAAAACTGAGTTTGCCCCTGGGCGCTGGAAACCCTAGGTACGCCACTGGATAGCGTAAAGTTGCGCTCGATTTACTGTTTTGTGCAAGCTAGACCACAACGGCAGGTAGTTTGGCATTTTGCTATTTTCCTTTTATCTTATACATACAAAGGTAATCGACCTCCAAACATCTTTCTGTGGACTCATGGGGTCCATTGATCCGCGGTTGGGAACCACTGGCCTATGTTATAAATAGGGCCAATTTAAGGCCTAAAAACTTGTTAATATATCTTTATTTTTTAAGAAAATGTGATTTTATATGACCAAACGAAAATGACTTAGCTAGAACATACATCTACGGTACAAAGAAGCATTACCAACAAAAACTAGGCACAGGAGATTGTAGTCCATGGTTTGTTGAAGCCCCACTAAAATAAACAGTTCAAAACATGAGCAAAACACATAGCTTGGTTTGAAGCAAATTGAAAACATGCATGGAAACTGGTTTATTTCTTTGGGGCAGCAAGAACATGCATTTTTATGCAGTGCATTACATTTCACCCCAATAATGTACGAACAGTATTTCACCTACGTCTTCGCTAACATTCGCAGGGTGACCAAGTAGGTTCAATTCGCAGAATGCACCTTAGACCTCGCGATATAGTTGTTTCATCTGATATTTTAGCTTGTTTTATTGGTTTCTTTATTGAATTAGGTTGAAAATATGCAAAATATGTCTTTGTGATCTAACATGGAAAATATGACTTTTTACGACTTTATAATGTTTGTTATAGACTTCGTAAGGGTGCAATTTTTTTAATTCGTTTCATAGCTTCCTGAAGCACAGAAATAAATATGAATTTTATGACTTTAAATGGCCCTAGTCATAAATACAATGGAATGCAATAATCGCATAAGTGATAAGTCCATACTGTATAAATTAATAGTGGAATAGTGCAGTAGCATAATTGATAAATGTCATATAATCCTAATATCAATAAAAATTAAAAATAATAAATATATTAACATATAAATGTAATATTAACACCTAACAATAATCTAGCAATGCCCAAAAACTAGGCATCGGTGCCACATCTAGTTCATGTCATTAAAATAGTTCAGCTATCCTCAAGTGAAGATTCAAGTTTTGTCTGAACACTTCCTGTGTGAGTGGTGGCCTCAGCGCTTAAATACCTGCCTGAGGCAGACTACCACAACTATGCAACAAGGGCAGTGAACTTACACTGGTGACTTCTGGTCAAAGTCATCTGTCATTTGTTCATGCACTACTGAGATCACAGATTTCTCTTTCTGCTAGGGATATAACTTTGCCAGAAAGCAGTTCTTTAAAGAGCACAGGGAGCCAGTAAGGGTAATGACCCCAGATTGAGAGGTTTATGCTCCCATAAACAACCGATAAAAATAACCTACTTTTCATGATGCTCCCCCTGAAAATGGCAGATAATCCTAAAGTTTTCTCGATCTCTACAGTTTGCTGGCAACACAGAAAATTCATCACTTTGTCCAACCGATGCCAAGCACAGCCCCTGTTGCAACAGCTCTACTTTCTCTTTACTACTAATTGCAGTTACTGAACACCAAGCATCAGACTTAGCCTATGTTCACCAAGCATCCAAGCCAGAGCCCATGAACCTCAAAATTCAAAATTGAAATGGACAATTAAGCACAAAGTTTTTATTGTTTTATTGTCATAACATTTTCTATAGAATCTTGCGCAAATTAATTGACTAACGTTGTTGTACCCTTTAAGTCCCGCGCAGTCCACTTTTTTGACCCAGGTTTGGGTTTGCAACTCCATAACTCGCGAGCCCATTGAGTTAGAGCGCTCTTCAAACCCTTCACGGTTTCGGCAAGCCTTTTAGCTTAGATTGAAATTTTTTTCGTTTTGGGTTCGGAATTTTCTGTGGGTTACGTGATAATGGGCCATGTTTTCGCCTTTTTGGCCAAGTTTACAGTACCTGACCCTGGGCGCCAACCCAACATGCAATCTTACTTGCTCAAGTTTTTCGTGGAAACTAGGCTACGATCCGAGTCTTCAGAGCTTGGCTTTCTAGCATATGTGGAGCTAAAATTATGGCTAAAAAAAAACATTTTTGACAAAGATACAAAAGTTCCTTGAAAGGTATGTTATGGTCAGCCATAACTCGGCAGCAGATTGAGCTAGAAAGCTGTTCAAAACCTGCTAATACACGCGAAATCTTGTAGTTTAGAATTAAAAAAAACTTTAAAATTTGGGTTTGGGGTTTTTGATCGATGACGTCATGATTGGGGTAGGTTTTGCGGTTTTTGATGACGTCATCGCCGATCCAATGAGCCAATTTCATGTCTCAAAATATTATTGGATTCTAGGCTATAATACGAGTTATTAGAACCCTTGATTGAATTGATCGAATTTCTAGCGTTTCTAGTTCCAAAATGATGGCCAAAAAATTCCAAATATTTGAAGAATCCCTTAGTGGATTTGAGGGAATTTCCGTGATTAACATTCACCTATTTTGCCATAACGTTTGAACCAGAAACGCTAGAAAGTCAATCAAACCCTCTAAAACCTCGTATTATAGCCTAGAACCCAAGGCAAGCTTGAACCGCGAAATGTTCTTGTTTGGTCGACTCACAGGGGATGATGACGCCATCCAAGTGTAAACAAAATATGCATAAACATACTCCCATCATTTAAATATAAACAAAAAAGCCGACATCCAAAACTTAAGATTTTTTTATTCTAAACTACAAGACTTTCCCCATCTTCAGAGGGTTTGAGCAGCTCTCTAGCTCAATCTGCTGGCGAGTTTTGGCCATGGGTTCAAAAATACCCATGGTTACCTTTTGTGGGAGATGAATTTTTACCAATTTGTGGTTCTTGAGCCATAATTGTGGCTCTAGGTATGCTAGAAAGCTAATCAAGGGCTCTAAAGACTCGGATCATATCCTAGTTTTCCAAAAAAACTTGAAACAAAAAATTTGCTCTTTGGGTTAGCGTCGAGGGCCGGGTAACCTCAGCCAAACAGGTCGAAAACATTCCCCATTATGACGTCACCCAAAAGAAAGCACAAATCCAAAACTAAAAATTTTCTTTTAATCTAAACTAGAAGTGTTGCCGAAGCCGTAGATGGTTTGAACAGCTCTCCAGCTCAATCGAGTGGCGAGTTATGGAGTTGCAAGCCTGGGTGAAAAAAGTGGACCGCGCGGGACTTAAAGGGTCGATATACAATGTATCGCAATTTCTTTTGGTGTGCGTTTGGTAATATCTCAATTGCTGCTGTGTTATTATTAACCCAATGCAATAAGTCAGGCTTTCTCAACCGAGACCCGAGGCACCCCCTTGGAGGCCACGGAGCGGTTCTCCGGGAGCCACGAGCAGAGGCCTTTATTAAATAGCTCTGCCGTGATATTGCAAAACACAAAACAAAAATAGGTATTTTATTGATGAAAAGTTGGCCACAAATGTTGAGAATCTTTGGAAGGGAGCCACAAATCATGAAAGTTTGAGAACCACTGCACTAAGTAGTCTACTGCTTGGCGTGAGGGAAAAATTGAAAAATATGTTTATGACGCCACATACGACTTTAATCATCTCAGCAGTGTTACAGAGTGAATTATGTTGTATGTAATGAGAGCAAGGGTGGATATTATGGGAGGCGAACTAGACTGTCATCTCGAGCCCCCATAGATTTTTCCAGAGATGCCGTGGGGCTCCTCTTTAAGAGTTTTGCACTTAGTTTTTGCACTTTTTTGTATAAAAGTTGATGAAACACTCCAGAGCCACATTTAATAAGCTCTGAAACAAGTCAATATGTTTTTCAAAATAAAGAAATATTTTGTGTAAATGTGCCAAAGGTGGCCCCCATCCCCATTGGCGGCAAAACAGGCACTTGACTTTTCTGGAAATTGGGACTAAAATCAAAAATCTCGAAAAATCTTGAAGTCAGCAGCTTAATACCGATTGATTTAATTCTTGCATTGACTGTTATTTGCCAGTATAACACTCACGCTGCTCATGAGCCAGGTTCGCTGTTTTGGTGTCATGTAGGCTACATGATGTAGCGATGAACTTGTAGTTCACTCAAGTCCACCCCTTTGCCTACAGAGGCAGTTTGCGAAATTTGCGAGCGGATTGTACTACTGTTGGTATTTATTGTGTAACAAGAGCATGGTCTCAAATCTTCAAAGGTTCACTTGAAGTTACAGCGGTAGGGATTTTGCCACATGTGACTACGTTGAACGGCTAAACGCAGATATCTTGGCAGGTAATGTAGCGAGAAAGTGACTGCTAATAGCGGTTAGGCACGTAGTTTTATACCGTGTGAAAAGAAGCATGAGTGAATCTGCAGCATTGCTTCCACAAGTTTGAAAAATCAATTGTTAGTGTGAGACTGTGAGTGTGACCAATGTACCTAAATTTATGAACAGCTTAATCAAACTACGCTTGTGCAGGCTTCTTTTCACACAGTATAAACGGGTCTTGTGCAGTGGCTCTTAAACTGGGTTCGATCGAACCCCTAGGCTTCGACGGAGCTGTTTCAGGGGTTCGACGAGGGTGATCTAAAACATGTAAACCTTTTTTACTTTCTGTTATATAGGGCAAAAATGGGGTTCGACGAAAGCTTGGAAAACTACGTAAGGGTTCGGTGTGTTTGTAAAGTTTAAGAACCACTGGTATAGTGACTTCTTGGAAGACGTCTCTACAGGCTTGTAGGAATACGTCCCATTATGGTTTAGTTCTGGTTTTGGAGTGAGTTCCCAGCCAGATGTTTGCAGTTCTTGTTTCAAAGTGACGCTGACTAGTCTTGCTGTGTGAAATAGAGTAATAATTTGCGGGGTCGTTAAAAACCATGGCAATGCTTCTTTGAAAAGATGTGCCTCCTTCGAAAATCTGCAGTTAACCTATTGTGCAAATTATCGTAATACACCTAGCTATTGCTGTCAAAGAAGCGAATTTTTGTGACTCTTGCCCTAACATGTGGCATTTTCTTTGTTGTGTAGAGAGAGAAAAGCGTTTTGTGAACGTCCATTTGCACTGCATCATCAGCAACTTAAGAAAGATAAGCAAAATGTCAATGTGGGTCCCTGGAAAAAATGTGGCGGACGCCCATGGGCCCCTCAACAAATTCAATGTGTTGACCAGTGGTTCTCAAACTTTCACGAGCCGTGGCCCCTTGACGTTTAACTGTCGAATACTATATCGTGACACTTGGTTTATGCAATATCACGGCAAAGTTACCTAGTGAAGGCCTCTGCTCGTGGCCCCCAGAGAATCGCTCCGTGGCCCTCAAAGGGTGCCGAGGGCCCCGTTTGAGAAACCCTGGTGTTGACAATAACAATGTAAAATCAAATGTCTTCAAATAATTTACAACGTAAAATGGACTTTCACGCCGAAGCAAATTCTCAGAAAAATAGAAAAATTTAACTTGCTTTCAACAAACAAAATTTTGTGCAACATGCGCAAACTATAGGGGCCCCGTTTTTGTCATAACGTGAACAAATATAGGGGCTGTAATCAGGGACGCTGGAACGGGGGTGCATGACAGGGGCACTGCCCTCCTGCCATTTGAAAGAGGGGCAGCGAGGACACCGGTGCCCTTACATAAAAGTATCACAAGTAATTTCATGATTTATCAAGATCGAGTTGAAACACATTTACTGCAGCTATTCGCGCACACATAAAATTCAGAATGGTTTTCTATAAATTCTGTTATTATTTTTAAGATCAAGATTGTTGCTGAACATGTAAATGCGAAGGGAATGACTATTATAGCGCGCTTTTACACTGAACTCAAGCAAACAGTTTTGAACTCACGGTACATCAAAGCCATTGGCGTCCACAGTGGAAAACGGGCATTTGCCCCTTCCGGGAAATTGGGAAGAAGAATCAACATTTTCTGGAAAACCTGATCTTAGAAGCTCAATTCCGAACAATTTATTCATTTATTGCAGTGAGAGTTTTTATTTACCGATATGACAATCACACTGCACAGGTTCACTGTTCTGGTGTCATGCAGTGGTGAGCTTGCAGTTCACTCATGTCCGCTCGTTTGCCTGCAGAAGCAGGTTGCCAAGCTTGCGACCGGATTGTTCTACTGTTAGTCTTTATTTTGCGACAATAACATGGCAACAAATCTTCTAATGTTCACTGCAAGTTACGATAGTAGGCATTTTGCCGCATGTGACTGTTGAACGCAGACTTCTTGGCAGGTAATGCAGCGAGACAGTGACTGCTAATAGCGGTAAGCAGGGACGCCGGAGAGAGGGGCAATAAAAGCTGGCATAATTGGTAACGATTTGTTTTGTTTTTTATGAGTACCCATTACTCTCAAGTTTTTTACTTTCCCCCCTGCCATACCGCTGTTCCGGGGTTCCTTGCTATAGGCCCCTTTTTGGACCGCATATTGTACACATGACATGTCACAAATTGTCCTATTTTTGGGGCCCTTTTTTGAGATTTTGTCTCGTGTTCCTAAATTGCAAAACCCACCCCTGATTGAAAGTCGCACATGTTGGAACATCTATGATTTTTAATGGCGGATATCACACCTAGGAAGCGGAGTTGCATTGTTACGCTTTCGGAACACTAAAACTATACCCAAACAGGCATTGCAAAAAGTATGCAAAGAAGACGAGTCTTGATTTACAGAAGGATTTGATGCATGATGTAGTTCACGTAAGCTCAAGTACAGTGCCACGTCGCCTACTGGAGGCTGGCAGAAAGGCTAAGAAATCGCCAAAAGGCAGCTTCTCACACATAAAAAATGAAAACAAAATGCAAAAAATATTGGCCTGTAGAAGACTCGAAAAGGAAAAAAGTGCTGTTTACAGATGAAAGTCAATTTTCGTTCACGGGAAGCACAGCTGATTTTTCGGGATCAGGAAGGGTGAGCAGTTAAGTCCCGCCTATTTCAATGAGGTAGTCAAATACCGCCAAAATAGGATGTTGCGGGAAGTTTCTTGAGGAGTTTCACTTATGTCAATTGAAGTTATGATGAATTTATACAAATACGTTGATGCAATTAAAAGAAAACCATTCCAGATATGACAAAGGCATTCCGTGATGGTGGAGGAAAATTCCAATAGGATCTTGTCCGCATGTCTTTCATTTAAGAAAGCGAAGGCGATTTTCAGAAAGAAAAAAATATGCTAGCATGACTGGGAAACTCGCCAGATCTAAACCCCTTAACCCCATTGAGAATTTGTGATCAATAACAAAATCTCGGTCACAAAAATTGTGTTGCACCACCATGACCAAGCTAATAGAGGCCATTATTCCAATGTGGTATCGTGATGGTAAATCAAAGAAAACTGTCAAAAACTGGTAGAATCCATGCCAAAATGAGTGACTAAATTATTTTCCTTCTATTACTCTATTACGTTTATAGAATTATTAAATTTGCTGTATGTTAAATTTCATATGTAGTTGTGAAATTCGCAAAGCAACTGTGTTATGTGCGTTTTTCAGATCAGCCTGAGATCTTTTGAAATTAACTAACAACATTGATGAATGGTTATAATGTAGAATGATAAATAAAACGTATCATTTTCTGGTCATAGTACTGAAAAGCTAATGAAGCTCTTAATGAGTTATGATTTATGCAGAAATTTTTAAGGGGGGCCTAACACAAGTCTCCTCTCAAGCGCCCTGATCCAAACACCAGTTTTCGGTTGATACCAGTCTTTCGCAAACTTTTCAGGCTGTTGAATCATTTCAAAGCAGCTTCAACAAAGCCAGGGAGCTACTCTCGTCGTTATACCAAGTTTGTGTAATACAAGGCGTGAGTGCCAACCTCGTACAAACCAGCCTGGTGGCTTCACCAGCCAGCAATAAGAGAAGTCCAACCACCAACTGAAAAAATCAGCCTTTGGGTTTGCCGGGGCTTTCTTTTCCACTGTTTGTAGATGGACCTCGAGCAAGGATATTCGGTGATAATACTGAATAAAAAATTCCTGAAGTGGATATAAGATAGAGGTTCCTATTCAAAGTCAATCAGAAAACGGCTGACAGTTTTTCACCAGGTTTTCAGGTTTTTCCCTCCACGGGAAATCTGGTTATCTACAAAAAGTGATGTGTTTGCAATTTGGGCATCATGCAATAATAATGCATTTGTGCATCGCTATAAGACATGTCGCAGCTTCATAAAGCTTTCACAGACAAAACGGTAGTCATATTTTTGGTCAGTCAAGAAAACTTGCACGCACTTTTATGAGACAATTCCTGCAGCAACTATAGGTTTCATGGCAATAAAATGTATAACATCAATATTCAAGGTAAATCAACTCGAGGTTGCATATTACATCTCAGAACCCATTCCCCTTCAGAATTGCAAAGAAACACTTTCAGGCTTTGCGGTACTTTCTCTCAAAACTCGCCGACCGATTGCGCTGGAGAATCAATGAAGACATTATAAGATGCAGAATTTTGGGTGGTTTCTAATAAAAAGCAGGTATCTTTGCATTTCGAAGTTTTCCTGTCAGTGCGACCATAGGCTTGGCAGGGTGGGGGCAAGGGGACATACCCCAAATTTTAGAATATATAATCATTTTGTGCTTTGAGAGGCGATATCCCAAACAAAATGCTGTTATTTCACTAAAATCAAACGTTTTTCCAAAAAAAAATTTTTGACCCCAACAAAATTTGGGCTGACTACGCCATTGAGTGCGACGCCATTGTGACGTATAAAAAATTTTTAATGCAAAGCTTTCTGTTTATCAGAAAGATCTCAAAAACACACTTCTTGTGATGTTTCATTTACTCTCAAGCCAAGCGCAATCGATCGGTGAGTTACGGCAGAAAATAGCCTGAAAAGTCGCGTAAGTGGCATTCGTGGTCTGTAAAAGGAGTTAGTACGAACGACACAATCTATCTTATTATGTTGACCATTAACAATTTAATGTAGAAGCTAGGATGAAGGCTGTAAATATTCGTGGCTATTGCAGATAATAATTCCGTTTGATTGCGCAAAAGTCATCCACAGACCTACAACAAATTAATGCAAATAATTGAAATAACTTGAACACTTGCAAATTCAATGCACATGTGGTATGTTTGTACAGGATATCTACAAAATTTCATAGTCAAAAAAAACTTTCAAGGGAGGACCTGAGTAAAGGTTGAGAAATGGATTTGCTTACTTTTATTTCAAGGTTGCACAAATGACTGTGGCCCAACTTCCGACGTTTCAAATGATTGACACTGCACTTTTTTCCAACAACTTTTCCCAGAGGTTACTTGAACAAAGCGCTGACTTTATTTGATGAAGGTACTTGTTGGACCAAAGCTTAGAAAAACTCATGCGACTTCTTTATTATTGCTTGAAAGTTGAAAATATGTCAATTAGTTACCTCACATTAAAACGTTTAAGGACCGCAAAGCCACTCCAGTGGCTTAGACTTTGTCCAGCCCTAACTTTCCAACCGATAGAGTTACAGAGCTGTTCAATCCTTCCAAAGAAGCAGAAAGTCTCCTAGATTCAATTTTTAAAAATTCGAGAACTTTCAGGTTTGAATTCTGCGGGGCGATGTAATGAATGGGTGGGCGTCAAGGGATTTTCGGATGACGCCATCGGGGCCTGAGAAAAAATTACAAAAGTTAATTTATTTGTTTTATCTTTTAAATAAACTTGGCGAAAATCCCTATCTTTACAGGCCTTGGTTAGCTTTTAAGCGTTTTTGGTTGGCAAGTTATGTCCAAAAAAAAATTTAATTGATCAATCTCCTAATATGTGCAGTATCCAAAAATAAAGCATCAGATTGTATAACCGCAGCAAAAATAATCACAGTGTGCATGAAGACCACAGCAAATGACGCTTTTTGGAAAGACATTTCTTCTGTTAAGCTCAGTACCAGAGGAGAAAAACAAATTCTACTCTACTACTATAAGGTTTGATACGGCGTCACCAACCCTACAACCTCTCATCTAAAAAATGCTTAGGATTTCACCATACATGCTTCGTGACAGTTTAAATGTCCAGATTCCCCCGGATAAAAAGAACATACTTTTTAACTCATTTTTTCGGAAAGCTGCTAGTTTGTGGAATGTATTGCCCGTTGTTGTCAAATCTTCCTCTAATTTTTCGTCCTTTAAATTACGTCTTGAAACTTTCTACTGTGGCTCAAACCGTAACTGCTGGGATCTTTATGGCAGCAATTGTCACAGTACATCGTTACGCTGTAGACTGCGCTTGGGTCACAGTGTCCTGAACCTGAACAAGCGCACTTATTGCTTGTGGTCATGTGGTGGCAAAGAAACAGAAAAGAATTACTTCAGTAACCATATTCTGCACTCGGCATTGGCCTCCTACAACCTGTAAAATCAATTTTGTTGAAAGAAGGCTTGCATGATATACTTTCAAGTGTATTGTACCATCATCCAAAACTTTGCAACTTCTGCTGTTTGGTCATCCTTCGCTTTAAAGATAAACCCACAAAAAATATATAGCCTATATACTGTAATGCTGTCTCTAAATATCCAGCATGCACTAACCGCTTTAACTTCGCCATAACACCCTGAACTTCCTTACAGTAATTCACTATTAATTCTGAACTTAATTCTTCGTTCACATTTCCTTCCACGTTGTACAATTTTGTGGAATGCTAGCAGCATGTTAATCCGTTTATTACGTGCTTGCAATCTTTTGTCAATTGTTTGTTGTGTGCTTATTCGCTCGACAGGACACGACGAAGAACACATTCAGGCTCCGGCCCTGCCGTTCGTCGTAAGATAAAAATGAAAATGAACTTGTAGTAAACCCACTGCTGGCATTAACATAGGCCATCCATTTTGCTAAACACGGGTAGTGCAACCTTCAAGAATCATGAAAACCGCATTTCCGAGTCCGCGCGCTTTAAATAACAGCCAATGGTTTGCCCATGGTTACCAATTGAAGGGCTTGGTTTAATAACTCCACCCGATCAAAAGTTTGTTTCACAACCTAAGATAACATAATATCCAAGTGCAACGACTAATGATCGAACTCACCTCAGATATAATCCCTTTGCAGAAAAAACATGTTTGCCACGAACATTGTGTGCTGTATTGTCTGAACCAACATTCCTTTTCGAACAACATTCAGTTTGATATCTGCTTTGTTGATTACATTTAGTCCTTCAACTGGTCAATACGATGAAACTCAGCACTATCGCGAGTCAAAGATACTTAAATATTATTGTTAAGAAGTAGGATAAATGAAGTTCAGGTATTAGACTTCAATGAATAATAGGCATCTCAAAAATTATAAAAATGCTCGAATCGATTAGTGGCAACCCAGCATTGAAGTTATTAAAATTAGTTGTCCAAGTGCAATAATATTATACTCACGAATTACTCTTATTGGTAGTGGTGTAGTGCTAAAAAAGAGGTGTGGGAGCAGCGTTCCCACACCAAATAAAAAGGAAGACTGCCTCAAATACTTCGAATAAAGTGAGCATTCGCCTACAAGAATTTCCGCTCTTTGTGACAACAGTGATGTCACAAACAGTAATTATACAACCATGCTACCGCGCCATACACGAGATAACATGTCATTTATTCATTTATGCTGCTCCAGGCGCTTCAAGTAACGTTACTAGTGCTAAAAGGTGTGGGAACACCGTTCCACGCATTCCCACCCCACCACACACCTGCTTATTGGAGTAACACGAGTGCTCTGCAGGGTCACTTTTTGATTCTTTGCGCCCATGGCCACGTGGTGACTGTCGTAGCTGCGTTGGTGCCAAGTCAATGGCTCCACCGCCTGTGAATTTTCTCCCAATACCCATCCAACATCGTTGAGCACGCAGCTGGGCAAGCTGCAATTACCGTTTTCAAGTGTTGGGTATGATCAGAAGGCAAAACTTTCCTACCGACTTGGAGCATATTCAATGCACTGTGCCATTTCACTGTTTAAAATTGATGGTTAAATAGTATTTTTGAATAAACCGGAGGTGTTTTGGGGATAATTGTTATTTTTAAAATTTATGTTTCTACAACTTAGTTCATAGAAAATAACAACGACAGTAAACTACAAAATTTTAATAGGTTCGCTACTGAAAATGTTTCACGCAAAACCTATTAAACAATCTGGCTCTATGTTCCTTCGAACTAACAAACAGGCGAAATTGTGGTAAAAACTCAAGTTAC
>JGI24021J15306_10007401_pt1 | contig 13371 bp, 6 predicted proteins | sample Ectturendosymbi1_FD_15306 | JGI IMG/M metagenome (IMG submission 15306) | reverse complement strand
CTTCACTATCAAAACTTTTAAAACTTGTCAATTCAATGAAAGCAGACTTTTTATTTGTCGGATTAAATCTGAACACATATGTTCAGGAGAAAACGCCAGAAACATGCACATTTCATGGATGATGCTTTAAAAACAAGGAACATTAAAAATATTTAAATGTTGAAACTCGGTTGGATGTTGTTTTCCCAGTCCTAATAATTTTCTGACTACGCGCCTGGTTGCACTGCTAGTATTACCAAAAGATCTTGTGGTTTGTTTTTTCATTTGATTTATGTGGTGGTTGTTAGTAGCAGTACATTTTATTCACCATAAATGACTAAATTTTAATTACTTACCACAACTGTTGAGGATAATTGTGTCTATTTAAGCCCAACTCACAGAATTAATGTGTTTTCATATTAAATACAGTGCTAAGTGCTAGATATATAGATATAGCACCACTGTATACTAGTTGCTACACCCCCACCAGATTTACAGTAAAGCACTAACACGACAATTGAGCACGTTTGCTAACGTTCGAGAGGAAAGTTGCTAGTTCTGACGAGAACGTTCTTTGTTAACAATGAAATTTATATGGCGTTTCTACTGAATTCTCAAGCGCAAGGTGTATCTGGCAAAAGGAATAATCTACCCAAACACCATGGCGCGGGGCCCAATGCTGCTGCAACGGTTGCATCGACTTAAGGCCGACCCTGATTCCATAATATGTCCCCCATTTTGCCCATTTTACAAAAAGGTCGTACTACGGTTGCGTGAACATTAAGGATTGTCCCCCTCAAAGTTTTTTAGCAAAATCGGTCCCTGGGTAGCACAAAGTACTGTGAAATTTTTGCACATGCATGTTGCACATGCATAGAGCAGAAATAAAAAAAACTGAAAACATTTAATAAGGCAGCGTGTGCTACTATCAATGCGAAGGCTGAGCCTGTTGTTAGAAAGCAAAGATATTCGAAGCTCAACACATGATTATGCACAGATCAAGTCTTCGTCCACATCAAGCCTGCTTCTAGATTTTGTTTTCATGGCCACAAGCGCGCTGTTTTCGAGGTTTATCTCGCTAAATGTACTCAATTTCAAGAATACAAGACCGTGGACCGTCAAAAATTTATCCGTGGCCCACAGGTTGAGAAACCTTGCCCTACAATAAAAACACAGTTGCTTTTCTGATCTTGAGCAATACAGCTGCTTTGTTAGCGTTTCTATTCATTCATTCAGAAGTCAGATTGCCACTGAGTACACTACTTGCGCAAGTTTGTACTGCTCCCATGCTAAACAAATCAAATAAATTTTGATGAGCTTCAATAATAAGCAAAAATATAATAAGCAAAAGTCACTTTGCCAAATGGCAACCACATAACTCTACCCAAAGAGACAGAGTAAACAAACAGCAAGAAAAGGACATAGCAGCGTTTGTGTCTGACGTCTGATGCTTTACATTAGTGGTTCTTGGTCAGTCCATCCAAGTCCAACTACGCGGAGTCTTATTTCTTAGTTAGTAACCATCGCACGAAAGGATGTGAGGTTTAAACTTCCCTTGTGCTGTCATAGCTAAAATACCTTTTAAGAAAAATCGCTACAATCATCGGATCAAGTAAGACTGAACAGCTCAGCATAGTAAATTAAATAGGTTTAGTCCTGGCGTTCTTCGTAACAAAATCGTCTAGGAATTCATTAAAAATTTCTTTGCTTAAGTTTGTCATTTTTAATGCACCGACTGCTAAGTGTGGACGACTTATCCTGGAACATTGTGATCCTTTAATTAATTTTTAATTCTTTTGAATCTTGAAAAAGACATTTTTCCTGAGAAGTTAGTGACTTTCAAGCTAAGAAATACAGCACTGTAAGGGTCCACCTGCTTTGATAAACCAAGAACCACTAATCTAAGGAATCAGAAACAAACGCGGTTCTGCCATTTTCTTGCTGTTTACTTACTCTTTGTCACCTTGGGATAGGGCTCTGTTGTTGCCATTTGGCAAAGTGACTTTTGCTTGTTATTTAGGCTCATCAAAATCTTCCCTGATTTGCTCAGCATGGGAGCAATGCAAACTTGCACAAGTACTCAACAGCAAGCTGATTTCCGATTGACTTTGTTAAAGAAAATAAAAATGGAAAAAATCACATCTAAAATTACTAAACTAGTTTTACGTAACAGAAACGCTAACAAAACTATTGTATGGCTCAAGCTCAGAAGAAGCAACTATGTTTTTATTGTAGAATACCGCTATCCTTACACATATCTCTTATCTGCAGTGCAACCTATAACCTTAAGCTTTGATCATTTGCATATCAAACAGACAAACACGAACAACATGTCCTTTCGCCTGATTCACAGGCAATAATCGACACAATTTACCAATCCCAGGAAGTGCTTTGATTACGACGACACAATACTTTCTCACGCAGCTTGACCAACGGTCATATTGAGATTCATGTAAACTCGTTGGAAAATCATGGCGTTATCAACACGACATTTGATTAGGTGAATAAAATAACATTTCATGAATAATTAAGACATACATTCTTGACGAATATTTATGGAACCGATCACATACCGGCAATTGACTCTGTGCGTACCACAGTTTCCTGGAAGCCGCCTTGGATCTTGGGGCCCTAGGCTTAAGCCTACTTAGCCTATTGGAAAATCCGGCCCTGCAGACAAAATTAACCTAGTCAAAAAATAAAAGCAGCAACAGCCAGTGGTGGAATTGAGGAAAAGAAAATGAGACACTTGCAGCAGACCTGCCTTCTTTAAATGCTGTGAGCCCCCTTTCATAAAAATGATAAAATGTTAGGTTTTGTGCTTATTAAAATACATGTAGGTTTTCTTGCAAATTCTGCTTCACCGCAATGCTTCTTCAAATTAATTCAGTTATGAACCTACATACCAGTGTGAACCTACACACCAGTGTATTACTTTTTGCAAGGTAACACAAATCTACAGTAGATTTGCAAGTAGTATTGCAGATGTGATCTTTTTGCAATAATATCTTAGTTAAACAGAAAATATCCGAGTGGAGCAAAAAATGAAAGAAAGAGTGGAGCCAAAAAGGAAGGAAAGACAAACAAAACTAATAAAATAGTAGTACAGTATATGCAAATATGCTTATCATGCGATGTATTTAAGTTTAATATTTTCTGTGAGTACCTGTGACCATTCAAAGCTGGTTTTCTGACAGTCACTTAATTTTTCGTCATAGTTCAAAGCATCCCACAATTGGCTGAATGTTTAATTGAGATTGTTTTATAAAAGATCAGCGCTTTTCATCGGAATCCAATAGAACGTGGTATTGATCAACGTGAGTAAACTAGCTTGCCTCAGTTTTCCCAGTAGCTACACTGAAAGTTTTTCACAGTTTGAAACAAGTTTAAAATATGTTCTTTGCACGTGCTATTTTACGAGATGGTGCAAAATCTTTGTAGCTGTTTTTAAGGGAAATGCGATATCATACATGACCCAATTCTAAGTGTAAAACTCTTTCTGTAAAGCTTGCTTTTAATTACGTGCTGGTAACTTGTAACACATATCGCGTAAAAATTTCAATTCTGTTTCTAGTGTGCATCTTCTCAGTTAAGTGCAAACCATATGATGCATTGAGATAAACTGGTCGCGTGCACTAGTCAAAGCCTTGTTGTGCGTAAGCATTTAATTATTTCTGAGAGTTATTCCCAAGTATCTGAATAGCAGTTCATGCGATATAAGAAGCAAACAAAAATAAAACCAGCTGTCGCTAGTTGCATGTCCACACCTTACAGTTTGTCTTGAAAATGACGTTTGCAATTTACTCGGCAATTTTCTACCGGTATGATAGAAAAAGTTTGAATTCAGTGTATTAATTGTAATGTATCACATATTCTCCTACATATGAAAAGCTCAAAGCACCTACCATAGAGTTCAGCTGAACCTGAATACCTGTAAAGACTCAGAGAACTTGTTTTATTAAAAATGTAAGTACAGTCTTCTACATCCCACTAATGTTTGCATTGTTTTTGTAGGTTGATAACTCTATCAACCAAAAATCAACTGAGAAACTCTGACGTCGGAAAGAGATTTTTTGATAGTGTGGAGGGAGGCGAAATGAGTTGACGTTGTATTTATACGAGGTTTGGGAAAGTATTTGTGTCAAGAAATTTTTTATTTAAGGGCAAAAATTGTGCGAAAATATTAGCAATTTCCATGGGCATTTCACAAGTCGTATTCAACAGATGTCACAGTTGATATGAAAATTAATTTGAGATTTTCAGTTTTTTCAGTCTTTACATAAAAAATGGGTGGTTTCTTACAAAGGTCCTTATACAAATTACTTTACAGATGTTAAAAAATATAGTGAGGGCAATGCAGCGAAGATGGAAATGGTTACAAAGCTTCCGCATTCATGATTAATTTTGCTACACACAGCTTCTGATCTTCACCTATTCATTCTATTCGACTGTTGATAAACCACCCACAAGAAAATAATAAGACACATTAGTATGACATCATAGGTGAGAAATTAGGATTACTGTTATGCTTACACATAAACTTAAATTTTCACACAACATTTCAATTTCACATTCAATCTGCATGGCCAAAGGGGGTATGTTGTACCGGATCGCCAGCTGTGCCACTCATTTCAGGAAATCCACCTATATATATAAAATTTAAAAAATGGAAGTTTATAGTGCCTGGAATTTTGAGAAATCACTGCTATGCATGTTTCCTGCAACCCGTTTTTCTTAAGTAAAATAAATGTCTGCTGCGGGTTTCTTGCAAGGAAGAGTTTGATAATCTTGTCAATGCCATAAAAAGATTTGTGATGAATTTTGTGCATGAGCTTGCCCACAGTCGTAAATGTTGGGATTCCCCTATAGATAAATCAAAGTGTGATATGTATCACCAAACCGCGTCTCTACGCTATACAAAAAGAGCTCATTGAGCAAAAGAAAAATAGCAATAACTAATCATATTTTATAAATATTTCGAGGCATACACTCTCGAAATGTAAACAATAAACACTGCATTGTTATCACACCAGTGGAGCAAAATTTGCAGCCAGTAGAGTACGCCTGGTGACAGAAACAGCATACCATGTTCACATTGTGTTAGTTTTACGTTTTGCTGAGGGGTTACTGTACAGTGGCGATTTTAAGGGGGAGCCTGGGTCGGCCATGACTCCACCCGCTTTTTGGTTGTCCACCTGTTTGTCCCCATAGTTTTTCTTAATTTCCCGTTTAAGTTCGTTTGGTTGACATACACTGTAGATATGTTTCGGCCAGTTATATTGTAAACGATAATTTAGCAACCCTCTAGCCTGCATTCAGTATGTACCAAATGCATGATAAGCTGTGTTGTTGTGTTCGACGCTTGTCTAACAAAAGTTTTTTATGACGACACACACCCGTGGTTGATCGCATCCTGCGTGAAATTTAGTCAGACCGTGGTTGTGGTGTTGAGAAATTCATTTCGAAACTAAGAAACAGTCGCAGTAATGGGAATATTGACCTTTCGTGCATTTCATTGTGAGATGGAACTTAATTATATTGCTGCCGGCAGATTGTTGCTTGTCCCAGTAGCAAAAGATTAGTGTAAGCATTAAGAATTGGTTTCACTTAATTTATCCGAATTCATCCTGGCTGCACTATTGCGTTCTACTACCTTGTGTATACGACTTCGAAACATCTTACGTAAGTGGTTCGTGACTTCAGCTTTAACTCTACCCACACATGTTCTGTAACCTCACAGAATTTGTACGGATTTTCTGTAATAATTCAGAAGCAATTCTTTCGCGCATTTCAGCTCCTTGCCCCGGAGGTCAAACATTTCTATCAGTAAATTCGTTGAAAGAATTCGCAAATCATGTTCTTTTAGCGAAAATGATTTAAAACATGAAATAACTTTGGCAAAGGATGCTTGGGAAGGTGTCGAAGCTGCCTATGTCGCCCGAACAAGTTTTTTTCATTTATAGCTACTTAAAAAGCTGCATTTGATTGTTACTGGTAGCTACAACTCTTGCCGTCAAGAGCACTTTATGCGAGAGAAGTTTTTCAAAAATGAAATTAGTGAAAATATTTCCCAGAAATTCCATGACCAATGGAAGATTGGGGAACACTGAACTATTTTCAATTTGAAGGTATGAGCTGAAAAATAGATTTAGATGATTTCGTTGACGAATTGACAGTCGACATGTAATCGAGGAATTAAGTTACATTGAGGTGATGATGATACAAAGTTGTAACGTAGACTGTGCAGGGATCTGTGTGAGAATTATATTGCTCATTGTCTATTTGTCTGAATCTTTTTAGGTTTAGAGTTAGTGCGTGTTTCTCTTATGACAAGACAGTCATAAATCAACATAGGGTTGAAAAGTCAGCTTGTGAGGATCAGCCAGAGTAACAGTCAGTGTGGATATTAATATGAACGACTTTGTTGGGAATATTCTGCAAAATCAGTTTTACGCCTGCTGTTACATCTTTCTATCAGCTACACGCCCTAAACGCCGATGCACACCTATCTGCGGCGCTGCCATGCTACTTTAGGCGCAACTGGTGCCGAAACCTCAATGCTGTTAAACTGCATACTGCATTGAATAGTCCTCACCCTATCCACGCTGCAGATAGGCATGACACTTGTAATAGTAGTTGCATAACATTGTTATGGTTATTGGTTACATCAATCACAAAATGTCCATAAGCTACCACAAAAACGGATTAGTCAGTAGTCACCTGTTGTTGGAAGATGGTTTATTTTTTATGTGGTTTGTAGTAAGAATATTTTGACGAAACCAATTGACTGTCAACAACCTACTTGTCTCTGTGTCAAGATGGGATTCGTGGATGGAAGCATTTCGCTTTCATGTGAATTGTATTCACTTTCGTGGACCTATTTTCGTTCAAGGGGCTCGGCATAATTGTGTAGGGAAATTGTGTTTCATTTTGCATGTGCAGTGCTGTGGACGTTGCAGAATATTCGACACAGCAGTACACTTGTGTGATTGCATCCACAGTGGCGTTGAGGTGCCTCCAGTGAATAATAACGCTAGTTCATATTTAACGATATCCATAAGCCTATTTTGGGTTTGATAGGGTTAATCATAGCAGCTTAATCTTCAAAACAACGAAAAACACCATGCAAGACAGACATTTATGTTGGCAAAAATGCCGGAATGGGGGAGCATTACGGGGGCACCGCCCCAGTGCCCTTTGAAAGGGGGGACAACGGGGGCACAGGTGCCCTTACATAACAGATTTCATAAGTAACTTCATGATTTGTCAAGATCGACTTGAAACAAATTTATTGCAGCTCTTCGCGCACACATAAAATTGAGGATGACTTCCTATAAGTTCTGTTATTAGTTTTGAAGTCAGCATTGTTGCTGAACATATAAATGCGAAAAGAATGACCATTATGGGAGCGCTTTTACATTGAACTCAAGAAAACAGTTTTGAACCCGTGGTACCCCACAGGGTGGGGAGCAAAACGGGCATTTGCCCCTCCCAGCTAAAAATTGGGACCAAGAACCAAAATTTTCTAGAAAACTTGACGTCAGCAGCTCAATTCCGCTTGATTTATTTATTTATTGCAATGACAGTTTATTAGCCGGTACGAGACTCACTGCGCAAGAGCCAGGTTCATTGTTCTGGTGTCATGCAGTGGTGAGCTTGCAGTTCACTCATTTCCACTGCTTTCCCTGCAGAGGCAGGTTGCCAAACTTGCGGTCAGATTGTTCTACTGTTGGTCTTTATTGTGTAACAATAACTGGCAACAAATCTTCTAATGTTCACTTCAAGTTACGATATTACGCGTTTTGCCGCGCCCGCAAGTGACTGTTGAGCGCAGACATTTTGGTAGGTAATGCTTCGAGACAGCGACTGCTGATAGCGGTAGGCAGGGACGCCGGAAAGCGGTGGCATTGCCGCCTGACCTTTCAAAAGAGGGACAACGGGGGCAAAGGCGTCTTGTTCATAACAGGATCAACGGAATTTTATGGTTTATCACGATCGAATTGAAACAAATTTTCTATAGTTTCCTGTATTAATTTTGAGGTCAACATTGTTGTTCAGCAGTAGCAAGCATAATTGGTAACGTTTTTTTTCATAAATTTCCATTGCCCTCAACTTTTTTACTGCCCCCCCAGCCCAATCGACGTTCGGCTCCCCGGCTTCCCTGTACGTTGGTCCCCTTACTTTTTCCTTGGACCCGCAGTAGCCCCCCACTTTTTTAAATTCTAGAATCGGCACTGGGAACAGAGCATTTGACCGGCCGCTATCCCAGTTGCAGCATGGGGTTATGGACGGAAAAAAGTATAGTGGTCTGCCGTTAATTGAAATTCGGCGTTGTTATACTAGTTTCATCAGATAAGGTTTGGCCCGCCTTGACAAGCTATGCGTGATCGTTTTTTAGACTGTGGCAAATGAAACAATCACTGACCGATATTGTAAGCACAGGAAACTGATCTAAAGCACTGTAGAAGTGCAAAGCTTAAAACTTCGCAACAATACAAAGGACCGCCTATGATTTAAAAAAATTATGTGTTCGTGTGAGCTTTCTGTTGAAAAAGGTTGTAAATGGATTGAAAATCCACTGTTTTCACAATAGCTCTCAGGTCCGACTTGGTTTCATGTCACTGCCCACTGTGAAAGATGTTTTGTACGTGCAACGACTTACCAAACAACTACTTTTTGTTGACAATGCTATGGCAAAGGGCATAGGTGCAGGAGCAAGCAAATTTTTGGTGGTGCGAAGGAATGTTGTCCGAATTTCCCCAAACTTTCCCGAAAAATATTGTGCGCCAAACATGAAACATTCCAGAGGTCTTCAATTTATCTCATCAGACGCCATTTTTTTGGAGAAAGTAGTCAAATTCAGACGTATTTGATTCAGTCTCATTTGCAAGTGTCGAAATATCTGTGCCCGAATTTTCTGCTATTTTGCCCGAATTTTCAGGTTTGCCCGGATTGTTGACAAATCAAAACTTTTGGGTGTGCGCTTGCACCCCCTGCACCCCAGCTGCTACACCACTGTAAAATACTTTGTGTTTGATAACTTTCAGCACTTTGAGAGACAAAGTTGAAGGTAAATTGTGCAGTAATCAACAAAGGTAGCACAAATGAAAAACTTGAAATGAAAGACCAAGTGTATGAATGTGACAGCAAAAAACAATGCAATGTGGTGTCCCCAATTTTTCTAATTTTCGTCTAACAATCCGCTGTTTCGGTGTTCGTGTTTGTGTAGGAGAAAGTCATAAGTTAGATACAAAATTTAGCAACGCACTGAAAATCTAATAAATCGAGGTTTTACTTCACAACACAATTTTCAGCTTAATCTCATTAACTTTTTAATCTCTGAGTAAATACCTTTATCCTTCTGAAGCACTTTTTTAATATCCTTCTGGTTAAAATATTTTTAGCATTTTTTGCAACATGAACGCAAACATTGCTGAGTGGCCTAATGGTCAGATATGAGCTTGAGATGGTAGAGTGTACGTGTGCAACTCTCTGTTGGAATTACAAAAATTTTTGATACAAGAGATATATTTTCATACAACAAATATATATATATATTTTACAAATTGAAAAAATATGTACATCTGTTGTATCAAAATGTCTTACGCACTGACGGAATAAGACTTTTAATAGCACTTGACAAAATTTTTTTTACAAAATTTGTCCGCTTATCTCAAAAGTGTGATGCTTTTTTCGAATTTTCCTTTTTTGCTCGTTATTGCAACTGTTCTGTGCGATGGTGAGAAATTGATGTAGTCCCTCTTTCAGTGTTTGTTCTCTTCCATTGTTCGTGTAGATCAGTGGTTCCCAAACTGTGGTACGCGAAGGCCTTCAAGGTGGTACGCGAGACCTTTCTGTTCTACACAAAAAAAAACATTTTGTTTTTACTTATCGGGTTCTGTTAATAAATTCCTGCATTTTTGTGTACTTCCCTGACTAATTTCGAAAAATAGCCATTATAATTTCTCACAGGCATTTTGTTCATGTCGCATTTGTGTCAAGTCGGATTTGCCAAACTTTTGATCGAATGATATTGGGTGGAATGAGTTTTCCTGGAGCAAAGTGTTTTCAGGATGGTACGCGGTGAAAATACAGGGCGCACAAATGGTACGCGATCAGAAAAAGTTTGGGAACCACTGGTGTAGATGTACTAACGCAGTGATGGGAAAACTTAGTTTTGGTCTTAGCAATTTGGGGACCCCAGTGCAAAATATTTTGGGGTTTCGCTGTGTTCGTTCGTTAAAGATAAAAAAGTCATCCCTTTCAGACAATGCGATCCTGAATCCTAACGCATTTCAAACTTTTATTTAACAACGATATCTGATGATCAATTTCACATCAACTTTATTTACCTTCTTTTGTGTGCCAGTTACTCAATTACACAGCAGTGAGCAGATCATGCAAGTATGCGCATGCACATTCATGTTTACATTTCGATTCCCTCCAATAAAACCAGTTTCTCACATTCTCTCATTTTACTGTTTGGACAACGGAGTTATCCTACTACCCTTGTCCTAAGCTAAATTTTGTGAAACCTTAACTTGTTGTTAGACTTTCAATTGTTCTAAAATACAGATAAACGTACATTTTGTCTATACACTGTACAGTGAGTCATCTGAGAAAGAACTGACCAATTAGAGTAAGTTGTTTCGTGGTGAGACTGGAATGAATGAAATATGTAGAATTGAATCATTAATTTTAATCAGACGTAAATGTTGACTTGGCCCTGACAGGTTACACTAATGGCACTCCAACATAAACAGGCTAATATCACAAAGCTACGAATGTATGGTATGTGCTGCGTGAATAGACATATGCTAGTGTGACGTTCGCGGTTGACGTTACATGAACCACTAAAGCAATGTGGTCCAACCACAGGCCCGCGGGGCTCATGTGGCCCGCCACAGCGTTTACAGTGGCCCGCGGAAACATTCAGAAAAAATCTTCAAATCTGATATTTGTTGAAAACCGTGTGAGCTACATTTGTCTCACTGAATTGCTTGCGCTGGGTAAAGTGCATTTGCACAAGAGCAATGCATTTTCTGTGTATCATTTTGTTTTAATTATATATTTTACGATCAAGTTAGATGGTACGGCCCGCCGTTAACCCTTCCGCTAGGGCACATGTCTGGATAATCTCTGTATTTTATCGGTGACCCGGCGTTCGTTGTTTTGAAGAGTACATCTGGCGCAATGAACTTAGTACCGCCAAATAAATCTGTCTAGCTATCCGCTAAACCAGGCCTTCCCAAAGTGACCCTGGAACCAAATTAATTTCTCATCCCTGCAATAGGCAATTTTGATTAGAACAAGCATAACATCTTTTACGAAAATGTGCAATACTAGCGGGATTAAAGACTGCAGAGAGCTTCTGGAAATTAGTCAGCAAAGAAAGATTTCTCAAACCGAAAGATTTCGCTATAAAAATGCACTCGATGTTTGGAAACACATACGTGTGTGTGAGAGTACATTTTCTACGATGAAACAAGTCAAATCTAAAAATAGAAATCGAATGGCAGACGAAGCACTGGACGATCGTCTCCGACTTGCACCACTAACACTGGTATTGATAAAGGAACAATAGTGTCAGAGAAGCCTCGACTACCGGCATCCCGCAGATAAAGATTTGTAATAAATGGCCACTTGCTATTGTGTAGTAATTTCAATGACACATTCAGTTATCTTCCCGTTTTTGGTTTTAAATCTTGTGAATCTGTTGCTTTATACATCATTTTATTAGTAGTGGCCCGCGAGTTGTCACGATTTTGTAAACTGGTCCGTAGCTCAAAAGTAGTCGGACCACGCTGCACTAAAACGTGGTGTCTCACTCTCAAGTACCATCCGCGAGCACATTTCACATACGGCCGCAGCTTTGGTTTCATAATGGTTTCAGATTATGTTTTGTACGGCCTGCCAAACCTGGATTATGCTTGTGTCGGAGTGACGGGCGCTTTTCGCCGCAGTTTGCTGCTCCTACACCTATGCCCAACGTTTTCCGTTGTTTTGACGTGCTAAAGGCGAATATGAACACGAAAGCTGTCGCAATCTGCTTCAAACCCTAATCAAAATGCCTGGTCTGTGCTAAAGTTCAAAATTGTCGCAAGGGACTGCTGGCCAATAAGCACCTTCACATGGTCAAATTTGGCGGTGTATGAAAGTTTGAACACCCCTGCACTAAGACATAATTGCCTTGGAAGTGCACCACAAACAGGAAGACGCGCTCAAGACCTTGCCTATATAAACAAAGTTGACAAAGTAGCAGGGGCGGATCCAGCCATTAAATGCTAAGGGGGGCGATTTCACTAACATTTAGCAGTCGATTCTCATTACAGCTTCGCTACTGTCAGAGAGATGAGTATACTTCACGACCCTGCTGTGACAAAACAGTGGAGGGCAAAACGACCTTATGTCGCAAATGTTGTTTTCCGAATTGTACAAAATTATGGTGAATAAAGTTACTTTCGTAGGATTCAGAAGGGGCAATCGCCCCAATCGACCCCCCCTGGATCCGCCCCTGCTGAGTAGTGATAGAGTAATCTCGGAGAATGAATTATGTTGTTACTTGAAGCCTTTGAGGTGCCGAAATTGTTCAGAGGGTTTGCGCATGGTACTTTGCTTATATTTGCTGTGTATCTAAGGGACTTTTATATTTCCAACATTAGCTAGCAGCGAAATCTTGCAACTATGAGCAAAGCAGTCCTGCAGGTCTTAGTAAGACCTCAATGTCTTTAAATTGGTACCTCTTAAACTTTGATTATGTGCCCCATAGATTTGCATTGAACAATAAAACACCTTTTGCTCTTGACTAAAGAATCAAGGGCATCCTTATCCATTGATTGGAGCCCTTCACATTTGCGTTTGGGGTCGTTATAGTTTGACTTGAGCGCTTTGGCATTGTCCTTTTCCAGCGGCTTCTTATCTTTTAATTGAAAACCTCCAAAGGTCTAAAAATTGAAATATACCAATAAGCAAAATCGTATGGCAAACCAAACTAAGGTTTCTACTAACTAAAGTCGGGTCAATTGCAACAGAAACACAAGCATAAACAAAAGCTCACAAAATTTTGAAAGCGCGTAAACTAAAAATTGAGGCTCCATCAAAGCGGTAAAACTAAAGATAGGGCCCCCGCAGTGGCGTAGCCAACCCAAAAGTTTTTTGGGGAAAAATTTGGGGGCAGACCAAAATGTTTGATGTTAGGCGAGCAACAGTATTTTTGTTTGGGACGTCGCTTTTCAAAGCTCAAAATGACTAGATATGCTAAAAATTTGGGAGATATGGTCCCCTGCGCCCCGCTGGCTACGCCCATGAGCCCCGGCGTGAGAGGGTCACTGCGTTTGCCTCGAGTGCCATTTTGAGCGTATGCAGGATATCTTCAGCAAACATTTGCGCAGT
>JGI24021J15306_10007400_pt1 | contig 13372 bp, 8 predicted proteins | sample Ectturendosymbi1_FD_15306 | JGI IMG/M metagenome (IMG submission 15306) | reverse complement strand
AAGACTACAATCAAAATTTCGTAACACAAGCTCATAAATCATAACATCTTAACAAACTGACTGACGTCAAAAATACTAGTGGAGACAAAAAAAACTGACTCATGAAATAAGTGTTTACTCAGAAATTAAAAAGACGTCTATTCAAATAAATAAATGACTGAAACATCTAACTAGTTGATGCTAATGGCTTAAAAACTAACTCTTGGTGAAATGACTAACAACGGTAGAGAAATATAGTAAGCCATGTGCGGGCAGTAACTCTCTGGGGTACGCATTTAAACCTGCCACGAGTTCGCTTTAAACGCTGCGGTGGGAGTAAGCAAGCTGTGTTGAGAGAAAAGCTAGCACACAAAGCGGAAGACACCATCGGATTGAGTGAAACAACACAAAGCATCGTAATAATTATTTCACATGGGGGAGGATCATGTTCTGAATGTTGATTTGCACGTCAATTACGTGATACCATTGAGTTTCACAGATATCCAGAGTGACAACTTGGTTGTTCGACAAAAGTAACGGTTTATGTTTCGTGCAGAGGTGGCTTGTTTATAGTGCTGTGGTTCTCTGAATAGTGCCGCGACAAGGCCATCTGGTCCTTGTCGCTGTCGGTTTTATAATCTTGTTTGTTCCAATTACTGCGATGCGCTGACCATCTTTTGGAAAATTTGTTGCCAAAAGATGTTTGTCAGCAATTTGTCAGCATACAGTTTATGGAGACGGTGGTTGGTAAGTCGAGCAGATGCCAGCAGCATCCGGGGAATCTAATTGGGTTTCTTCAAACAGTTAATTCGTCGCCAATTCTGACGTCGATTTAGCTTTAGAAAATATAACGGACATTATTAATCAATGTGCTTGTCAGTACATTCCTGTAAAAAATGTAATCTCACTCAATGCACCTACTAAACTATAAACAAACCTTGGTTGTCCCTAAAGTTGAAACGTTTAATTCGCAAAAAAACAGCGTTTATTTACCAAATGGCGCAAAACACTTAACCCAGTCTACAAACATTCCTACAACAAGGTTCGAAATTGTTTTCAACGCTCTAAGGAAGTAAACAACAATGCAAGCTGCGCATTCTGGATAAACTTCATCATGTATCCAGCTCACTCTAATCTGCTTGAAGTATCGCACGAACTGCTCCACGCCAAAGATAATGGTTATTCATCACGTCTGGTGTTCCTAGACATTTCCAAGGCATTTTACAAAGTTGTTCATTCCGGCCTTGTAAGCGGATCTTTTTGGAACTTAATGGAACCTTACCTACAGCCAGATCCCAGTTTGTGCGAATTAGTAATGCCAAGTCTGATATTTTGCGTACGAATTGTGGTGTTCCACAAGGTTCCGTGGTCGGTCCTTTGCTAATTCTGGTGTATGTAAATTACGTTTCAAGAATCATAAAATTGTCTATTTCCGTCTTCGCTGACGACACCATTCTATTATACTCCTCAAAATGCCCTTACTAACTTCATAGCGTTTTGCCAAGTGATTTGAATGCTCTGCAAACCTGGGCCGACCACCTGTGGAGTATCACTTTCAAGGCATCTGAAACGATAGTCCTTGTCATATCTTCAAATGTTTCTCGTCATCCACCTCTTCAGTTATCTGAACACCTGTTACCGAGTTAGACTCTTCACAAACATCTCGGTCTTATTTTCCATCGTTCCTTATCTTGGCATACGCACGTAGTATCATTGTATCATGAAGCTATCACAGAAAGCTTTAAAAAACTTAGATTATTATCCGTTCCAAGATACGCACTTCTAATTTTGTGCTGTTCCTGCATTCTACCTTTATTTGACTACGGTGATGTTGTCTACGATAATATCTCTACTGTTAGCAGTTGTCGCTAAGAAAACAAACAACGTAGGACGCTACACTCATCCCAGGTTGTTTGAAACCAAATCGCACTCGCAAATCTATCGATGTGACCTCTGCACCTTCGACGAAACTGTCAAATGTTATTTGCTCTCCACAAATTTCTTTTTGGACCATGTCCTGCATTTCTAGCCAACCTAACCCCTAAACTCTTGCGTGGTTTAAGTAATCACTCTCTGCGTCATGGTGTGAACGTTCAACTTGCGGTATGTCGAACCGTATTCTTTCATAGTTCATTTTACCTAAAAGCTTCAAGACTGTGAAATTCTCTACCTACATCTGTTAAACCATTAGGACCAAATTTGTTTCGTTCCAAGGTATCTGCTTTAATCTGTGGAAAGTCGCATCAAGTACTGCATCTTTGTGGCGTGAATCCGCGTGCCACATCTTGGCTGTGTATGCTTCGTTTGCGTCACATTCTGTTGAACCCAGATAACAAACAAACATTATCGCTTATGATAGTGCGGCTTTTCGAAGATTGAGTGTCATATTTTGCTTGCATGCTACTTAATCACTGCTTCACGTCAGGTTTCTTAACTTCTATTCAAATATTCTCTAGATTCCTAGAACAGTTATTCGCTCCGTCCCAACTGAATGCCCTCAGTAAAGCTTCATGGTATCGCATTCTTTTGTTTGGTCACGATAAACTAAAACGCCCCCACTCTTTGCAGTTTATGATGCAGTTTGCAAATTTCTCTCAATTGCTTTGGCGTAGTTGTGTTGTCTCGTATCTCTCGCGAACTCCTTTTTACGTCTGTATTTATTAACGTTCAGCTATCATTTATTAGCGCTCTGTTATCTAACCTTTGTTTTTCATTAATTAACGTGTGGTATTGCTACTGGTACAGGCAGATAGCATTCCAGGCTCTCGCCTGTCGTCGTTTGCCATAAAATAAAATAAATAATAAACAATTCATGCTCTTTCCTCGCGAGTGAAGTGATGTTCCAATTTCCAATCATTAGCTTATGCCACCTAGCCGTTTACGCGTGGTTTAGAAGTCCTGAGTAAAAGCACTCTTTCCTGGCCCCTCTCGCCATACTCCCAGATGCCTAAGGACGCCAAGTGGGGTCTCCACTTGTGGATGGCTGATGGGGAGACTGTCACGATTATTCGAATGGGCCCTTAGCGTGTCACGTGCGACGACCGATGCGCAACGGCATTGATCGTTTTTGTGCATTTAATGGCAGTAACTACCCAAATCATACCATTAGACCAGCGTTTCCCAACCTTTCTCTGACCACGTACCCCGTAAGCGATTCGACAGACGAGAATGTACCCGTACAGGGGCGTAGCCAGCCCAAAAATTAGGGGCGAGGGCAAATATTTTGAGCTTAAGTGAGCAACAGTATTTTGTTTGGGACACCGCCTCTCAAAGCACAAAACGACAAGAAATGCTAGAAATTGGGGAAGGGCCCCCCTTGTCCTTTCCTGGCTGCGCTTATGTACCCCTAAAATTTCTTAAGACGAAAAGGCTGAGTAAACTAACAAAAATCCACCGAATGTTTTATGAAAATTTTAGAGCTATGAAGGTATGAATTTGTTGCGGCTGTGCAATAAATGTGACTCTTCACGTAGGCAGATGTACCATTAGATCTACAATGTTCATGTACCCCAGGTTTGGGAACCCGTGCATTAGACAAACTGGTCGCACCCTTTGCGCATCAAGTTTGGAGAAAAAAGGATTACGACATGAAAGCGTTGCTACGAGTGCGTTCATCTAGGATAGGCCTTGCGTTGAGTGTACTGCATAAGCACCAATTACTACACCTAAAAAGATAGGCACCTAGAAAAGAGAGCTGTTGGGTTTTATTCGTTTTCGTAAGGGACGTTGCGGACAATATTTTATCCTTTCTACCTCACATCCTCCCGAATTCCATGCTAATCAATTTTGAGTGTCTCAATTTATAGGGCATTTTTGTAACTTCCTACCCACCGTAGTTGCGGCTGTATACATAACACAGCAGAAATAGAATCCCAGCAGTGCAATTCTTAGTTCAAGTGCCGTTAAAACATTATTGGCCGTAATTTAATGTGAGGAGACCTTCAAACTCGAGTGGAGATCTGCGGCTCACGGGCAAATTATGCCTGCGGGTTCGGAAAGGTCCCCGTCAAAATTTTCGTCACCCAAGTTGGAACACAACATCACGCCAAAACGAAACTTCATGACAAGCAGACATGCAGTAGACAGTGAGTCAAGAGGAGTTTCTCGCGTTCCATTGACATTGTTTTCTTTCCTTACTTTTTTTGGAATATCAAGGTAGAAATTTAAGACAAAAATAAGGAATTTTTGCGGCCCGTCAGCGATATTTCACAATTCATACGGCCCACGATTGTAAAGAAGCTCCGCATCCATGTTCTTACTCGTGACCCCTGGCTTTACTTCGTGGACTGTAGGTGAGGAAACCCTGTGCTTAAACAACATCCTTTCATGATGCTCGTATGAATTTGAATCAGTTTGGTTTATGTCCGGCAAATATTTCATCTTTGCTTCAGCTGCTGTCGCTGCCGAGCAAACCAGTTTCAAGGTTTATTGCCATCGAGTTTAATCGGGACACCCACCAATCATGACATTTTACCGAACTGGCGAAAGGTATGAATGACGTTGACGAGGGTCTACGGTTTGTCAGTTGGCATTTAACAGCTTCCAAATTTGGGACTGTTTGGTGTATGTCAATGAATACTCAACCTGTTGCGTAGCTCAGATTCTGTTAGTTTAAGCTTGATTTCAGTCGAACGCTGTCACAATATTTCTTTCAAATCGTGATTTCGATTTTATAAATGCGATAGTTGTACATTCTGTTCATTTGTTTTTGCAGTTGCTCCGCCTGGTGTGTCCGTTTGTTCTCAGAGCTGACGTATTATTTTATTACAGCTGCTTGGTAGGCCAAAGGTTGTTTGCTCTGTGGTCTGATAACATGGTAGGTCGTAGAGCGCTTTTGTGGGGCACGCTTGCAATGTAGCCTTTTCGAAGTGGGAAATGTATTATTGTGCGGCCATCATATTTAGTGTCAGAAATACATAACGGTAATTGCTCTCATCTTGTTCTGGCACTGTCATGAGGGACTATCTTACGTTTTTAACGCTTGGGTTACGAGACAACTGGTCATCATGCACGCGCCAGGGAATATGGTGTGCATAATTACTTTGTTTCCTATTTGGCCGTACCACAACGCATTACGATTGACTGGTCCCTTAGTCGCAGCACGTGGTTCATCACACCACCGTAGCTCAACTCTTGCCTGCGCCCTTAACGAGAACATTATTATATCGTGTGGCCACCTCCTCGTTATGTTCAAATAACGGGACTTACGTCTTGAGTTTTCCAGGCAAGTTTCCTGAAGACAAACGAAAAAGTAGGGTATATGATGCCAGGGGTTTTCCGCGCAACCAACACTTCATGCTGCTCTTTAACAGGCGCTTCCGAAGAATTATAAGGAAGCCGACATCGTGGTCAGCACGATCCACAAAGCAAAAGGTCTGGAGTTCGACACTGTGACAATTTGCGACGACTTTTCGAACCAGCTCACGAAGGCTCTTGGTGAGTCTAGTTTCGCCACGTTCGTCGCGCGTGAACTAATTTTTTAACTTAGAAACTTGTGTTTTTTTGCAACAAACAACGTATACCACAGCCTGGAGTGTTTTGCGAGGAGAATGAATCCGTTGGGTTTCAACGCTAATCACCTTCAACGTAAACTGAAAGTGGAGAACCCCCTTCACCTAAAGCAAGAAATTGATCCCCTTCAGTTTAATCAAAGTGTAAACCCCTTCGTCTTAAGTAGAAAGTGTAACCCCTTCACCTTTATGGAGAAAGTGTAACCCCATCACCTTAAGGAGAAAGTGCAACCCCCTTCACCTTCAGGAGAAAGTGTAACCCTCTTCACCTTTATGGAGAAAGTGTAACCCCTTTCACCTTTATGGAGGAAGTGGTAACCCCTTTCACCTTAAGGAGAAAGTGTAACCCCCTTCATCTTTATGGTGAAAGTGTAACCCCCTTCACCTTATGGAGAAAGTGTAACCCCTTAACCTTAAGGAGAAAGTGCAACCCCCTTCACCTTAAGGAGAAAGTGTAACCCCCTTCACCTTATGGAGAAAGTGTAACCCCCTTCACCTTAAGGAGAAAGTGTAACCCCTTCACCTTATGGATAAAGTGTAACGCCTTTCACCTTATGGAAAAAGTGTAACGCCTTTCACCTTGTGAAAAAAGTATAACCCCCTTCACCTTAAGGACGAAGTGTAACCCCCTTCACCTCAAGGAGAAAGTGTAACCCCCTTCACCTTATGGAGGAAGTGTAACCCCTTCACTTTAGACCAACGGTTTCCGACTGGGGGTTCCCAGACCCCTGGGGNGCCGAAACAACATATTATTCGGGGATCCGAAGTGCGCTTTCATAAGTGGAGTTTTTGGATGTACTTATTTTTTCAAAATAGCCAAGCTTTATGAAACCTTGCAAGTGCTATTACTGAAAAAAAAATCAGCCGAAAGATTCCAGCTAATGTTGATAATTAAAAATTCAAATCGTTAAATGTGTGCATTGCTATTTCTGCTTAAGGCTGCGGTTGCCACGCTGAAGATGGCCGATGATGCGATTGTAAGTGCATTGTGACGTTTAAAGGCTCTTGGGGTGTAATTATGAGGAGATTGTTGTTTGATGCTATAGAACTGGAAAGTTTTTGGTGTTCAAACATGCAAAGCTGCCAGAAATTGAGTTCAAAAGCCCTCTGTATTCTAGTGCATTTTGCAACAACACATTTGTGCGAATCTAGGTTTTCCTCTCTACTTCATTTCGAAAACAAGTATCGGAACCATATGAACTCCTTGATAGATTTGCGTGTGGCTCTGAGTAATTGTGTGGCAAAGCATGAGCGGATAATTTCAGAGATGCAGCAACGAAAAAGTCATGTGTGTGTTTCTAAAAAACAGTGATGTGTGAAAGTTAACAGTGAAAGTGAGTGTTTTCTGTTGTTTTGTCAGTAGACCAGGCCTACGTATTACGAGTAGTAATTTAAAACATGAGGAAACTGCAAATCGGACTTTTTGTAATTTCTACGCTTTTTTTAAACGAGTGGGTTCAAGTGTCGCTTTATTTTTATGAAAGGGGTTCCAGTTTCAAAAAAGGTTAGGAACCTATGCTCTAAGCAGAAATTGGAACCCCCTTCACCTTCAACAGAATGTGTAACCCCTATCACCTTAAAGAGAAAGTGAAACCTCCTTCACCTTTAGGAGAAAGTTCTGATCCAGTAAACACCTTCTAAACTTGTTGTTTGCTAACGCTTGGAACACCCAGAAATGGAACATCTTAATCTAAACGTTTTTCACTACTAAACTACACTTGCCTACTTAAAAGTGAAAATACTTGAAATTAATCTGGTTTGTTATCTGTAGAAGCATTCTCGCCTTTTTGATGTAGTTCAATCTCGCTTCAGAGAATCATTTGTTCGATACGTGCAAGGAAGAGGCCAATCTCTTATACGTAGCAACGACTCGAGCCAAACGTTCTCTCATCATGCCTTTCCAATTACGGGAGATTTTGAAGAGAAGAAACGTAAGAATCAACGAAGGAAGACACTTGGTGTAGCATGTTATTCTTTGACTTCATAACAATGGACGTGACGTTCATGTCGTTTTACAAAATGGTGAATGGAACAGTTCGAATCGTTAGGTTTGCCAACGCTTCTATGTACCTTTTTTCTCGCGAACGATTCGTACAGAGTTTGTTTCACCAACAATCACGCTGTCCACCACAGCCAAGGTCAGTTGTTCACGACCAAGTCCTTGGTCGGCAGCGGTCATACTAAGATGGTGTTTTATAACTTCGAAATGCTGCTAACTTGCTTTTAGCCTGCTGTGTATTTCTATTGACTGCCGAGATATTTTGTAATGGTGACTGCTTGACGTTGGCTTTCCAGGTTCGATTTTTGCAGCTTGTGCCAACGAAATCACTGGAGGAAAATAATCCAAGTGGAAATCGCCATTGCGTTTCTTGCCATAACGTTATTGAAACCAAGACATTCGCTACATTCGTGCAACCTAGCATCAAAGGGGTGAGTTGTGGAAATGATTGTCAAGATGACTTTGACTGTGTCGAGTAAGTAGTAGGTGTACATGCTATGAGGAACAGTGGCGTTCGTTGTGTTTCTGTGCAGCAATGGACTATGCTACAAAGTTACAGAAAAAACTTCTTTATTCAATTTCGTGCCCGTTTTTTCTTTTCTGGAGGGTGTTGATTGGTAGCAGCCTTAGGAGGATCCGAAATAGCTCGCGGGCAACAGCAATCTCAGCTAGGTCTCTTGGCTCCACGCGAAGACTGGACCAAGCAAGGTCTGAGATGTAATCACGCCATCTGGTCCTTGGTCGACCACTGGGCCGATTTCCCATAAGTGTACCAGCAGGACTTGCCAATCTGCCCTGGGGCATTCTAGACACATGGCCGAACTAACTTATACGGCATACCTTGATTCGGAAGAGAAGTGGCTCGACATTCGTGGCTTTAAAAATTTCATAACTGCGCACTTCGTTGCGAAGTGTCACACCGTGAACTCTTTGCAAAAATCCTATCTATGCCGCTTACACTAAGGATAGTATTCTTTCAGTCATTACCCAAGATTCATGAACGCAAGTGAGGATCAGAACAAAGATCGATTTTAAAACTGACACCTCTGCGTTGTTTGAAAGTTTCCGTTTTCAAACAGCGGAAAGCTGTCGATAAAGCTCACACAAAACTGCGTTTGCTGTGCCAATCCGAGTATCAATCTTAGTGTTCCCCCTTCCATCACTCGTGAATGCCATCCTAAGATACCGTTCCCTGAGGCGTGATTACCATACAAGCAGGTACGAAAAGTGCAGTAAAATATAAGAACTTTCAGTTCCCAGGTTTTTACTATTCGGGAGTCACGAGTAATCTGCCTGCTTGTGTTCAGTTTTTTTACCTCAACGGCCATGTGGCTACTTACGAAAAGCTAGTTTTACTCGAAAACATTTTCCCGCACAAACTCGCCGATTCTAACGGTATATTAGTACATAACAACTACATTTTGAAAGTTTCGCCTGTAAAGGTTTCTTCGTTGATCTTTTTTTCGTAAAACTAGTCGTATAAATAATGCTTCAAATTTTTTTTTTCACATTAAAAAAAGAAAACTAGGGTCGAAAACAATCAATACCGGACTGTCAACTGTAAGAAGCAATATCTCGGCAAAGAGGACATTGGTTTTAACGGCATATATTTCACCGATTGAACAGACAGCTACAGCACGCTAACCTTTTTCCACAAAAATTGGCCAACATTGTGGCTTTTCAGATCGACGCCAGTTTCATTTGGGTGTACAGAGAGAAAGTCTGAACCCTACGGACCACAGCGTCATGTGGCCAAAAAGTTATGACCCAACCAACAGACACCTGGTCCCGTGGGCGTGCTAATGAATGATTTAGTAGCGATCTTTTTGTTAGTTCCTCCCGGCCACAATCAGCAACTAAAATGGATCCTATTTCCAGTTCGTGTGGGATACCATTGCAAATGTGGTAACCCGCACCACCGCACTTTTCTCTGGCGACTACTCTGAACGAGTAGTTGAGTAAGATCTCAAGCGAAATTCTGGAAATAAGATGGCAAGTCCTTTCGACGCGTACAAAAATGTCGGTTTTAAAAGATATCCGTAAAAGCAAGAATGGCAGCGGGAGAGTAAAAACTTTAGCGCTGTAGTGCAGTGTGGTCCAACAACAGGCCAGCGGACAAAATTTTGAAGGCACACGAGGTTTCTCAGTATTGATTTAATGTTGTGTGAATGCTACAGTAGGTAATTTTATTTAGAGCAAGCATAAAATCTTTTAATAAAAATGTACATCAACGGCGTTAGACTAGAACAGTGGTCCTTGAAGTTTTAACGCCTCCACACTCCTAAGTCAAATTTTCGTCAATCCGGATACACCTTTTCAACAAGTTTAATAACAAAAAATTGTAAGAAATAAAACAGAAGTGGTAAAGAAATTCACTGCAGTAGTGAGGAAAAAGGTCAATGGAAAGGCTGCATCACACTCATTAGCACCAATTTTCATATCGGTACAATGTTGCTAGATTGCTAGAAAAATGCTGGAAATATCAATGTGGATGGAAGCAAGTTCAAGTGCTTAGAATGAGGACTTGAGTGCGGAGTCGGACTTACTTCCAATACCCCCAACATCTCATCTCAATACCCTTTGGGAGTATTGAGGAAAACTTTAAGAACCCTTGGACTAGATTGTAGAGAGCTTCTGGAAATTTGTGAGCAAGGATGGATTTCCCAAACTGATAGATTTCGCACTAAACATGCACTCGATGTTTGGACACATACGTGTGTGAGGGTACGTGCATTTTCTACGATGAAGCAAGTCCAATCTAAAAACAGAAATCGAATAGCAGACGAAACACTGAACGATTGTCTCCGACTTGCTATCACTAACACTGGTATCGATAAAGGAACGATAGTGTCATAGAAGCCTCGACCACAGTAATCCCACTGGTAGAGATTTGTAATATATTGCTATTTGCTATTGTGTAATAATTTCAATGACGCCCTCATCTTACGTTTTAGATTTAAATCTTGTGAATCTGTTGTTCTATACATCATTTTGTTGGAAGTGACCCGCAAGTTGTCACATTCTTGTAAAATTGCCCGTAGGTCAAAAGCAGTTGGACCGCGCTGCTGTAGTCGAACTGACAGTGAACAGCTATCACATACTTGCAGTGCAAAAACTTACACAGTGGCCCGTGATGAAGTATGGGTGCAATAACTCATCTGCACCGGCATAGAGTTATTGCTTGGATAATATAGGTTAAAGTTGCCGTAGCATGTAACTTCAAAGAAAAGATCTCAAATACTAAAATCTTAAGAGAAAGCAGTGTTCAAACTGCCAACGATTAGAAAGTGGCTCAGGCGAAGTTTAATCCAATCATCGAGATGATGAAGCAATAGGAGTTATGGCCATGCTGGTTTCTTTGGTCGTCATTTCGCTTTGTCCTAGAAACAAAATGAACTTTCTGCGATGGTTGATCAAATTTTTGTGATGGAAAATTATTTCAAACTCGACAAAATTGTACATACAGTACTGTTGCAACCTCTCCGGTGGTGTTGCGTTGATTGTATGATTCACCAGGAACGGGATGTGCGCGAAGAACAAAAATATATGTATGTGACGCGAACAAGCAATAATAGAATGATCTCGTCGGGTGATCTCTATTGCTGCTTGCGATTACTGCCACAGTGTGAAGCTTTGCGCATATGCCGCTCGGGATTTCTGATCGCAACAGTACCATGCGGGTATTCTTTGTTCAAAATCATAAGAAATTTGAATTGTTTCGAATGGTTTCAAGCTGTTAGTATAGCTATGTGGCAACGTTGGAATACTTAAAATCGACTGGGGTTGAGTAAGAGAAACGGCTTACTATGAATTGGCGAGACGAAAAAATGCTGAACGTGTCCAAAAAAATCGATACCTTCAATATTGCCACTTGAGCGCTTTTAAATTTCGATGTAGTTCCAGACGTTGGCCTGAACTTGTGCATTTCTGGTAATGTATGAAGCATCGAAAATAATTGTACAAACATCCCGTGCTTTTATATATTTACAACGTTTAGAAGTGGTGTCATGACGAGATACAAGTGCGGATATGCTGACACCCATAAAAGTTACGGACTGAAGATCAATAATGATACAAATGAAACGGTCAAGGTTTTTTAGCGTATAGCTAGATCCCAAGTATCTTAAAGCACGGGTCAGGTCTTTAGGATTTTAAAATCAATGGACGCGAGCCCATCTTTTCAGTCTTCTGCTGCCATGCTAGGAATAAAACACTACACTTGCTCCAGTCAGTGGCATTCGCTCGTTGACTTGGCGAGATAACAAGTTGGTGCCCAACCCTTGTGATACTGCAATTCAGACAACCTGTTGAGAACCCTGGAGATACTGCACACTCCTCTCCTATCTGGCATGGTTGGGAGGATAAACAACCGTGGGCCTCCACTCCAATTTTAATGGTAAACTTGTCAACATCTCATGAACGAAACGAATGCCAGCAATTTGTTGTATTTTCAGAACAAGTTATACAGATAATCTGGTTTTCCGCCTCGTTTGAATTGAATTTACGAATTGTTATCGAGTTCCATTTGATTGTAAACCTTGTCAAGCTCCATTGTATGATACATCATCACCTGATCCAACCGCTTATGGTGAACGTGTTGTTTACATCTTACACGTTCTTTGCAGCCTGGTTACAGTGAAGAACCGGGACCAATTTGCCCCAATTGTACCATGACTAAAGCACCTGGCTGGATCACTATCGCCGCTGGGCCTGAAGTTACTGATGAGAGGTACTTGAATTTGCTGTTACCGGAGGTAGATGACGATGGTGATAGTGATGACGAACTCGTTTTGGATCCGGAGGTCTACGTTTCGGACGAGGAAGACTCATCAGATTCGGATGGTGATGAACGCCACGTAGTTTGATTGGCAAACCGAAAACAAAAGTTAGCGCCAAGGTGAACGCAAGCGATCGGAGATTTTTATATGGGTCGTTTATCTGGAGTCATGTGTAACGGGCGAAGTCATATGAACACAGAGACCTGTATGAAATCCCCACGAACAGAAAACACGTTCCCTGTATAAGAGTAAGGTGAACAAGTAGTAATAGAGGGATCTCGACGCGTTATCTCTACTTGAAACCTTAGGTGGCTGAACGTGTTGTCTGCTTAGTTTCAAAATTAATGGCGACGCCGTCCGACTGCAACACACGATTGAAGATAATTACATTGTTCTATTTTCTTTTCCTCATATTTCAGGTCAATACGCGGTTTCAATTGCTGGCGCACCGCGAACTATTCAAAAACGTACAAGGTAACGTCGCTATGCTGGCAAAAATCATTACTACACTTTTGCTCATATTGTCAGTTGTGCGAAACATAAAATTTGAAGTACAGCTAAACTTCCAAGCTCGTTAAAAATATCACAACGTCATGAGGCAATGATTGACTTCTTATTATTTACTTAATCACGTGTGTAGAAAAGAGCATATTTTTCACCAGAATGGTCAAAATCGTAGCGAATGAAATGCAAGCCTCTCGAAGAGGGTCCAAGCGCGGACACAGATGGGGGGTGTACAGAGGATGCATCCCCCCACCAGACCTAAAGAGGTGTTGACACTTGATTTCATTGAAAATCAACGCCAAAATATTTTTGTACTGCACACTAAAAATTAACTATTGCTAACTATTAGTCAAAAACGTTTCTTCGGTTCATTACATGAGCTGGCGTTGTTTGTGGAACCTGATATAAAAGAGTCAATGATCGCTTGGGCGTTCGCAGGGTGGGAGTTGCCCGGGATTAAGAACCAAATATTTCCCGAAAAAACGGAAGTCGGCATCTCAAATTTCGATTAATTGATTTGATTCTTGCAATGACAGTTTTATTGCCGGTATGAAACTCACACTGCACAAGAGTCAGGTTCACAGTTACAGTGTCATGCAGTG
>JGI24021J15306_10007397_pt1 | contig 13375 bp, 8 predicted proteins | sample Ectturendosymbi1_FD_15306 | JGI IMG/M metagenome (IMG submission 15306) | reverse complement strand
CTCCTAACATTAACAACACTAAATGGCTTGAGAACCTTGTGGATTTGGTTTGAACTGCTGCTCACACGCAAAAAGAAGACTGTCCTCCCGCAATCTGAAAATGGCTTCAGACGTTCTGTTTGATAAATCATACGTAACAATAGTCCATTCTCAACGCCATAAAAAGAGAATCCTTATTGTGATTCATCTCAATTAGGTGCCGGAAGGGGGGGCGAGGCCCCCTGGATTTTCAAAATTTCTGAAAAAAATGTTGTTTTCTTAGTTTCGAGTGGGAAAACCAAATTTGACCACTTTTTCCCCCCTAGAAAATTTTTGGATTGTCCACCTGGAAAAAATTATTCCGATGCCCATGAGTAGAAACTATTCGATACAATTATCGGATTGGAAAACAACCACTTGTCGTGAGTCTGATACTATGCAATCCGAAGGCAAAGGTTTCACATGGTTTCGTGGGCGTCAATATCTTGCACACCTTCGTAACCACATATCCTATCAATAAATTGTTACATGTTTTCTTAAAATCATTTCCTATGGTGAAACTTATTGCATTACAATACAGTAAACCTCGGTTAATCTGGATTCGATTGGACCGACGATTTTATTCGGTTCATGCGAAGATCCGGATTAACCGAAGTTGGTTGTTTCTGGCCTGGCGTCACAAAGTACTGCGATATCGGTGAAAATCACTTAAATTGAACACTTTTACGACCTAACAGTAGAGTTTCACAGAAGCAAAACGAATTTGTTGGTGTATTTACAATGGTACATCAGACTAGAAACCGCCATATCCAGGCGGTTATGAAATATGGTAAGTTCAAATTTTAGACTACTTGACTGCGAAGAAATCTGGGATTTTGGACTGACGCAGATATTTCTGCGACTGGTCCATAAGCAGGCACTCCATTTGGAAGGTAATGCCCTCTAGACATCATACCTCTAGACACAACACACTCAGGGATAATGCTCTTTAGACACGCACACTCAATACTGATTAAAATGACTGAAACCATGGTGCGGCGGCGTGCCCTGAGCGTTATATTCAACGTGATGTCCTATGCCTGTGTGTGACGTAATAATCGTTTTTACGATTAGTCAAATGTTGCGCGCAGTTGCGGCCGTTATCATAATTTTTAACGTTCGTTGGTGGTCGGGAGCGCGCTTGGGTTGCGTCTTAAAGCTGCCGAACCTTTCCCAGAGACCAATCAGTGCACTTAAGAACATAACAGCACGGAAGTACAGAAAAATCCGGATTACGAGATGTGAGAGCAGATTTTATCCGGAATAGGCGAAGATCCGGATAATGCGAATATTTTTATAAGAAAAACGTTAGAAATCATTCGTACCACCGGTTTTATCGAAGATCCGGATTAAACGAGATTTACTGCACTTGAAAGGGCAGGGGAAAATACCCCGTTATTTCACCGCTCTCCAGCGTCCCTGAAATTACCTATGATGCTGTTATGTAAGGGCACATGTGACCCCGTTGCCCCCCTTTTCAAAGGGCATGGGGGGCAATACCTCCGCCATGAACCCCGTTCCGGCGTTCCTGAATATTATCGCAGGTGACAATGCGTTATTTTTGCTAAGAAGTTTTGACTTCGTTGGGCTTTGACATTTTAAACAGCGGACTGACTGTTTTTAACTTACCCAACTCTTCATGCGAAGTGTCACGTTAAATTGAATCCACTCCACTGCAAAAAAGTTTTTATAACATTAGTTTAAAGCAGGGTCTCAAACATGCGGCCCTCGAGGGCGTTTTGTGCAGCCTGCGATGCTTTTTGGGAACTTTCAAATGATTAAGCAGTTAGAGAGAATAAATCCCTTTTGAATGAATTGATGTAGTGACGTCTAGGAATGATTTGCCTACAACTCACGATACCTTTCGCGGGACATAAGATGTACAAACTGTTTCTAGTGAGGTTCAGGTATCGCCGTTGTTGCGTCAGCGTCATAATGCAGCCCTCGAATTACTTCATTAGTCCTCATGTGGCCCTCGGAGCGATTTAAAACCTCTGATTTGGAACGCGTGTGTCGGAAAGCTTTCTTCAAATGAGGCCAATCCATGCAAGTTGCATGATGCACCTATTCACGGTGGAATGAGGCAAAGATTTCTGCATATTGTGCTTGCTATGATTCTCTCCGATAAGATGTGGAAGTGTCTACTTTTGTTTCGATTTAACGCAGTTAGTCTTTGTGCATGTGTGTTCTGTGAACAAGCGAGGGAACTTGAGACTATGGGGCTTGAGGATTGTGTAATCAAACGTAAATTGAATACGTTACCGCAGTAGATTTGCAGGTGAGCATACACTAAAGGCAGGTTTTTGAGGCCGACAACCGAGTTAGTTTGGTGGGCCATGATCACGGAAACGTTTTTTAAACACGGACGTGGACGTAGAAGCTGTATCAACGGCTTGCATTGCCTTAAACTCCTATTTATCAACGAAAAAGGCAACGCTGTTTAAGCAAGTTCACCAGGTGCGAGTGGTTCCAAGAAAAACTCCCCTCATACAGTTGCCAAGAAGGTTGCTTTGCGAGCAGCAAAATTATTACCGCATTCTCCAGAGTAAGTGGGAGGTTTCCTTTCTGGCGCAAAATAACTACAGTTCTTAAAACAAGCTGACGTGGAAAAATGTCTGTGAATCGTAACAAAATCATCGGTGTTTTCGGATCACGTGACTAGATTTATCATCACTTCCCTTATAAGCATCGCTCAAATCTGCAGTCGCCGGGATAATGAAAACCACGTGTATTGTGCAAAAGCATACTATAGAAGTCATGTTGCGGAGTAGAAAAAGTAACGCACGTTCTCTAAGTCACTGCCTCTCGTCCGGCAACCAACAAATGAAAGAAAAACCGTGAACACCGCTGATTTTTTATTACCACTTGGCAAAATCGCAGAATGAACCAACAAGCTGAGAACAGCTTCCATTATACCATGAACAAGTGCTACTCCATGAAGTATTTTACATCATCCAATGACAGTGGAGAAAATGTCACGAAGGCAATTGTCGTCAACACTGGTAAGCTCAACTGCGCAGCAACCTCCCGAATTCCTCCTCAGCAAGCAGCATCTTTTCAAGCTCCGTCTCCATTTGCTTCGCCTGCAAAATAGTCATGATGAGACGATGAACGCCATTAACACGCTCTAACTTCCAAGAAAAAACTTCACGGTAGATGCACGCACAAATCCACCTCACTTGCTCAGCATGCGCAGTGCAACGCGAGACCAACAATACACTTGACGACACGACACTGCGACGAGACAGAGGCATACATTCTACGGTTTTGGTGTCAACGCAAAGAACAGCATTAGCTCAATGGTAAAGTGTCCGCCTCTCAATTGGAAGGTTAGGTGTTCGATCCACAGACTGAGTGATTCGCCGCAGCGCCTCTTGGGCAAGAGCGTTCACCTCAACCGCCCTGGCAAGAAGCACAATTCAGGTTTCGGCCTGCCGCCAATTGCTGTCACCAAAAAACATTAACGCAAAGAATCTGAGATTGCTTGAAAACACACGGCGGTAATAGCTCAATCAACAGCCACCATGCCATTCTGTGCAACGTGATCTTCTTGCACGAAAGCGTATACGGGTTAATTCGGATATCAATAATTTTTACTACCCGGATAACGGATATATCCGCATATGTTTATTTCAGCTAACCGGTTAAACGTATAATTACCGCTTGTCGTTATACATTTCATTTCACGAGATTTGCGTGATAAATTAATCGTAAAAGCATGCCAGTTTTATTGTAAATACACACACATGCACGGTACGAGCCCACATGAAGAAAATCATGCACTTTTAGCATTTACTGCTTCTGCAACGCATTTCTTATGAAGCGCAACGTATTGATTGTGGAATCGTGTAAACGGACCTGAGTTTAGTAGCAAAGAGTCCACATGCACGGAATGTCCTTTCTGCTTCCACAGAAGTGGGCTGGATAGTATGCAGAGCTTGAAGATTGACCGGCCGTTAACAAAGGCGTAACACGCATTAGCAACATTACTTTTTATCCGGTTTACCGATAGAAAAATATCCGGACATCGGATACCAAAAATACTCTCGGTTAACGTCATCCGCATGCGTATGCTTCGCCGTCAGATGCATCAGAGTGAAACGTAACTTTGTGATGGCCACACAAGCAAAAACTTAGTGCAGTTTACAGTTCCAGTCAATGTGAACAACTTGCTTCACCACGAAATAAGCCCTTGCAGGACTGCCTGCGTATCTCCAACAATACCTGAGAAGTTGCGGTTTGCGCGTTGTTGATCAGGTTTCATCAATTCACCGAGACTCTGTGTCGGTTTGTAACCACATGTGGAAACGGTTATTTCATCTTATTTTTATTTCTAGGCATACAAATCAGGTGTAATATGTTCAAAGTCACTTTTCTGCTTTGTCTGGCATGCATCGCGACCCACGAAACATCGGGACAACGGCGTGACGCGCCGAGGACGAGGTATCAAGAAGTCGCAGCTCGTGTATTATCCGAGCCATTCCAGCACCTAACAACTCTTGTCATATTCATTTCCAGCGGCGGAACGCGACCATGGAGGTTAACGGCTCTGGCAAACAAGCTTTTCGCACACCGGCTCTTTCGCACGACAGCACGAAACGTTGACGCTTCACAAAACTTCTTCGTTTCACCGTACGCTGTGTCTGCGGGGCTGTCGATGACTCTGTACGGAGCGCAAGACACAACTGCCAAGCAGATTATGGACACACTTGGCTACAGCGAACTGGAACTGTACGTTTTCTTTTTCAGTGAATTAATTGGGCGAACTTTTCGCGCTTTTTCATTCCCCTTTAAAAAAATACCACGCAACAGTTGAACGTCCAACCTTCAACTTTCGAAGAGCGAACAGGAAACGTGCATTTTTCAGGATCGGTAACTTCAACAAGAACCGTGTTCCACGATTATACTTGAAGCTTCTCGACCAGGTCTTCCGTCGCAATCACGGCTTCGCTTTGGTGCAGGCAAACCGGCTCTTCGGAGAGCGGTCGGAGACGTATGTTCCTGCTTTCCTTGACGGTACCGAGCGCTATTACGGCGCCCGGCTCATGGAGGTAAGCTATGCATGCATTTCAAAATGCTTCCCGTGACCAAGGGGTGACTTGGGTTGCGAAACGACTGTATTCAGCTTACCAATTAACGACGCCGAACGTTTGTTAAGCTTTAGTAGTTATTTTACTTAGGTGTGGTGTCACGGGTCCGGCTGTACGTCAACCACAGACGCCTTTAAGTTTTGAATAACTGCATTTGACAAAAGTCATTTAAAAAAGAAACGAAACTTTAATATCTTACTCATTATCCATAAAATCTCCGCGTGTTCGTTTCGCTAGCCATCTGCTTAAATTTGAAAAAACGCTGAAAATCACATGATATGACAGGAATCTAACTTTCAACCTCTTGAGTAAAAGTCCGAAACTATGGCCATCACTGTCCGAAACTATGGCCATCACACGAGAATAATACTTCTCGTCCGTAAAACGTACAATGTCCAGCCAGGAGACCCTTTGAAATCGGTGTGGAAAATTCCAGAGCCGCTACGGATGGTGCGTTAAAGTAGAGTAGATTCACATGCAAACAAAATCTATTCTTTCGCGTCAGAACTTCAACTTTGCATTATAGCTGTTTGTCATAAAACAACGTATGCGAACCTTGTTTGTTTGAACTTTTTATCTGCTGGTTACATTTGAAATGCTTGCGCTGCAATCAGAATGAACACACAAGGTCTATGTGTGCGAATCGCAGGGCGCGAATTTGACGCCACCTGTTCTAAACAGGAATGGGGAACCTATTTGAGAGCCGATGTACGATATATTCGTACTTAGATTTCGGCCTAAAAACAACAGTTTTCGGTTGCCTTACCAACACCATAGCTCCTCCGCCGATTGCGCTAGAGAGCTGTTCAATGGCTCAAACGGATCGGCCAGTCTTCTAGTCTGCACTCGAAAAAATATTTTGGTTGGGGGGTGCGGTTTTTTTGTGAGTGACGTCATAAATGAAGTAATTTTTGGGTCATTTTGGTTCACGTTTCCTGGCCTAGGGCCCAACCGCTAGGCCAAAGTATTTCACTGAAATTTTCATTGGAAACTAGGCTCGAGTCCGAGTCTTTTGAGCCTTTGATCGACTTTCTAGCGTTTCTGCTTCAAAAGTTATGATCTAAAATAAACAAATTAATTAATTATCTCATTAGTCAAATATTTTTATTAGTTTAGATCATAACTTTTGAACCCGAAACCCCAGCAAGTCATATAAAGTATCAAAAGACTCGGATTGCAGCCTAGTTTCCAATAAAAACTTCAGCGAAATACTACCATCTAACGGTTGGCGCCCAGGGCCAGGTAAAGTGGGCCAAGGTGACCTTAAAGTCCTCCACTTATGACGTCACTCACAGAACATGCACATACCCCAACCAAAAAATTTTTTTCGAGTGCAGACTAGAAGACTTGCCGCGTCTTTTGACACTTCGACCAGATCTGTAACCCGTACCGGAGCGGAGAAATTCCCGCGCAAAGCCGTGTGCGTTTCGGATTTTTTTTCTCGGAAATCCCCAAACGCGGCCGGACGCCAAAGTGTTCTATAACGGTCGCGTGAACAGTGGAATATTGCTGTCGGGCCGCAAAAGTTACTGACATTTACATCATTTATGTCTTTACCTTCCAAAGGAAAATAAGGGATGAAGAGCATGCCAAAGAGCGAGAGAGGCTTCTCTTGACTTACTGTCTACGTGTCATGGAGTTTCGTGTTGACGCTAAGTTGTGTTATAAACTGGGTAACAAAAATTCTGATGCAGATCGTATTGAATGTTCACGTTGGCCGCATGATCTCAACCTCTGTATCTGAAGCTTTGCGAACTTGATTGTGTGTTTCAGATGGATTTCGTGAACGACCCGTCCGAGAGTAGAAGATTTATTAACAGCTGGGTAGCCAACGTTACCAACAACACAATTGAAGATGCGCTGCCGCCAAGTGCCGTGACAAGCGCCACGAAGCTCGTTCTCGTTTCCACACTCTACTTTCGCGTAAGTGACGCTATTTCAACAACGCCTCTTTAAACAAGTTGTATCATCCATGCACATGAACTATATTCATGGATTTTCAACTGAATTCAGAAGCTAACAGAAACATGTACGAAACGCAGTATGAATGCCCGGTGGTGCGGGATGAGATTACACTATGAAGTGCGTTTGGTAATCCATGCGACACTGTTTATTGCTGCTTAGCTTTACACTATGGTTCGTACATTTCCTCCTCAGCTTTTCCACGAGTACTCTGCACGCATTTGTACACATGCAGGGCGTTCGCGATAGACCTGCGTTTCATTTATAAGTCTGTAGTTAAGAAGTTTGCTTATGAATGTCAAGTACCATTCATGGTGTTTCGTTAGGTAATAATTTTCTACGAGAGCTTTCAACTTTCTACAGTTTTAAAGTAACAAAGGAAATGTGGCAGTTATCAAATGGATCAGAAGGTTGCTGCAGTGAAAAAAAAAACCTCTTAAACAAGCATTTTTACTTCAAGGTTATCATGTTACAGTCGGAGTTTGCCATTTCTGGTTCCTCTTAAAACACAACGCAATGACCAAGTTTACGTATTTTTCACAAATTATGAAGCACATTGCCACTGGCGTTAGAGTTCCATGAAAATGTCTCAGAAGTTTTTGTAAGCGTTAAATTTTTGGAAACCGTCCATCAGCAACGTTCGCTTCGCCTTCTGGGCTAGTTTTTGCAAATTCAGTAAAGGCGGCTACATTANTTGAGCAAAACTGAAAATGCCTTTAAAAACCTGTCCATGGTTTATTTCCAGACGTTTCGGATTNNTTTTAATCNATTTTGAATCAGAAATGATGCAACGCTAAAGCAATGCAAGTAAATCAAAACCAAAATACTGTGGCGGAGAGAAACTAGTGTGACGAAACAAATACTGACAGCAAACCTACGACCAATTGCCATGTTTAAAAAAAAACAAAAACAGAAGTAAAGATTTCACCCATCTAAGACGAACGGCAAAAACAAAAAACAATACTGGCACAAAAGCAAAACTGCTGAAAACAAGACTAGGACTGCCGGTCAGTGCTAAGGTTACAGCAAGTAAAGGTTAGTTAACAACGTACTGAAATACCCCCAACTGTGAAAAGACTATGTATGCTAAGAAGATATCGGTTATATTACGTTTTAACTGTGGATTCTTTCCGGTCTTTGCAAACACAAAGATTACGCTGAACAAAAATTAATTGTCCTTTGTTTAGGGAGACTGGGAAAAGCCTTTCGACCCAGCCCGAACACGTCAGTCAATCTTCTATGCACCTGGCGAAGAAATTCCAATGAACTTCATGACGGGCTCATTTAATAAGGTTCTTTGCGTCGAAGCCGACGAGATCGAGTCGCTCATAATCGAATTGCCGTATAGAACAAGTAAGTCTCCCTGCACGAGTCACGTTGCCAAAGACAAAAACATCTCTGCCAGAAATCAGAAATGCACCTTTGAACTGACGTCTACTTCAACGTCACGATCAAAGCGAATCACTTCGTCGCAAAACAACGCTTTTTCTTTGTTTTCTTACCACAAGTACACTTCTCACAGAATAGCAGGGGTGCTTCGGCAGTCTATACAGGGTCGACTGGGCACACCTTGCCCTATGGCTGCATCAAATCAGGGCGGTTGCAACCATCAACTTCACTCAGATTCGTTCTAATAAACAATAAGTTCCTACTTTGCAGGTTCTTTGAATTACAAAATGGTGATGGAGTTGGTCGTACCGCTTGCGCGAAGTCCATCCATCAGAAAGGATATAGAAAATCGGCTGACCGAAACCGTGTACGACTTCTACAATCGAAGGAAATCAAACTGCTCGGTAAACATACAAGTAACTTAAGAAGAATATGTCGATACATTGCAAGTGTGTATGTCTTGTCGTGGAGATTAAAGTGTCCATGAAACCGCATGGCAAGGTAAAATGAAAAAAAACGAACTTGAGTGCAATGGCTGCGTCAGAATATCAAAGTGTAGCAGGGTGGACCGTGTGTGACACAACCTTCCTTAGTACCCGCAAATCGAACGTATCCATTACTGAACATCAAGCTTGATAACACACTTCAGTAAAGTGGCGCATCTCGTCTGTGTTAAATGTAACTATAACCATCCACTCAGCATGACCAAAACGATTGTAAAAAAAACTTTAGCTTATACAATTGAAAAAGTGTCACATGACAGAACTGCCGAAGAGACGTCAAATCTAATATTTTGCCCCCTCTGGTTCTCAGAATGAGTCTGCTTTCAAGTTACTCGAAATGCGTTTATCAGAAAACTTTTTTCTTCTAAAATGATTAAGACTGTCCAGAATTTTCGATACCATTGAGTTATCGAAGAGACCTGCCACACAAATCAAATCGCTTGAATATTTTCCAAGTTAGCATGAATCCGATAAAACTACTAACCAGCAATATTGTTGAACTTCGCTAACTACGATTTCGTAAAAATGTCATTTCCTGGTGCGTCTAAAAGATAATTTTGGGATGCTTCTTGCTGCCAATTAAAAAAAGCTAACAGTTTTTTCTAATACTTATACACCGCTTTAAAAAATTTTGGTATCGTCACGTTTTCCGGAAGTGCTTTGATCGAAATTTTTGTCGTGCACAAGTTCCAAAAACTCTTCGAATGCTGAGTTGAAGACCACTCTCTGAGTTCTGCCGAGTAAACTGATCATGCTTGAAACATTGACGGTTTAGACCAGCTATGTCCAACACAAATAGCTTACTGAGTCAAAAATTATGTCACTATCTTAACTAGGGCCGCGCGTTGAATGACATATTAATAAGGGCTGCACAGTGAATGGCTGACTTTGACACAGTGACACTGCACAGTGAATGGCGGTTTACCTTAAGCCAGGGGTGTACAACCTTTTGCTATTGCCGGCCGCATTACTTTTATTTATATGCAGTGCGGCCGCCAATGAGTTCGAGTTATATTTATGAGATACGTTTAATTAAAGAATAGGTTTTATCCGGCATATGTCATTTACTTGTGCCTACAAGTATAACAAAATGTCAAACATTTTAACGAAATTACGCATCGTGTAGACTGATTTTCTTGCCTTGCGTTTGTTTTGCTTCAATATACGCCAGCACGGCCGCCAAATCTTATATTTTACATTACATGTGGACGGCCGCAAATTTCATTGTCGAAGGCCTGCGGCCACAGGTTGTGCACCGCTGCCTTAAGCCAATGTACTGAAAGCGTTCGAATCCTAAATGCAGTGGCAACAGATGTGATAAAGTGGATCTGAAGACCACCTGCATCCAAAATGTCAAACTCAAGATTGTCAAAATAAGGACAGGTTGTCAGTACATAGGATACTTTTACTACAGCGAAAACGTGAACTGGGCCACACAAAACCAGCGACTGGGCCGCATGCGGCCCGCGGGTTGGACTTAGCTGGATTAGACAGTCGATTCTACGTTGAGATTGTTCCTTTTCAGATTCACTTGACGATGCCCAAGTTCCGACTGGACTTCGGTAAAGATCTACGAGATATCTTGGAGGAAATGGGAATTGAAGACCTTTTTATACCTGGCGTTGCTGACTTATCTGGGATAAACAATCAACGCACACTGAACATTGATGCAGCGGAACACAAAACCTTTTTGGAGGTAACATCAGTTTTGCAACGCTTAAGAGATACAAACGTAACTGTATCTTTCTATTTCGTAGCAGATTTCGCTTACAAGCGAGTGAAGGGGTTGAAGTAGGATTCTTAAACCTTTTGAGACACGCCCCCCATGACGATGCCAATAAAACGCGCGCACCACCTTACTGCAAAATCAAGAAGCAACAAACAGAACAACAATTTATTTGCAATCTACTTTCATCAACGGGAAGCATGTAGCTGTTTTCGTAAACCAAAAGTTTAACTAGAAGCTTTGTGGCTGATAATCCACATCTCAGATCGGTTTCACACTCAAGTTTGCTACTAGGTTATGTCTTTATATTCATAAGTGTAGAAAAGTCCTTTAACACAGGCAAGTGGATGAAAATGGAAGAGGTGAAGGTATAGCCACACTACCCACACTCGTATATCCGTGCATTTGTACCATTGCTTCAAAGTCGTCTTCAGCAGTGGAGTAGACTTCATCTCCAACAACTCCAGAAATTCGTCGGGAAGAATGCCCACGTTAATACGAAATGTGCAATGCAGTTCCGACTAGTTGTTCATGAGGTGTCAGTATCACAAATAAGCGAAGTGGTCCATCGGATATTTTTTTAAAAGGACGGTCCACGGGCCAAAAAAGATTGAGAACCGCTGGTTTAGATTCTCAGAGTGTTTCTTTGGTTTATCTTACCAGGACCTTGTGGCATTACTGGCAGCACACTGATTGAACACATTGCTTTTGTTTTAGTATCTAGTACATGGTATGTTTGGCGTTTGGGTGGTTGAATGAAAAACTATCTATTTCACGGCCAAATATCACCCAAGTTTCAGTTGTATCCAGTACTTTGTAAACACCCAATCCTTTAAAGAAATACCGAGAGAAAAGTTGATCCCATTTACGTCAAAATTTCGCTCTCCAAGAAAAAAGCACTCACAGGCTGAAATCTACATTACCTCTGCAGGCTGGTTCTCAAAAAGTTCATCATGCATATTCTGCGCTCAATCCTCAATCGCTGAATAGTTCATGCAGTGTGCTGTTTTCCCAGTACTAAAATGCAGTCAGCAGTTTTTACTGATTACTGTGTGGGAATTTCGCGCCCCATTGAAATACGTCACCGCGGTGCACGTTTACCTTTTGCTGCAGGTGAACGAGGCTGGAACAACGGCCGGAGCATCGTTCAGTCAAACCCAGACCAAAAGCGCACCGCGGTACGTGAATGTCAACCATCCATTCTACATCATTCTCAAGGAGAAGCACACTAAGATGCCGTTGTTTATGGGTAGAATTACTCGACCTACTCCGATTTGAGCTGCAACACTTGTAAAGATGCATTTGAATTATTTCGCTTTGCGTTCAACCGAGTCCGCGTCCCGCCATGCTTTACTATACCTCATCCATGATAAACCACTTGCTAATAAATATATTCCGGACTTTGTACTTGGTTTTATGTGACAGTAGAAGGATACGCAGAATGTTTTTTAAATAGCAGTCGGTGGCAGCGAAACGTGACCTAGACCTGGAACCAGATGTCAACTACCAACAATGAAACTAACAACTAAGACAACTGCCAACCGAACAGAAACCTCTGTGAAGGGTAGTCGTGAATGTTTTCACCAGTCAGTACACCCCTTCTTTTAGCGTGTATGCCAAAGCTGCACGACTGCTATATTTTATGCCTTACCAGGTTCGTGACCTAAGCTTCTTAAGGCTACCGCGACAGTGCTTAATAAATAATGGCTTAGTAGTCAGAGCTAACCATTGGCAGACAACTATTCAAAACAGTAGGCTATATCTGTTTTCAAATGACTCATGCACTTTCCCAGTTTTCCGCACAGTTTTTAGACCGTTCGGTATGTTGTTTTACTATCCTGATTTCTCAGTGAAAAAAACTGTATGACGGCTTTTCGCAAGGCAAGGGCAATCGTGTGGTTGTTAGTTGTTCCAGTGGGCAATTGCGCTAGTTTGCAGTCGTCCTGGACCAGGGGTCACAAATTCAAACTGCTCCGTGGGCCACATGAGGACTTACAAAGTAACCCGCGGGCCGCATTATGACGCTGACGCAACAGTAGCGGTACCTGNNCTTAATTTTACATTGCCGCTCACTTGCAGCATACACTGCCTTGGGTTTGTGGAGAGACGTAGTACAGTACCTCGACATTTTTAGTGCTGATTTTCATTCTGGCTCGGTCTCACGCTGCAGAAAAGCGATCGAGTGCTGAAGACTGTTGAGAAGATGCTAGCAGTACCAATTCGTCTGCAAAAGGTACACTGTTGATCCCGCAGCTCCCGACTGTGACACCCTCGTCGACTCGGCTGTGACTGTCTATCCAATTCATGTAGACCAGTGGTTCTCAACCCCGGTTCTGAAGGCCGCATTCAGCTCCCAGGCACCCTTTGTGCGGCCCTCAGCAGTCTTTCAATAAAACGTCTAATATTTTGTGTAACAGACTTCGTTCTGCTGTAAAACAAAACGTGTCAATTGAATTGTGTTAAAAAATTTCAGTGAGGCTCTCCAACTAAATCGCAGGTCTGGATTTGGCTCCCTTCAGCGAAAAGGTTGAGAAGCACTGATGTAGACTATGAAAAGGAGCGGTGGCAGCACACACCTTTGTCGGGAGTCCAACACTAATGGTGAACGGTCGTGAATTAACTCTCCCGACACGGACACAAATTTTTGGGCAGGAATATGCAGTGACTTGACGGCCAGTGACAGGCGG
>JGI24021J15306_10007396_pt1 | contig 13376 bp, 7 predicted proteins | sample Ectturendosymbi1_FD_15306 | JGI IMG/M metagenome (IMG submission 15306) | reverse complement strand
ACTGGCCAATCCATTTGAGCCGTTGAACAGCTCTCTATCGCAATCTGCAGAGGAGCTAGGGCGTTGGTAAGGCAACCGAAAATTGCTGTTTTTTAGGCTGAAATCAAAGTACGAATATACCGTAGGCCGGCTCTATACGTGTTAAGCATTAGCCTGGAGAATGCTTTCATGTCTGATTTTTGGGTGGCAATTTTCCAGGTGGCACTTGTGCAGATACCAACTGATACGCATTCTTATGAAAGTATCAGTTCATAGTCAACCTTGCTTCTGCAGCAAATTGCTCAAGTTATGCCAATATCAGATAATTGCATTAAAATATCTGACAAATTTGATATGTGATTAACTGATTTCATCTGTACTTTATATACTTTTTTAATGTCATCTGAGTTAACATCAATTATGAAATAACTTGTGATATTTTAATTATTTTGAAACAGTGTGTAGAAACAGCTTTTTATTGTTCTGGAATGGCTACTACCATAACTTGTGTGGAATCACCAAAGGGTGGGTTTTCTTTTGAAAACTGTGCTCGAAATGCTCGACTTGAAAAGAATGGCTTTATTGCTCAAAAGAGTAGAAAAACCGGCACAACCATTGTTGGTCTTGTTTTTGAAGGAGGTGTTATATTGGGAGCAGACACGAGAGCAACAGAAGATACAATTGTGGCTGATAAGAACTGTTCTAAGATTCATTACATTGCTCCTAACATTTATTGTTGTGGGGCAGGAACAGCTGCTGACACAGAAATGACTACTCAAATGATATCATCTAGTTTGCAGCTGCATCGTTACAACACTGGTCGACCAACAAGAGTTTGTACTGCAAATCGCATGTTAAAGCAATACCTGTACAGGTATCAAGGCTATGTCAGTGCAGCTTTGGTGTTAGGAGGTGTAGATTGCAAAGGTCCACATTTGTACAGCATACATCCTCATGGTTCTACTGATAAGCTACCATATGTTACTATGGGGTCTGGATCACTGGCTGCCATGGCAGTCTTTGAGTCTGGATACAAGCCTAATATGAAAAAAGCTGAAGCTATGAAACTTGTTCGTGATGCTGTTGCTGCTGGTATATTTAATGATTTGGGGTCTGGTTCCAATGTTGACATCTGTGTCATTGGAAACGACATGAAAGTGGAGTACCTTCGACCATATGATGTTGCAAATGAAAAGGGAAAGAGGCAAGGGGAATACAGATACAAGCCTGGAACTACTCCAGTACTATCAAAGTCTGTAAAGAAAATTGAATATGACATAATTGAAGAAAAAGTACAAGAAGCAATGGACACTTCCTGAATGCTGGCATGTTAGTGTGAAGCATAGAGAAATGCTTGTTTTGCACAAAAGAACATTTCGTGCATACATAAAATGGTTCATGATGGAAACGTATTTCTAGTGACCAACATAAATTCTGCGGCAAATGTGTTATGTGTATTGCATGATTTGTCAAACTCTGTCGGACACTTGTTCATTTTTCAACAAAGCGTTTTTGTTATTGACTATTCACCTAGTATTTGACTTCTTCCAAATAGCAATACTCTTTGAAGGTATGAAGAATCTAGAAACTATGATAGCTGATTCACAACCTTGTTAAAAGTGTGCTTTTGGGTCATTTGCTGTGAAATTATGTTGTAACAACAGATTATGTGGTGTCTTTATTTAAAGTATCCACCTAACAAAAGTAAACGAGACCATATTAAAGGCTCTATTTCAGTAAACGGTTTGAAATATATCATTCAATATATTTCAAAATATATCATTTCACATGAGTTAATGTAAGCATGTGTTAATGGTTTGTGCTTGCAAGAATTAACAACAACAAACATTTTGCGTAATGTGCAAAGATGACAGTGATTTCTCCTTGTAGTTAAATTGTTTACAAAGATGCTAATTTGCTGCTTTTGTGTTTAAACAGACAAAATTTAAGGCTCAGTATGATTGATTTGTGGCCTGAAGTTTCCTTGGCATCTTCTGAGGAACGTCGTGAGTTGGTGTTGAAAGGAACTGATAAAGATCTTTTAAAAAGAGTTGCTAAAGCTGAAGGTAAACTGCCTTCTGCCTTGTATGATTTGCAACTGCTAAACTTTCTTGAGATCAACACTTTAGGGATACATGAACTTGATGATCGTATATCTAATCTGTGCAACTTAACTCAGCTTATCTGTTGCCAAAACTCAATTGATCAACTGCCAGATTCAATAACAAGGATCAGTTCTCTGAAAATTTTGGACATGTCTGGAAATGGTTTACTGAAGCTCCCCTCTGCCTTTGGCCAACTAACTAATCTTCACACTCTAAATGTTGCCAACAATAAGCTTGAGGATTTGCCACAAACTATGAGTAACCTTCGCAGCTTAGCTGTACTAGATATTTCTTCAAATAGGTTCAGTAATTTCCCTGAAGTTTTATGTGAAAATACAGTTTGTGAGCGTTTGGCTGAATTGCATGCATCTCACAATGTAATTGAGGATGTCACTGATGAAATAGAAAAATTGGTTCTTTTAAAAGTTTTGGACCTCTCTCACAATAGAGTAAAGGAATTAACCCAAGCAATAGGTGGATGCCTTAAGTTAAAGCAAGTGAACTTCATGAACAATCCTTTGAATGATCGTCGTTTAAAGAAACTTATTGATCAGAACAACTCGCAAAAGTCAATAATGGATTACATCAGATCTAAAGGCAAAAAGCGACTAAACCTTTCTGGTGGTTCTGAGGCTGAGTCTGGCTTAAAAACTCAAGCAAGAGTTGGACGCAAGAAACTGAAAGATCAGAAAGCACAAGAAGCTACTTTGGCTGACTCCGAGTTACTGGTCAGATACCTGATACAAGTTTTAAAGGTTGCTGATCATGAATCTTATCAAGGTAAATGCATATGTGTACTATTATGCTTTACTGTTGCAGTGATGATCTAGGCAGGTTTTTTTAGGCGTTTTAGGGACCTGATTGGGGTCCCTAGAATTGAAAATCGGGTCCTTAGAATCAGAGAAAATTATCATCGGGTCCTTAGAATCAGAGAAAATCGGGTCCCTGCAAGTCCATACCAGGTACCTAACATTTTCCTTAAAAAAACCCTGATCTAGGTATTGTTAATGCACCATTGAAAGTTGAAATCTAGATGTAGCCCAAATTTTTGTTGGAACTTTTAAGATCAATTTTCATTTGTTGCAGTAATCTTCAAAATGTGGTGTCTTAAACACATGAATGCAATCATGGAAATTGTGTAAAATATGTTATTATAAAGATAGCTGTGGCTAAAGACAGCAATTTACCTAGCACCCTACAGTTTTTTTTTGTAACTCAACTAGAGTACAACCAATACTTTGTCATGCCATCATGTTCTGACCAGTATGATGTTGATGCTTAAAACTGTCATTTTGCAACACAATAACTTGCCCGCCGGTTGCGTTAGAGAGCTGTTCAAATGCTCAAAACATGCGGCATGTCTTATAGATTGCAATAAAAAAACTGGAAGGTTTCGGATTTCAGTTTTTTTGTGGGTGATGTCATAAGTGGGGTGGGTTTTAGGCCATTTTGGCTCAGGTTACCTGGCCCTGGGCACCAACCACTAGATGGATTTTTTGACTCAAGTTTTTATCGGAAACTAGGTNATAATTTGAGTTGTTAGAGNCCTTNATTGGCTGTCTAGTGTTTCTGGTTCAAAAATTATGGCCTAAAAACAACAAAATAATTGATTAATCTCCTNATTAATTAATTATTGATTTTTGTTGTTTTCAGACCATACCTAAACTAACCAANATTTGGGCAAATATCAATATTTTGGGGTAATTTTTACCCAAATTTAGTTTTTGGGCCATAACTTTTGAACCAGAAACACTAGAAAGTTGAGCAAGGTTCAGAAGACTCGATTTTAGCCTAGTTTCCAGTAAAAACTTGAGCGAATTACTTTCCTCTAGCAGTTGGGGCTCAGGGTCCAATAACCTTGGCCAAAAAGGTTTTAACCTACCCCACTTACGATGTCACCCACAAGAAACCTGAAACTTGAAATTTTTTTTAACTGCAAACTAGAAGACTCGCCAAGTCTTTTGAGGGTTTGAACAGCTCTCTGACACAATCGACTGGCGAGTTACGAAGTTTCAAACAGGCACGAAAATGCAGGATTTACAGGTAAATCCACCCTGCAGCGAAGGTGTTAACACGTTTGGAGTCAGTGTGCGAGTATATCGTGATTTGAAATCACACATTGAGCTGCTAATTTTATGCCACTTTGCAACTCCATACTCGTCAGCTGATTGTGTTAGAGAGCTCTCCAAAGACTCGGCGAGTCATCTAATTTGCACTGACAAAAAATTTAGGGTTTTTTTTGTAGGTGACGTCATAAGTGGGATGGGTTTTTGGCCATTTTGGCTTAGGTTACCTGGCCCTGGGCCCAGCTGCCAGATGGGAATTATTTCGCTCAAGATTTTATTGGAAACTAGGCGAACATCCAGGTCTTTTGAGCCTTTAATCGGCTTTCTAGCGTTTCTGGTTCAGGTGTTAGGGTAAAATCACCAATTTTGTAAAATTACGTATTTTCGGTAAAATCGTCAATTTTAGTTTTTTTTGGCCAAAACTTTTGAACCAGAAATGCTAGAAAGATGTTGACCATGGGCTCACTTTTCAATGTACATTTGTTGAAATAATCGAGTGAATGTTACAAAAGTTATGAACTGCGTTTTACATTGCTGAAGTGGAGTTGCTAATTCTGAAAAGCTAAGCAGTTGTTGCAACATCTATAAGCGTATGCAACATCACTATTTTTTCACAAAATTTATTGTTTGTAGGAGACCTTCCTTTCAGAGTTATTGTTTGTGATGAAGTAAAAGACATTCGCCCATTCATTGTGTGTTGCATTGTTAAGGGCCTGGATCTTAGTGAAGGTGACAAATTCAAGAACTTCATTTCTTTGCAGGTATATTTTTTTATTCGCTTCTTTAAGATATAAAAGATTTTGACTGTTTTTTCCAAATAACTTTATGTGAAAACAGCAAATCTACAATTGTCGAGAAGCAAATTACAACATCTTTTTTAAAGCCGCCACCTCGAAGTAACATCGCACACGCCACAGTGACAAAAGTTTTTCGTTCGTGATAAGCTTGATAATAGAAGCTTGCACTACCACGAAGTGTTGTTCATACTTGCTGTAGAGGATTGTCCCTGCTTGACGTCATTGGTCCTACGTGGCCAGTTCGGACAAAGCAGCGTATAGTGAATCAATCAAACACGCTCTTCCACGTGTATGAGGGCAAACTGACTTTTGTAAACCTCGATGTGCCATTCTCACACCTTCTGTATGTCTTGGGTGTATGATATCCCGGATGTTTCGCCGCTCGGCAGACGCGATTGCACGATGAAGTTTGTGGCAAGCGAACTATCGCCACGATCGCAACCCACGACATGAAGCATTTAAAAGGAGCGGACGTCGTCTACGATGCTCAGGAGTCAACTGATTTTATGGTACGTTTGTGGTCCATTGCGCCTCGTTTGTGATTATTGGTCTGGAAAACAATCCGAGCCAGAATGAATTGCTCATCGATTTATTTGGAGCACAGTAAAGCTGGGTGGCTTAATCGCCGAAATATGATTAAAAAGCCTAAAACATCAGTCAGTGATAACTGCCAAACGAGCTATTTGTGCGAACTCGAAAGTAGTCGGCCACAAAATAAGCAATTGTTGGAAAACAGTCGAGCATAATAAGGAATTATTTTGCAATGTAGCGACCAGGGCTGTGAAGCCGGAACTCAAATATTAAGCGCCAGCTCCAGGCATCCAGAAGCTTTTGACACCGGCTCCAGAACAATTTGGTCCTTTGAAAACTAAAAACCGTTGTGTTATTTGTACAACTCTCTTGCTCCACATGTTTTGTCTGTGGAACAGGAACCCAAATTTCAGGCTTCCGATTCGGCTCCACCATCTAAAAATTTTTGGCTCCGGCTCCACAGCCCTGGTAGCGACGCAGACACAGTTTTAATTTTCCGAGTCAAATCAATTATTGCGATTTCGTTTCAGCCAGCCACTTAACCTTTCTTAGTCCAGTAAAACCCAGCTTGCAACAGCGCTGAGCATTACTGCCAAGCTGGGGCCAAGATCAGCACCGCGTGCGTGAACGGTTCGATCATTTTCGGACGATTGAGTTTGCAGTGGTGCCGCTGTTTCTTACGTCTTGGTCAGATGTTGTGTTCCTAACGCTGAACGTCTGTGTTTTCGCTGTTGCCAGATTCGACCGCTTGGCCGAAAAGCAGAAGTGACTGCGTTGGAACTGTATCAAAGACTGTGCAAAGAGGCTGACGATGCCAGGAGAGAGAAGAAGAGAAATCAGGTGTCGGGCATTTACAAGTAAGTTTACAGACCGGTAATGCGCGTGAAACTCGGTTCGGCTTATTGAACATTTTGCTCCAAATTTCCAAATTCGTCTGTTTTGTAAAATTCATTTTCTCGGCCTTTTTCCTTTAATTTTTAGCCATTCAAGTATTGTCTCATGCAAATGCAGCAGTTCGCTGATGTTTTCCTGCTTTAAAGCTGCTATCAGCAGAGCTAGTCAGTCGCTGCCTCATGTAAACTTGTCTTCTACCGTTTCTTATTGACGTAACTGCAATATCAACTCCACGCGTTGGCAATTAAGCAGTGGTGTAATCTGGATAGACACGAAACAGCAAGGCGTGCAGTTTAACAGCCGTCACTTTCATTTTGATAATGCCGCAGACACGACAAGCATTTAGACAATGTTTACTTTTGAAAATGCAAACTTTATTGTAACTCAAAAATATTGAAGCATAAGTGTCAACTCAACAATTTACTGTGGAATAAGAGGTAGGCGTTAGATTCTTGGTAGTGCGCTTAGTGTGAGGGTTGTTGACACCGTATGGGCGCCCTTTCCAATTACAACACTGCTTCCGGGATAAAAAATAAGCCGTTGGAAAACTCTTTACGTTTTGACGTTTGCCACTGGTGTTTTTCTATTGTCTTCAGTGGCAAAGGTGTGGGTTGTTATTTGTTTGGTGTGAATGGTTCCAACACCATTGTTGTTCTAGGTACCTGACGTTGCTTAAAAACCAAACAAAATTCGCGTTTCTTCGGCGAACTTCGGATAACTGCGTCATCTCCTTGCCGCCTCTGACCAATTGTGACGCCACCAAGATATCGTCCGATTCTTCAGATATTTTCATCGAGGTAAGAACGTCGGATTGCTCTTGTTGCCGCAATTTCTGTAAATAAGTCGTTGGTCATCAGTTTTAGCTGCAAAATTCCGATGAAAAATGAGGTTGTGCTTTCACTTTCCTTTGCCTCGTATTTTGCGACTTCAAATCATCACAGAGCGTCTTTGCTGCGATAAAGAGTTGCTTCAGTGGTTCTTAACAGGGGAAATCCCCACCTCCCCCCCAGGGGAACTTCAATAAATTTCCAGGGGAGCGCGACCCCTTGATCAATAAATTTACCATGCAATACGATAGCCAGTGGGGCTTGAAACAAAGGACAAGTACTTAAGGGAGGCGTGGCAGAGGAAAGGTCAAGAACCACTGCCTGGCTTCGTTAGTCCTATTTGTTCGCTTTTTTGGTGTCTAGAGATACCGGTACATACATGATAGTTGTTTTCCGGGAGCTGCGAAATGTGTCTGCCGTGCTGGTGCAAGTACTCGCAGTTATACGTTGCTTATACTGCATCTGTCGAAAACACGGAGTTCATAAAGTGCTTTTTAATAACAGCAGCGCCTGTTTGGACAGCAGCACCTGAAAGCCCAGTGTTGAAGTAAGAATGTCATGATTGGTTACAAAGCGTGCATGAAAATCAGGATAAAGAAATTATTTTTTTGCAGCGAAACGAAACTTTGGTGGCTCTAGGAAAAGCTGTTGGATTTATAAAGCAGAAAAACTTGTTGACGCAAATCGTTATTTTTCCGCATGTGTGTTGGACTTTTTTCCCTGCGTTTATCGCATTCGTTCGACGAATTTCATTGTAAAGTTGTTAAAGCTGAAGTTCGGTGCACATTTCAAGCAGGTTCTAGTAGTTCTTAAGTTTTCCAACCCTGGAGACCCCTATTCCTAAAGATATTGTCTTGGGGCTCTTCTGTCAGCGCAATCTACAAAGGAGGTGCATGATGAAAGAGCAGACACTATTGTGATAAGGCGGACAAGTTGTGACCTTTGGCATACACGAAACACTTCAGCATTCCTCTCAAGACTTTCCACTGGGCACCCCGCTATGAACCACTGTTTCAGACGATCGTCTTGANCTCCTGTTTTCATCACAGGTAACCGGATCCAAGTCCCTCAACTCGTGCAAATCGGTCCTCGATGAAATGCTTAAACGCATGACAGAGCAGGGCTACGTCTCCAAGGCGAAGACAGCGAAGGTATTATTTTCACACAAGTTCGGGATATCTTCGTGCAGTCATGTTTGTCGATGAACGCGATCCTGGTTTACTGTTACAGTTTGTCTTTGCTGCTGTAGCTCTGTTGTTGTTTTTCGATTGTTTTCGATCGATCTGTGAAGAAATGTAGCTCGTCGGTGCACGGTTGAGCACTTGCAGTCGTTTGCTGCCAAAACGAAGTGGCGACGACACCTGGCAGGCCGCTCGTCCAGGGGCGTAACTAGGGGGGCACAATGTCCCTGGCACCGAATCACTGGGGCGTCGAAAAGTCCCAACAATGTCGCAAATACTTTCTTCAGCACAGCAGATTTGTTTCCGAAAGACCTTAGCCCATGCGCTCGTTGCTGGTATTACTATTTCATTGTGTTAAATGCCAAGGTTCGCTCAGATAATCCCTTCTGTTTTAAACTGGTTTTGTTTGGATCGCTCCTCAACTTGTTAATTCCGGCTTGGTTTTTATTTTCGCTGAAACATTTCGGTCATTTGTTTGAAATGGCTGAAAAACTTTGTCATCTTCCGTTTTCAGATATTTTTTATGATTGAAAAAGGCATTATGACCGAATTGACTTAATTTTCTTCGGTCATATAAAAAAATCGGCTGATGACCGAAAAATCACAGAAGAAACTTCAGGTGCCGGCGTAATTAGATCGTTTGTCTAGCTTTTCCAGGTTTTACTTACATTCACTTAGCGCGCCTTCGATGGCCGCATCTGTTCACATTTGATGACGCTTTTCAGAGTCGCATTTGGTGATGCTTTTAAAACGAGAAGTGATTGTATTGCTTCAGCAACTCAAGTTGCTGTCAGGTACAATGGCAATCAGCACCCAGCGGTGCCTGATGGATCTGATGGCAAGCTTGCGTCGAACGAAACTCATGCGTTTCAACCTAGTCTTGCGTTTCCCGGTCAGTGGATCGTGGCTGGCTGCTGGGGCAAAAATGGAGCTGATAAATAAACTGTTTGCATACGGATGTGGCCCAGCCCGAACTTCGCTCGGAAGCTTGTGCACAAAAATTAACGTTTTTTTCAAAGAAAAAACTATGCGATATTCGGCAAGCAACTTGTTTTTTTGCCAGAAATTAACCTACGTGTGACGTGGCTTCCGCCGAACAAAGAAACAACCTCAATCATGTTTCTGACCAGACGTACAAACGTTCAATGTGCGCTTTAAGAACTTTCGGAATTTTTGTCCCACAACAAATCGCGTGTGTGCGTCACAGAGCGTGAATTCTTAATGATTTGGAATGACAGCTGCCCCCCCACTCCACGAGCTGTTGAGGTTGGGTTTGCAAACAGCAAGCACCTTTTTGAAACGAAACAACCTCGCCAAACCATAAGATGATGTCACTAATTACCGATATCACCAATTTCCGTCTTCCAACGCCTAGCTTCTCAGTGAAGTTTCACTGTGCTCACGTTCCGCTTTACACAGTCCGTGTATGTTACCCAGCTAACTCAAATCAAAACAACGCAAACCATGCCACTGGCAACGAGATAGCGGTCCGCGAGCCATTTTTGTCCTAAATTCAACTCAGAACAAAAATAAAAATGTTGAAATAGTCAAGCGTTCCATTAGCGATGTTGCTGATCGATGCGTCATCAGTTCTCTTTCGTCACAGAACGACGAAAAAGACTTCTATGACGATTCCAGTGACGAAGAGGGCGACGAAGGCCAATCACAGTCGCCTTTGGTGGTCCAGCAGGTCCGCGTCGAAGACGCCCAAGGCCGCGTGAGGGTTGTGTACCCGTCCCGACCCGACCTCGTTTACAACAGCAAGGAAATCAAAGTGCAAAGACCGAAATGAGCGCTTGATTCATTTTTGTTCTCCCCTTTCGCTGATCTTGGTGTTCGGGGCGGTGTGTGCGATGCAGTGACAACAAGAGCGCTTTTCCGTCAATTGAAAAACCTTGAGATTGCAAACTCAGTTAATTCTGTTTCCGACGTTGCCATCCGCTTGTGATGAGGTCACTTTAATCTTGTGTTTGCTGATGAATACAGAGCCAGTGTCGATGTCGGACGCGAACGGTATTGTTATCAATTCTTTTGACGTGCAAGGGCATTGCCGTAATGTGAAGATTCTGGGAAAGCTTTTCAACAACTTACCCTGGCACTACCCATAATCCTGGATGGGGGTTCGGCCGCACCACAGGACCACATCTCAGAAGTTTGCCAAAAATCGGGAAAAACTCAGTAAAAGATGTGGCAATTTTTCAAAGAATTTTTGAGATTTCGTTTAAAAATGACAGATTAACACATTTCTCAAATTTTAGAAAAAGTTTTTTCAATGTTTTCTACATCCAGCACAGTGTTTATACCCGTTTTTTTCGGTCATAGACCGAAATGACCGAAAAAATGAAGTCATTTCGGTCAGAATGCCTGAAAATACAGACTAATGAACACTGTTACGGCGAGTTTTAATACGACTGTGAGACAAATGACTCAGCAAAANATGACNGAAATGTCTCAGTGGTACGTAAACAGGTTTATACAAGGTTAATAGCGAACCCTTTTTGCTGTTGGGGACGGAACAAATGTTCNAACTGATCTTGTTGATACCCTTTGAAAAGGTGACATGATACTTGTGTGTCCCCTCAAGGTTTAAGACAGGGTTCCTACGCTATTTTGAAAATAAATTTCCAGACTTAAACATTTCCGAATGACTTACCTAGTTCAAGCACAGGCACTATGATATTTAACACGATGAAAGAAAAATTATGTCTTGAATGAAATATAAGTCTGGAAAATTATTTTCTTCATACTAACAGGCCAAAAATTTTTTTTCCAGGCTAGAAAATGACCATACGTTTTTCCAGACTCCGTAGGAACCTGGGTTGAGAAAAACCCACCTGGTTTCTTTTAAACATTTTTTTGATATTTCAAAGAGAAACAAGGTTTTGTTTTTTTAAAGAAAAACAGAAAAACCCCATTCTGAATTGTTTTTATTGCATCATGCAATATCACCATTTTTAGAATTACGCAATAACTTGTTATACCTAATATGGCATTCAGAATTGAGGGTAAAGAAATGTACCCCATCTTTGTGTTTGCGAAGTGTCATTAGTTAGTTCACTCAAGTGTTAAGATCACTCCAAAGACGTGCATGCGAGTTCACTCCAAAGACGTGCATGCGCACAGCAAACAGAGAAGCCACTCCCACAATCTGTGCAGTTTAACGTCAAGCTTATGTGCGTGCCCCGCTAGTTCAGTGTATTTTTCAACATATGATTTGGTAAGGTCCAACATCAGAAAGAGTTTGGATGCAGAAAAGACGGAAAAACTGGTTAAAATATACCGATTTGCAGAGCTGAAAAAGGTAACCATTAGAATTTACCCAAACTGTTCGAAATATTCTACTCTTTTGCTCAAGTCCTTCAAATTTCGTTCTGTTTGATAAGTTAACAGTACAAGTGTGCTGCTTATGTTACTTCATAGTAGATATTTCAATGGAAAAGCAGAGTGGGTTTTATTGCTTTTTTTAAGTGGGCTTTAAAAAACCCGGGTGGATCTTTTTGTGTCGCGTTTAATTACATGTACCCTGTAAAGACCTTTACACGTTTATCATTCTTTTTGCTCATTGACAGTAATTTAGCATTTCTTTAATTGTAGGGCAAAATATTTCGCAACCCCAAACATTTTTGTTCCTCTACGGCTGCTACCTCAGCGCTTATCAGCAAGGAAAATTTGTAGACGTTATGAAATTACCGGTTGTCCAGACGGCAGTATTTCACATGTATATTATTTGATATTGTGACGAAACAACTATTACACTTATTGTTTTCCTGAAAGTCGATCAGCTGAGTTGATTTTGTTTGGCGGTAATTATTTGTGCAAGAAAAACAAATTAGGTCAGGTATCTGAATCTGGTGAATGCAAGGCCAAGCCACGTAAAACGCATTAGCTTACGTCTCTACTCGTCACTGGTAAAATTTGCCTGTGGCTTACTCAGATTTGCACAGGTCGCATAGGAGTAGCGTTGTCAAAGTAGGGCTACCATACTTCCTCTTTTTGGAGTACAGGCCAACTTTTTTCATGAGAAACAACATAATCTCCGAGAACATTGAAAAATGTCAAAATATCCTCCTCTTTACATTTCTTATTTTACATAGCTATAATCAGTGTCGTAACTAAAGGTTTGAGCCAGAGTGGTGAACTTAGATAAAAGGGGCCCACTGGCCACAGTACGGGGTCCACTCGGCCCTAGCCAATGTTACGGCGACTCTTCCTTCGCCTTGTTTAACCGCTCCAGCTGTCCATCCGATGACCAGTAATTTAACATAGCTAACGCTATGACGAACTCCCATGCGAAGGTCGCGACTGGGTCATCACCCGCCTTTTTGGCAACTTGCTTAAATCTCACGCTGAGTTGAGTAACAATTTATTTCTCCTATGTCGCCGTTTTGGGTCTGCGAACAGGATGTTGGGACAGACCTTCGTCTGCTTTGCAGTCTCGAACAGTCGAAACAAAGAAAGTTGTTTTTCTGTTTTGCCGCGCTTAGTACGATAAAAGTACAGCTCGGGTTAACTAGAACTTTAGTAACGTTTCGGCTCTCGTGTAACCAAATTCTGTTAACCAAGTCAGATTGTTTCTGTTGACCGAAAAGACCAGAGATCTGAGCTGTGGAACGTGCACCGTTTTTGGTATGTAAGTTTGTTATATGTCTCTTTGGAGAATTTAATCGAGCAGTTGCAGCTTGCCAATCGGCACTGAAGTAATACCTTGATCGCAATCAAGCGTTTGAGATGGATCTTTGAATTTACTGTAAATAGCCGCGTTGTGCGCTTGTCTAATCGTTAATTGTCTGTAGCGCGCTCAGCTATCGATATGAAGTTTTCTTGCTCAGTTAGCTGCGCTGGCAGAATGCTTTTAGTTTGTTTCTGTTGTGTTTCAGAAACCGTGCTGACGATCAAGCGCCGCTGTTTGTTGTTCGTTGGATCTGATAACAAGAAATTGTGCAACCTTTCGGTTCCGTTAGCAATTGCTGTAGGGAACAAGAGACTACAGTCCAGT
>JGI24021J15306_10007393_pt1 | contig 13378 bp, 7 predicted proteins | sample Ectturendosymbi1_FD_15306 | JGI IMG/M metagenome (IMG submission 15306) | reverse complement strand
CATAAATGCGCAGTCGGAATGTTCCAGGGTGGTGTGCGTGGTTAGGATAGAGTTGTATGGTTCAACGACGGCAGTTGAAACCTGCATCAAATCGTAAAACACAGGCTTGGGAATTCGCTTAATAAAACTAGCACGGAATATTTCAAACCTTTCCAGAGTTCTGGCTTTCTAGTTAAGAAAGCTGTCATGTGCCAGGCGTACCTGAGGTGCGGGATACACTGCGAACTCCAGTTTCGATTTCTTCCCGTAATCAACCGACAGGCGTTCCATCAGAAGAGAAGCGAACCCAGACCCGGTTCCTCCGCCGAAGGAATGAAAGATAAGAAAGCCTTGCAGTCCGCTGCACTGATCTGAAAGCTTGCGGATGCGGTCGAGGACACGATCCAAATGCTCTTTTCCAACGGTATAGTGACCGCGGGCATAGTTATTGGCAGCATCTTCCTTGCCAGTGATAAGTTGTTCGGGGTGGAACAGTTGGCGGTATGTCCCGGTTCGAATTTCGTCTGTCAAACAAAAACAGCATGGCAACAAGAACGAAACCACAACGCTGAATAGTAGTTTCTCTGCTTGGTGGAAGAAGCCACGGAAACGCAAAACAAGATTTGTTTCGTATTGGCCAGATCCCATGTTTATTCCGTGTGTTGCAAAGATATGGTGTTTCACGCAAATACGGCTCCAGGATTAACATTGAATAATCCCTGCATGTTTGAAACCAAATTGTTAAACAACGTCGTGTAGCTGGGCCCGAAATCCTAAAGCGATCTGTGGGTACCAGCCAAAATTGAACTACAATTTTCTCAAGTTTGCGAAATATCATAAAATTTTTATTACAGTTACTCAGCTTTCTCAAATTATAATTAAACTTACTAGTCAGCTTACCCAAATTGGATTAGGCTTGTCGATATCGCGAAAACTAGAAGGGGACCTAAAATCCAAACTACAATTGTATTTAATCGAATCGAATTACTTTTAATCTAGGTCGCTTCCATATCTACTTGTTAGTAAAACTTCCAGAAATAATTCGACTCTCTCCAACCACCGTACTACAATATATTGCAGTGTACGGCATCAACCTACTAGGACTCATGGGTGAGGAAACTACGACCCACCGGCCGCAGCGGCCCGCGGAACATTTTTCCCCTCATACATAGTGCACACTGTTAGTATTTTGTGTTGATCGAGTAGCAATGACTTATCACAAGTCGCTTCTACTCATGATAGCCGAGTGCATGGTGATCTTCGCACGCAAGTATAGACCAAACGGTTGTAGGCCTAACAGTCCTAACCGTTGATAGTATAATTTGTGGAAGCTGGCCCTTCGCTGGATACAGAGAGAAAAATGTGGCCCTCACAACTTTCCCCACCCTTGCACTAGTAGGTACTAATTCTGGAAACCCCTCCGTCAAAATGCCTGTTAAAATGATATGATGGCGCCGGCGGCATGGCACTTAAAAAGATTTTGTAACACCTTTCGCGAGGACGCATTCTCGAATGATTGCCTTGCTTAATAATGCCATTATTTTGCTTAATAATGCTATTAGACCACCTAACCGCCTATTTTTGTTAATTTCGGTGACGGCAATAGGCGGCCTGAAATTAGGTTCTTGCCAGGGCGGTTGAGGTGAACGCTCATGCCCAAGGAACGCTACGGCAATTAACCCAGTCGCTGTGGATCGAACACCCAACTTTCCAATTGAGAGGCGGACACTTTACGAATGAGCTATTGCCGCCCTTACCTAACAGCTTATGAGAGAGGTCTGCAGAAATGTTCAGATAGAACCAACACTTCTTCAAATCTCAGACCACAGGTTTGAAATTAAAGTAAACTCCGTCAACAGTGAGGACTTTGGAACAGCTGTGAGAAAACATTCTTTGATATAAGGATCACAGCCTACCTCGGTCTAATCCCGACATGTCCCTTTCACAGATCTGCCAACATAAAAAACAAGGACCGATACAACCAAAAAGTCACTGATATACGTGACGTAACTTGAGGTTTGATCCAAGGGGAAAACTTAGCTGAAGGGGGTCTACTAGCAAACACTCATACAACACCTGATAAGTGACGGATGCGGATGGCTGTAGTAAAACCGTAAATAACCGGATGATATTCCGGAAAAACGCAAAACAACAACCTACTGAAAACCAAAAGTATACTAAAACCGAAATATAAGCTAAGTGGGCGCCCAGTTTTCACATTTAGCTTGCCAGGGGGACGGTTCGCATCCCAGCCCCCCACCAGTTACGCCACTGGAAATCCGTAAATCATCATTCAATCCTCTTGCTTTTACAAGTGATGGGAAAACACCAGTATGTCGAGGTTAACAATACTGGCTGAAATTACAACTGAAAAGCGCGAGTCTTATGCACCAAACTAGTCTTACGCAAACTATATTAGCACAAAGCGCAGGTATGCACTATCAAGAAGCACTCTTGCTGCAGTTGGAGTCAAACAGAATGATGCAAACCTCCGAGATCTCTTGGACATCAACTTCAGTCGAATTCCTAGACCCATAATTATTTTCAAGCCGAATTATAGACAGATTAAATCAAGCTCCCTGACTAACTTCATCTGGTCTACTATCCAGTGGGCTATGTGTAACTACTGCACTTGGTCATGATCCACGGGTACCTCTGTCGTCTGTATTGTTAATAATTTGTGTATGACAGTGTTGTTAATAATTGGTGTCTCACAGTAGAACAACCGAGCCATACGTAACGTATGGAAAACTACCACGAAAAAATATCCGTAAAGATATATGCATCTATTACCACAAACTTGCAAAACACATGTTTAAAATATACAATCAGATGCTTCCAAAAGAAATGACGAAGAGCATGAATATATACAGTAACCACGATTTTTGCACCCGAAATTGATAAGATCTGTAAAGCAACAGCGCCACTCTGTTTGAAGTTTTAAACCAGGGGTCACCAACCTTTATGTAACTGAGCTCCTTCTTGGGTACCGATTAACGCTAAGGGCTAACAGTTTGCTACACACTTCTGAAATAAAAATTTTGCTCAATTTACCTTTGATTATGATATCATTACTGATGTTAATTTATGTGATGATACTCATCATCTTAATGCTATTTTCAAAACAGGTCCGCGGGCGACCAACGTGGTCCTTGCGGGCGACCTTGNGCCCGGGGGCACCGTGTTGGTGACTCCCGTTCTAAACATTGGAATGCAATGCCGAAAGACTTAACCAACCAAATAGACCACACCGTACTTTTATGAAATTATATAAGCAGCTACTCTTTTAGATTTCCACTGCTTCCTGATACATAACAGCCCCCTTTCCCCGTTGTTATTATCAGGCGGTTGCCGTTTGACTGTAATAGTTCGACACCAGCTCACCATGATGAGCCATTTTTAGTTGTAATTAGTTCGACACTAGCTGACTAGTATGCGGCATTGTCTGTTGTAGTTCTTGTATTTTTTCCTTTCATTCTTTGCTTTAATCTTGCTGTTTTTCTTTTCGTTCATTTTAAGGTTTGACCGACTTGTTGACAGGGCCGGCCTTAGCAAGTGCGGCCCGATTGGAAGCACTTTTGCGGGCCCCACTCAGCGGGGTTTTCAGAAATTTTAAGCGGCCATCATTATGGTTAAAATCGGTGACGTAAAGGGCTAGGCCCGAACAAGCGATACCAAGCTAGGGGGCTCTGGGGCATGCCCCAGTTTTACCTCTCCAACAGAGCCTTCAAATGCCTGAATGCTTCTATGTTAACAACTGCTGTTTTTTGAGTTCGTGCAATTGTTCTATCATGCTACAGAAATTGATAATGTAGCCAATGCGGTCAGCGCATGCGCTGATCAACCATAGCAGACAAAATAAAGGCAACTGTTGATCGCATAAAGTTAACTATCGCGGAACACAATCTTAAACATGCGTAGTGGGCGAAAGGTTTACAAAAAGTGGTGAGATGGTTCTTGGCAGGGTTGCCAACCTGTCTTCATCAAAAAAAGCCAGACCTTGTCCCAAAAAAGCCAGATAGCAGTTTTAAGGCAAATACACATAAAATACGCATAACCAAACACAAAATAGACATTGAAACTCGTCAGAAACATTGATGTAATACAATTCCACTCTTTAGAAAGATTTTCTTTCCCCGTAATTAACATTGTGGTACATTTGTTTCTTATCAATAACATCGATCATTTTTTTTAGAGCAACAGTAAAATATTTAATATTTTGTGCACCCTGCACGGTTATACAGTAGACTCTTTTCAGAAGAGATTTGTAATGAATACGCAGCTCAGACATTGTTTGTTTTTCAAGCCTTTTTGACTAAAGACAGAGAAAGCCAGATTTTGTCTGGCTTATTGTTATTTCCAAAAAAGCCACAGGTGTTCAAAAAAAGCCAGAATTTTAAAATCTGGCTTCAAAAAAGCTAAGTTGGCAACCCGGTTCTTGGATGCAAACAATAACTTAGATTCCCACCAAAACCTAATTATTAGGCTAATTTTTGGTCCATTTACAATTTTCTTTGAAATTTGCATGCAAATTCATTCCGTGGTATTTGCATTAAGTCGACAAATTAACAAGTAAAGAGTATGCGAAAAAAATTAACCTCATTTGCGCCAGTAATAAAGTTTTTTTAACATATAATACTCAAGGGAAGGAGTTAACCCCAACCCCAACCCCAATCTTCCGTACGCCCTTGCATTTGCAAATAACCTTCAGAAGACAAGTCCAGTAGCTATAGCTATTAAACAGCAACAATTATCGATCCATATCTTGCAACAGCTACTGAAACTTGTCCTACCAAATATGAAACGCTTGTCCAGGAAACAGCTTCAAAACTTAAACGCTCTCTGCCTTAACCAGCTGCTATTGAAAAAACTGGATTACACCAGGGTTTTTTTAATGAAAATATTAGGTACCCGCTATGGATCTGTTGGGACCCGATTTCTCTGATTCTCGGGACCCGATTTTCAATTCTAGGGACCCGCATCGGGTCCCTAAAACGCCTTAAAAAACCCTGATTACACATTACCGAAAAACAATCACCACTGTTACGATTACAGAGGTAACTATGATGATTAAGGTGGTGAAAACCTAGCTACAATAGAAAGTGTAAGTTAGCGTAGGTTAGTAACGGAGCTGGTTCCCCTTCAGCACGGGGCCAGATTGGAAGCAATCGGTCCAATCGGCTAAAGGCCGGTCCTGCTTGTTGACCTCGCGGCCATTATTTCGCTAACCATCGCATTGTCCCCCCGAAACAAAGTGTTTTATACCACGCGAGAAAATACGATTGATTGATCTGTAATGTCATGGATGTTACGCTGCATCGCCTTCCGCTTAATAAACCCAATGTTAAATCTCTCACCTGTGTGCATCGCTCACTTCATCAGTAGATTTATCAATTCTTCATACATTGCTTGCCCTCATGCTTTGTAGCGTAAAGAGCTGGTTTGCTTTGCGATTCCTGGTTTTGTGGCATTTGTGTTGTGACTTTTTTGGGTTTGTGTATCTCTTTTCTTGTATATTGTGTTCATATATATCTTCATGTCTCGTGTTTATTTGCTGTTCACACCTAGACTTCATAGGTTTTGGGCAAAACCAGAAACCACAATTACAGCACAAGCTTTTCGCAAATATGATTCTTAATAGAGCTGGTAGCATTTCGCTGCAATTCGTCGTCGAATCACGGAAGCAAAATTTGTTCGTCTAGATCTGAATCGGTCACCGAACCGAAGTGGAATATCTATTCAGCGACACACCTGAAATGTGAGCATAAGCGGTCAGGTTTCACTTGCATCACGACAATTCCATGTGCCCCAGTTAGCCCAATACTCGCACAACAGCACGTATTTGAGGGGTACAACTCGCGCGAATTTAACGTAGGATGACACGTGCATGCATGATTTGCAAACAAAACTTTAGCAAACTGGCATGCAATATATTTTACTCCCAAGCGTGCTTTGATGAGGTAAACTCCTAACATTTCTCACCGATAACTGTAGGTTCAAGGTCTACGAAAACTGCTCTGGGGACATGCTTTCCAGAACCCGTTTCCGAGAAGAAAGTATTGAATGAATCGTCGCATGACCCAACGGTTTTGTCGCTAGGCATTTGGCCATCAGGATGTATACCGTGCTCAAGACAATACAGCTCCCAGCAAGCATTGCCCATCTGGACTCCAGCTTGGCCGACGTGGATGGAAATGCATTCACGCTGCGAGGAACACTTATTTTACGAAGGAATAGTTCAGCGTTAAAAGAGTTAACTACATTGGTAAGCAATGCACGGAGTTGCTGTAGATTCTTATTGCAAACAAAACAGCCACAATAATCGAAAACATTTTATTCNGCGTTTCAGCTTATGCGTAAACCACCATCATTTTTATTCCTGATGATGGCTCACGTATAAGCCGAAATGTTGAATGAAATGTTTTGATTATTGTGGCTGTTATGTTTGCAATAAGAGTTAACTACAAATTCTCAAAGATTGCAACCAAACGAAACACAAGATATTGCTTGCAACCTGTGTAAAAAAAGAAAAAAATCGAAGATATTGCATACGTAGATGCAACTGGGAATGATTCGCTAGTAGAAATTGGCATGGCGTGCTGATGTATTCAGAAGGAAACACCAGTCGTTCGTAACGTGGCTCGGTACTGCGCAAACCTAAGGCGTCACAGAACCATTGCGCAACGATTTACATGGGCCACTGGTTCGCTACGTTTCCTGACGCGCAGCTATTTCTGCCCTGGAGCAAAACGATGCAAGTCAAAGCGCGGATGCGCAACTCGCACAACCACGTCAAGCAGCCAGACTATACCAGACACGAGGCGTACACAGCGTCTCACATAATGACTTTAGGAGCGCGGCAGTTTCATCAAAGACCACAGTATAGATTCCTGACCGCGAGGCATTGCGTTCGAGAATGACTTGTTCAACATGAAGCAGTGCAGATCGGAGCTTCGGCAAAAACTATGCGTAACCCCAAACTACTTCTGCGCATATTCAACTTAACTGTTTTACCCTTTCATTTGCTTAAAATGGTTATCTGCATTCTCTTGCTCAAAATGAAGCATCAAACTCTAACCTGTATTTAAATATCTTCTGCTAAACACGGAATAACATGGACATGTTTTTAATCAAAGAAAAATATCTTGCGATTTAATAACACCGTTTCTACACAAAGCAAACACTCACCATGATGACGTGTGTAATAAGATTTCAACAAAAAGCAAATAAACAAAACCAAAGTTAATCTCGCAAACTTTCACTCCGCACTTTACGATGCTAGAGCAGTTCTAACAATGTGCCTCCTGCGCCCTGTCATGATTTAAATATGTGGGGATGACGTCACGGTTCTTTTACTCTTCTTGGCAAATTTTGCCTCTCTCCGCAGCTTCCCATTGGCCAGGAGAAAACGTTGCAATGACGCACAACCTGTTTGCGCCGAAGCGCAATTCTGCATTATAAATGAGACAAGCCCTACACGCGCGCGCATTTTAACGGCAGGAAACACCCAAGAGCAAGAAGGAAGCAATCGAGCTGTACTCGCACACACCTAATTCGCGAAATGTTCGCCCTTCGCGAAAATACAGGATGCCTTCAGACCAGTCCCGTCGCCACGGGAGAGTTTGCTAGGCTTAGCTCCCCCAAACACAGTACCAAGCCCTCCCAAATTGAAATATGAAACACTATAAGTCAGTGTATTTTTATCAAATTTTGATGTCAAGCCCTCCCACATAAACGTAAAGCGCCCCTATTGACAACTTTCTGGCGACGGTTCTGCTTTAGACAGTAGTGGATCCAGATCAGCCGTTTGGGGGACAGTCAAATAGGGGGTGCCAAAAAGGTATTCACTTGTTTAAATGCTCAAGGCTGTCTTTGACAATAGTTGGCTATTGTTACAACCTCACACAGTATCACACAAAAGCGGTTACCTATTGTAGGCCGAGACAGTGGATATTTTTGTTGGTCGAACTATGCGATCTTTCAGGGAATAACCACAGTTTGAAGCGCTATAAATCATTAATTCAGAAAACGTTTGAAGCGAGTTCCAAAAGATGGGCCTCGTTTTTTACAAGCTACACGTAACTGAGAGCACTATTGGTGTCCCAAACAATCTTTTGTCTACAAGAATATTCAAAAGGTATGTCCTAACTACAGCAGGAGTCTCCAAATTACGGCCCGCGAAGCCATTTTCATCCGGCCTCAAAGACGTTTTGTCAATTATATGAAAATGTAATGTATTTACGAAAAACTTGTTGTTTTGGTAGAATGCAATGTATTCCGAAACAAGCACATTACGTAAGATGACCGGCCCTCACGCTGTTGTGCAATAGCTTATGTGGCCCTCTGTAAAAAGTGTGTAGACCCCTGCCCTAAAGCATGCTGTGCTCCAGGCCCGTAACCAGCTTGGGACACCAGGGGGGCGAAGAATTTTCTGAGAGGAAAATTTTTTTTAACTATGTCCAATAGATTTAAAATATGTCCAACACATTTTTCCAGGGGGGGCGAAAAATTTTGTAGGGGGGCTTCGCCCCCCCTGGTTACGGGCCTGCTGTGCTCTTGCGGTTGACACTGCCTTGGCTATCCGTAGATCAGAAAAAAACAATGTCTGGAACGTATGAATGATCTGGTTAGGAGTAGATCGGTTCTCACACTGATAAGTGACACCTCAAGTCCCACGATCGGAGTCAGGTAAATAGTCGATCACGGTTCCAGACGAAGATTGTGCAGTTACATGTAGGCCTACATGGAAAACATATTCATTGCCGAATGACTGCGGGGGGCGCCGAAGAGTCCCAGCAATGTCACAAGTACTTTCTTCTATAGAGTACACTTGCTTCCGAAAGACCGCTGGTTCGAACATGTTGGCGCCAAACTTGCTTTTTGTCCCAGGCGCCATCTAACCGAGTTTCGCCCCTGTTACTACGAAAGCCTCCAAACAAGCTTAAAAACACCCCCGATGCTGTTGATCTGGTGATGGATCTGCTTAATTTTGAGGCCAGCAAACACAGGTGAGAATCATTGACCTATTAGCAATTTCAAACTACGAATCTCCGCCATCACCACAGTCACCAGCAAAAAAGCTAAATTTGCACAAGAAGATTATTTTCTTCTCAAGTTTATGTGATGTAAGCCAGTGGTTCTCAACCGTCGGTCCGCCGACCGATACCGGTCCGCAAAACAACCTCGATTTGTTTGTACGACTTTCCTTCAGGTATAAGGTCTAACTGAAAATTGTTAGCGTTCATATTGAATTCGGTAAAACCCTGGACAAGGACACGTGGTTTGCGATTGAATAGCCTGGATATTATGGCGTAAAATAAAACACCTGTCTATTTATTTTCATACCTACCTTTCCTCTCACGAGGGTTGGGGGGGGGCAGCAGCAGCCCTATGAGGACTCGACATACCTCACGGTTTTCAGCAATCTATGATAGTTTTGCACTAAAATGTCTCCAATATTTCGAAGCTTTCTGAAGGCCGCCAAGCATACTCATTACTAGGGCCATTTAAAGTCATAAAAGTCATATTTTTGTCTGGGATTCAAGAAGCTATGAAACGAAATTTAAAACAAAAATCGCACCCCTATCAAGTCTATAACAAAAGTTATAAAGTCATAAAAAGTCATATTTTCCATGTTAGGTCATAACGTCATATTTCGCACTTTTCAACCTAATTCAATAAGGAAACCATTAAAACAATCTCAAAATATCGGGTGAGACTACTATATTACGAGGTCTAAGCTGCATCCTGTAAATTGAACCCACTTGGGCACACTGCAAATGTTGGCAAAGACGTAGGTGAACCGAGTTTTTTAGATGTAATGTAATAAACTAAATATGCATGATCTTGCTGCCCTAAAAATGCATGATCTTGCTGGAAAGACGTAGGTGAACCAAGTTATTTAGATGAAATGTAATAAACTAAAAATGCGTGATGTTCCTGCCCCAAAGAAATAAACCGATGTCCATGCGTGCTTTCAATTTGCTTCACACCAAACTACTGTGTTTATTTAGGTACAAGAAAAGTAGAAGTGCTGAATAGCCTTATAATGAATATTTTTCCTCATGTTTTGAGCCGTTTATTTTTGTGGGGCTTCAACAAACCATGGGGCTACCATTATGCCATTTTTGCTGGTAATGCTTCTTTATACAGTAGTTGTATGTTTTAGCTCAGTCATTTTTGTTTGGTCATATAAAGTCATATTTTCTGAAAAAAGTCATATTATCAAGTTTTTTAGGTCATAAAAATGCCCCTACCAATTATTCTTTCCACCAAGCTGTAGATAGCTGATATTTTTCCAAAGTTTCTACGTTACAGTTGTGTAATATGTAGGGCAACCAATTCTTTGACTTGACACGTAAAATTTGACTTTATTTTGACCTATCAACTTTCTGGGTTTGAAAGACCCAATGAAACTGGAGGCAACAAACCGTAGACAAAAATCAATCCAAGAGCACAAGAGAAATATCCAGTGTTCAGTAGATATCCTGAAGACACTCAGAATGTTCTGCATTGTTATACTTCAACACCAAGTACTGCTTCATTATTATTGCCTTTAAAGTTTCCACATGCAAAATGGATTATCCATTTGCAAAACCAAGTACTGTAGGACTACGTTTCTTGCCTTGCCACACCTACATTACTTTAATGCATGGGCGCAATTTTGTTGTAAAATGTGGGGGGACAGCTTGGTGTGAAACCAACATAGTCATCGGGTCGATGCAGAAATGACGTTTTGTATATACAGATTCCCAATCTTATTTGTAGAGGTGTTTTGAGAGCAACACTAATCACGCTTTGTCCTTGCAGATGATTTGCATATTAATATACTTAAATTTGTTGCTGGACATGGTGCTGTAGTTCAGCCTGCTTCCATTAATATCGTATTTGGATACAAACACGCACAGCTATATAGTAGAAAACATCAATTGGGTTTTATCAGAGCTGTCAGTTGGAGTGCACAAAATGCTGAATCGTACTGGTCGCACGTGCATATCACTCGTACAGTAGAACACCAACTTTCATGCATTTTATAAGTGTGAGTTACAGGCTTACAACGCAATTTGATGTCTTGTTCAAGTCGCTTAACGTTACAAAGACGATAAGTATTTTTCTTGCACATTTCCGTTTTTTGAAAAAGCTGCAGATCATTTTAATGATACTGCGCATCATGCATGCAGCCTTACCCCTACCAAAATCTCCATTGATATCCTCTTACCAGCACCAAAAACATTTGGCCTAAAATTAGTGTAGCCTACTTCACAAAATGATTTCACTCTATACTTACTGTTAGTGGGTGGAGGATGTCTTCTTTCAATCTTCCCTTTTTGGCCCCTGCACATATACCCATACAGAGTTGTAAAAGGGCCTCATTTTAAAGCTTGAACCTGGCCTGAGCCCGAAATTACAAGCCCGAACCCGGCTCGAGCCCGACATTTATTTTCGAAGCCCGATTGAGGCCCAAAAGTCTAATTTACCGAGGGAGTCAAGATATGCGCAGCTGCGGAGTAACAAAAAACGTTGTGTTCGGGTGTAGCTACAGGTAGGCCTACACGGTTTATCACACCCAAAATAACAACCACCTTGACCAAAACATTGGCATAATCTGGCACAAACGTAGCATGTTAGCGAACGATAATACTGCGGAATATAATGTTTCTCAAGAAGAAAAAGAATTTGTCACGAAACTATCCACGATGGTGCTATAGGCATGACAAGCCGGCTTGTAGGCTTCTTAAAACAAGCCAAGAATCGCGTGAGTGACTGATCTCTTTGAGGCAAACCATCGCCTGCTAATTTCCTCACCGCTGCCGCCTTCTCAAAAAGAGTGTGAGACTATCCGAGCAGAGAAGAAAAGGACGCAGCTGTGTTTGCAAACAGAATTAACTGAAAAAAATCACGATGACTTCACTCACAGAAGTTGCCGCGGTGAGCACAACAAATCTACGTCACGAAAGAAAAAAATCGTTACTCCTAATGCAAGGGTTTTTTAAGGTGTTTTAGGGACCCGATTCAGGTCTCTAGAATTGAAAATCTGGTCCCTAGAATCAGAGAAAATTATCATCGGGTCCCTAGAATCAGAGAAATCGGGTCCCTACAGGTCCATGACGGATACCTAACATTTTCCAAAAAACTGCCTAATGCTATAAAAAAAGTTTCGTATGGAGGCCCAAAATATTTTGACGAACTTAAGCCCGAGCCCGGCCTGACGTACAACACTGCACCATATAAAAAGTTTCATTCTAAGAGCGTTCTACTGTACTTGCATAACGACACGAAAACATTTAAGATTAAATCAAAATGCACAACGGTGAATGGGCAAAAGAGTACCAAGTTTCACCTTTAACACGAAAAGAATGTCCAACAAAACTAGGTGTGATGTACTTGTAAAGGAAATGTTTCACACTTGAATGAAAACGTTGCCGCATTGCAGGTTTGGTTAAACTCAAGTAAATCAGATGGCTTATGAACCAATGCATTCAGCACGATCAAAAGGTTTAAGAGACATGGAAAAAATATATTTTTGTTTGTTGGTCACCATTCTCGCGACATTACAAGAAGAGAGGATAAATGTATATTTTATCCTTATTTCTGAGTCACGTCCCTACGTTTTGAGCTATAGGTCAATACACAGCCAGGTAAATACTGTAGGCAACTTCTCCAACGTTTTCACTGAAATCCTGTTCACTAATAGTTGAAGACAGTCTGTTGCAAAACTGCCCATCCCAGAACTAAGTCTCCACAATAGTGCTGCATTTTTGTCTTCGGCAAAAGCTTCGCAGAGATTTGCCTGAAAATCTAACTTTGTAACACGTACACTAGCATCAATAAATCATATGCTGTCTGTTTCTGAATATGTGACAACCAACGTTAAAGCAAAGCCCGTTAAATTTCTGCACGAAGCAAATAATGGTTGTACTGTGGTCCCTCACATGTGCAGCTGTAATACTCTCACTGCTACAAGAAAATGACCTTTATAACGGTATACCACACAGGGTAAAATGTCGGACAAAATCAGTTAACCATCTTTCACGGTCATTAGAAATTTGAAAAATTCTAAAAATTATTTTAACGAAGCTAAAATTTATAAACTAACAGAATCAGTGATACCACATCAAACTCTGTTTCAACATGAACTTGGCTATGTGTAACCTACCATCTGACATGAACAGCTCTTCACACAAAACGTGACAAGCATCACTTTTATTTTTGAAACCTCTCCACATACATAACCTAAAGAGAAAAAAGTGGGGGGGACGTGACATATTACATTCCCACCACCTGGAAAAGTTGGGACACGTCCCCCGTGTCCCCCACCAAATTGCGCCCATGCTTCAATAGTATCAATCGTCCAATAGCGGGCAGACAACATTACTACGTCAGAACTGACAACAAATCC
>JGI24021J15306_10007390_pt1 | contig 13381 bp, 6 predicted proteins | sample Ectturendosymbi1_FD_15306 | JGI IMG/M metagenome (IMG submission 15306) | reverse complement strand
CTGTTATTAATGGGTCTGTTATGAACGGGTCTGTTATGAACGTGGTCTGTTTTGAATGGTCTGTTTTGAGCGGTCTGTTATGAGCTGGTCTGTTTTGAACGGTCACCCGGTTAAATGTGCCAGGGCTAGGGTGGCCATTCGCAATGTTGTTGCTCCAGCATCCCAGCCGGAGCCAGCAAGCCGCCTCAGGAATTCGACGCCTGATGTCAGCTTTTTGCGAAGTGACTCAAGGTGTCGACGATACGCGAGCGACCTCTCCAAATTTACTCCGAGTTACTTGCGCTTGGAGCAGAAGGGCAGGATTTCGTTGATGTAGTTGACTTTTAGCTCATTTTTAGCGTCCTTGGGGTTAAGGTGGAAGGCTGCTGACACTTTTTCGTGGTGCTGAGCGTTAGCTTCCAGGTCTAGAGGTATTCACAAATGGTTGACGTGTCCTTCCTCAGTGCTCCATTTTTATTGCTGGTGGTAAGTGTGAAGCTACCATTGCCAATCACCTCCATGATCATGCAGACCATGTATTTTTCTTGTAGCAATCGCTGTAGCTTGCAGGTGAGGCCGCGGTTCCATATGCAGTGTTGCAGGCTGCTGTGAGATCGACAAACACAGCTCCAGCCTTCTTTATAGCTGTAAAGCTATCCTCGATTTCTTGTGTCAGTAAGGTGAACTGATAGGGGGGAATTCCGGTGTCGAAACCTGCATTTTTTGCTGGAGTATTGAGTCGATTATTTGCTCGACTTGAACGTGGAAGTAGATGAGTCTCACCATGACCTTAAAGAGGACAGACAGAAGAGATGTCGGGCGATAGCTTTTTGAGTCCTTCAATGGTTTATGCAGGAAAATAGAAATTTAATTCCTTAAAGTTTCTTGGTTCCAGGTGGTTGAAGTCTTTAACAAGCTACTTGAAAGCACTCTGCACTGTCCCTGTTTGCTTCCCCAGGTGTGTAGAGACCGCAACGTGATGTTGATAATTCACTGGTCAACAAAAAAATTTTTTTCAAAAGGCACGGAGTGTGTGATCGATTTTAAGGTATACTGAGGTCGCTTAACCCGAATATGCACTTAGTTTTTTCAAAATGGCTCTATTTTTTGAGATCTACCAAAATCATTTTTTTTCGCATTAGCGCTTATTGATAAATTGCGTATCACTGAACAGGCAGCTGTACATTGCAAAATGGCACTGAAATTTCATACCAATATAAACAAAACACAAGCTGTCCTCGATAGTCCAAGTTAATATAGCTGTCCTCGAAACATAAGCTGTCCTCGATAGTCCATGTCAATTTGTTGAAAGGAACGTTTATAGGATTTCCGCTCGTAATTTTGCTGGTTGGAGTCCCGCATAAGGCTCCAACAGTAGTCAGACATCATATGACGGTCCCATCGACCCTGGTACCTTGTTTCCATAATCTTAATGGCCTGGTGAAATCTTTCACCTTGTTCTTCGCTTACTTCACCAATGTTATCTGGAAATCGACCCAGGTGGCTGAAGAAGCAATGAGGCTTTATGCTGATTCTTGCCCTAAGAGTTTATAAGTTCGTTAGCATCTGCTTTACTATGTCTTGGTAACAGTCTGCCCCCTGTTTTTCCCAAGAACTCTTTTACCACAGAAACATATGAACACCAGGTTGCGGATTCAAATACTGTCATGTGAGAAACAAACATGGGATCTTTCATCAACTTTCAGATTTGTGGTCCATCAAAAATTCCTGCTTAACTTTCTCATAATTCCAGCAGGAAATCTGTTGCGGGTGTATCGGAAGCAATCGCCATTCTTATCTAGCGCCTTTACGGAATTGTTTCATCAGGCGCAATTTGATATGCAAAGGTGGGAGGAGGATTATATCACGATCAACCAACGGTTCATTTGTCACATTGTTCTCCCCCACCACGAGTTCTTCGCGTATGGTCCAATCCTTTCTTTACCAGTGTTGATCATCAGCTCTGCTATCCCACAGAAAAAGAAAGCATAGATACTTCACATAACCACCTTGCTGTCCCAATAAAAAGTTTACCATTTTCAAATCGGCACATATCAACCAATTATGCTTGTTGCAACACAGCTTCTGCAACACCATCTCTACAGTCGAGTAGCTCTCTTTTAAAGTTACTGAATGGCCGATAGGGACATCAGCATAGGTATTTGCATTGTGCAACATAGGGGAAAGTGGGGCACAGTAAGCCTAGTGGCACAGTCGTCTTTTTTGGTTTATTCAAAAAGTTGAAAACGTTGAACTTTGAAATTTCCATGGTGATTTAGTCTCGTACCAGCCGTAGTACTAAAGTGAAAATTTCGTTGATAGGCAGCCGTTGTTGCGAGTTACAGAGAAAGATGTGTTTTTGCTACCCAAAAGTAGTTTATAAAATCGCATTTAGATTCGACTTTTGTCAACGTTAATCAACATCTTCTGTTCAGAGTTTTTGTGTCGTTGTAGTCAAGGCGGTGCAACATTATTTGATAATGCCAGATTTTAAATTCTGTTTACGTTGAGTTGGTAATTCTTCATTGTATTTTTTAGGTATGCATGGGGCACATCTGACAAAAAAATGGGGCACAATCGACACATTCCCACTAGGTCAGTCTAAACAAGGTAAAGCCTGAGGGGTTATATTGGAATGCAGTACAGAATAATTCTAATCTATGAGCATTTTTAGGTTTATTATGTGCTTAGAGGTACATTACATTTGTATGGTAAAGCATGAATTTCAGTATATTGCATTGGTTTCATGGAATATTTGATAATCATCAAATTTGTTTTGCTATGCAGTGATAGTGGGTAATTAGAATGTGAAAAAAAGTGGAGAGGCAGTCAGAAAGTGCCTACTTTACATGGGGTATCACATGAACATTGTGCGATGCAAGCAACCCAACTTTTTTTGACCGGTCAGGTGTACCCCATAAAAGTAGAAAAAGTACCCTTTTCAAATTGATTTAAATTGACTCGACAGAAAAAGTACTCTTTTTAAATTGATTGTAAATTTTTTTCTGAAGGGCGTTATTTTCATGTCTTGGCATGATATTGTGTATATAGAGTTGCTTTATTGTGTGACAAGTTTTGAGATTGTTTGGACTTGAAACAAAATAGCAATGGTTGAAAATGCAAAAAAGTGTCGGCTGTACCCCACCTTCCCCTATTTGTACTTTTCTCTGAAAAATTTCGCGCTCAATATCTCAAAAACTAGAGCCAATTTTGCAAAAACTGAGTGCATATTCGGGTTCAGCGACCTCAATATAACCTAAAATCCATCTCACACTCCGTGCCAAAATTTTTTTGTTGATCAGTGAATCGATGGGGACACTTCCCAGAATTTTTCGAACGAACTCCTCTGCCTGAAGACAAGCGCGGTCTTGATCAATCGCGCAACGACTGAAGCGCGATGGTTTTGACCAATTTTGCCCATTTCTTGGTGTGGTAACTGGTACAGTAGTTTTAAACAACAAACAGATTAGCCAATACGCTAGGTGATTAGGTAATTAATTAAGTGCAAAGTCTCCATAAGCGTTTCTCCTCTCAATATTTTCACTGAAATTTGTTAGAATGTTGTAAAACTGGAGAGTTGAAGGGTAATTGACCCTTGAAGTGTCCAAAGAGGGTAAAAACAACCCAAGATATAGTGTTATGCACCGTTTTATCCGCCACCAAAAATAAGTTCATTTTTTCAATTGCATTCGCAAAGGTACGGTCATAATTGACATTTTCTAAACAGAAACTTTATTTCCAAATTTTTTAGTTTCCGCTCCACGCTTTTTTTAATAAAAACCTCAATTTTTCTGGCAACGTGAAAACCAGGTTTACTCGAAACACGTCGCATTGACGTCACGAGTACGCGCAACATACCTGAAAACATGAGTTTCGGTTTTCCTAATCCGACGATATCTTCACTGATGCTCTAGCGCAGGCCTGCCCAAACTTATGCAGTATTGCGGGTCACTTTCACATGAGGAAATTTATTGCGGGCCACAAACGTTTTTGTGACGTAACAATAAGCTATTGTTACCTAACAAATCCTTTGATTTTGATAAGTTTTATGCGATAGCACGAGATGATAATGAGTCCTATAGTTGCACGTAGTGTTGCCAGCTTGTATGGATGTAAACCAAATCTAGGAAATTGTCATGTTTTTGAAGCGTTTTTTACACAAATATTTGGGTGGTAAGTCCACAACAGAAACAACAGATATAATTTTTGTGTGCTTTGATGGGAAATATACTTGAGCCTATCAAAAATATTAAAATTTAGAAGTCTGCTTGCGAACTTATTACATCGTAGGCCACTTAAAACAACCTCGCGGGCTGCGAGTTGGGCAGCCTTGCTCGAACGCAATCTGGTCGCGAGTTATGGCCGATCATAAATTCTAAAGCTACAATCGTGGCTTCTGCGGGCGTTAACCCATTAATGACCACTTTCAAAAGTACAAATAATATCCCTCTGTTTTTTTAGTATCCGTCTTATATATGCTCTAACATAAGGAAAAGAAGAAAACATTTTCTGAAAAAAATTTTGAAAGGCATGCTTGCATGAACGCCAACTAACATACAAATCAAACGTGAGATGATACATTGAAGTGGAAACGAGCCATGACCATGCAAAGGTCGTGTTCCAAAAATGGAACAGTGGCCATTGATGGATTAAAGGGTTTAATTCAGGGGCGAAAAAGTTTCTGTAAGTTTTGGTTGCGCGCAAAATATTTTAGCAGCGCACACATTTAAGCTTTGCCATAATACTGCACTTAAAAATATTAACTGGGCACTGCTACGTTGCTGAAAATCTTGTCTGCGCACTCCAAATTTTTGGTCGCGCGGCGGGAGTGTGCGAGCGCATTTTTGCACCCATCATCCTGTCACCCTCGTGTGTGCTTGGTTATCGTTTCAAACTGAAGGCGCTCCCTTGGTTGCGTTGAGACTAACATTTTACGTTAGTAACACAAGAGTATAGCTTATATGAAACTGTAATATAAGCATTTACGTTGTATGAAACTGCAAGGTGAAAAATCTAATGCTGAAGAATTCAACCATCTGACGTTAACAAGACTTACCCCAGTGGCGACACTGGTTGCAGTTGTCCGGGAGATAGATTTCCGGGATGGCAATTGTCGTGCGTGGCAGTTGTCCTAGATGGCAGTTGTTCTAGGAAATGGCAGTTGTCCAGGTGACAGATGTCCTTGGCGGCAATTTTCCTAGGCGCCGTTGTCCGGGTAGCAGTTGTCCAGGTGGCTGTAGTTGTTGAGTCAGCGAGAACAAAATGTTCTTAAGAAAGGCGATCTTAGCCCTGATGCCGAAAGTGAGGGCAGTTATTTGAAGCAAACAAAGGAAAACGCTAGCGAAGACACTGTTGCAACCCGCGGCAATGCTGTGAAGTCGACTGAGCGGGAGTATTGAATTGCGCGAGAAAAGGTGGGAATGCAACGTAGCTTCATCAGCGGAACAGCACCAGCACATCGTGCCAGATGTCTCTGCCTGTAGCGTTGCTTCAATATGGGTGGATGCTATTTTTGAACAATCCACTCTCTGTAGTAGCAACGACGATTCACATTCATTCAAACGGAAATAATCTCGAATGCCAATTTGGTAAACTTTGTGACTTGGTTGAAGTCACCACAAGTAGTACCTATGTTTCTTTGCTAACAAAAGGTCCGTCGAATTGCTTGATAATGCTTTATTAACGAAGATCGTTTATTATTTGCCAAAGGCTTGCCTTTGTGTCGAAAGAAAGCTTAATGAATCAAGAAGATCAAGCAAATACTGTTCACATGACTCATTCCCGTGCGAACGTTCTTCTATCAATGACTGTTGCTACGACAATGGAGCGTAAAAACAAATAGTTGATGACAAACAATGACCTGCGTTTTTCGTGTGCTAACGTGCACCTAACTTCCTTGAAAACCTGCATTTCTCGTTGTCATGCAGAATGAGTAGTTAGTGACTCTGGTGTGATAACAACTATGGCCAAAATAGTATGAAAATTTAAAAAAGCGATGGAGAAACATCTCACTTGAAGATGTAGCACCTTATAGCACTTTGTTAATATGTTATCATGTGTTGTAGATTAGGGAATTATCAATCATTCCATTGAAAACAGCTCATTAAGAATTGAAGTATAGTAGATTCAGAATTGTTTAAAGTTCTAATTTTTAATTTGCATTGTCAACGCTGCTGTTGACTTTTTGGACGACAAGGAACCTTTTTAAGAATTCATTTTATTAAAACCGCATTTTACGACTTGCAGGGCAGACATGAAACGTCTTTTGAATTAATTGCATGAAGAAACGTGGCAATGAAATATTGTTGCCCCCATCCTCGTAAGAATCGGTTTCGAACAAATCAAGCAGTTAGATCTCAAATCCTATTGTACGTTTTGAATGTCTTGAAATAGCATCAATTTCACAACTGATTTTTATAGAATGACTGTAACAGAAAATATGCAACAGTGGTGTGAAAATTTACAGACTAGCAAACACAGTAGGGAATGTACTTATTACAAATGGACAAGGCGGTTTTGTTTCAGAAATACCACCGCATTTTTTTGATAAATGTCAGGAAGTGAAAATCAACGCAAAAATTGCCTGAATAATTTTACCGAGCGTTTACACACACAATATACGCTGAAACCCTTCAAAGCACTTAAATGCATTTTGTATTCAGTGAGCTTTCCACACTTTGTGGAGTGTTTCAGAGACGTTTTAATTGATAACTACCAACTTCTTGCGAGAGTCGTGGCTTATCCCTCATCAAGAATGCACTTAATCAAGATAGCTTTTTTTGTGGTGTTGAGTGGATGCCACATCCAGGGTATGTTCCGTTGTTTTTTTTATTTCATTTTCGAAGTAAACAGTGATCAAGTTTCTTTCCCTGCTGTTTTTAGATATATACTATTTTGCATATTAGTAGGTTTGTAAAATTCTACTTGAAATCAGGGGTTGTATTAAACGTCCAGTAATAATGAATCCAAGTACATAAGCGGGGTAAAGTGACCTGGTATCATACCATTAATTGCTTTACCATAATAAACCCATAACGTTGTTACATAACCTCCCTGTTAAGAATAAGACTCGCATCTTGTTTTTTCCGACATATATCACTCCCTGCAATGGTTCAAACAACTTTATTCGTATTTTACTATTGTTTCACAATCAAGGCGTCACTGAAGCTGAGGTTCTGTATTTGTAGCAGGGAGTTATATCACGAAATACGTTAAACATTTCTGTCAATGTGTCGTTAGCATTTGTTAAAGCGGCATGGTTAATTTGATTATTTCGGCGAGGATGAAGGTGATTTCAAAGTCACGCAGTTTTCAGTAATTTGCACGTGTGCCCGCCAAGCCGCACAGATTTGCTGAGACGTTATGATCATCTCCTAAAAAACAACTCGATATGTTGTCCTGTTTGATTTTGCTAACTGCTGCTGCGGTGGCCTTGCAGGTGAAATAGTTTGCTATACTGGAAATCGAACAACTGCTCATGGAGTTGTGAACACAAACGGGTACATGGGAACCGTTTGCAATTCAACGGACTGTACTTATGCTGTATACACCTACCAACAAAATGGTAGCCTTGGTAAGGCAGATTGCTAGTTGATCTTCAGTTGCTTGAAACGTAGCTGAAAGTATGTTTCAAAACATCTTTTAGAGAGTATTTTAAAGAATCTAAAAAAAATTGCCAAATAGCTTTGACAAACTCTGTATTCTAACACAAGCATTCACAATAGGGTTTATTTACATTAAAAAAGAAGAATGCACATACGAATTGTGAAATCTAATCTTAGAAACGCGTCATATGTTTTGGGAGGTGCATTCGATTGATCTCGTTTACTTGAAAGTAAACCTGACAATAGGAATAGCGATTAATGATTTTCAACCGCTGTTTTTTTATGCTGGGTTACTAGCATGATGTTTAACAGTATCTAAACAATTTTATTAGTATTGCCATTTTTTATGACCTAAAATGATTGATAATATAATTTTATTTTTTAGAAAATATGACTTTATATAACCAAACAAAAAGATTTCTTTTTTCAATACATTTCCTGTTCTTTCCCGATGCTACATGCTGGAACAAAAAAGCGCTTCTAGTGCTTAACAATGCAACAGCACACTAGGCAATAGAGTTCGTCATTAGGTGTACCTGTAAATTCTTTCAAAATCTTTTCTACTCGCTTCGATCTCTGTAGCACTGGACAATTTTAACATTGGCATTGCGACTTCTGTTTCTAACTTCGCAAAATGACAATTGACACACTCCGTGGTTAAAAGAGAACTGAAGTAGATCCAGAAGTGGAATGAAATCTATCTTGCAAGACAATACTATGTGATGTCAAACACTAGATCATCGACGAGCTCGCAAAATAACGGTAGATTTGCTAATATGTTCCCTAATTGGCGCAATTTTGTTGTAAAATGTGGGGAGGACAGACTGGTGTGAAACCAGTTTAGTCATCGGATGGATGCACAAGTGAAGTGTTGTAAATATAGATTCCTAATCTTGTTTCTAGAGGTGCTTTGAAAGCAACAATATTCGTGCTTTGCTTAATGTACTTAAACTTGTTACTGGTGACACGATACTGTTGTTCAGCCTGCTTGCATTAATAAGTACATGGTGCAAACACTCAATACAAAATTTAAGTTGTTGCACGTTTGCATGTCAGCAACGTTTTCACGATTTCGGTGCATTTCAAATGCATTAATGCATTCAAATTGACAAGAAAGCAATCTAAAAACACAGGTAATCTTCCTGTGGTTCTTTCACCGTCAGCAGAAAAAACTTTCTGTCCTTTCCTTTACAGTTACTGAAGAAAGTGCGGGTTGCTCCGACGAGGCTGGTCCGGGAATCAATTGTACTTCGTTGGTTTCAAATTCGCTTTTAAATATTGATTCATGCAACTCAACTGAGTGCAACACGTTTGCTTGCAACGGATTCATCCTACCAGCAGGATGCAGCGCTACTCCTCCAGCAGGAGGTAAGAGTTAGTTTTTACTGTATAAGGAAACACGGTTTCACCCTGAATATGTGAGGTGCGTTAGAGAAGAGTAGAGAAGTATTCTAGGCTGCCTATGAAATATTTAAGCTGAATTAGATCGTAATTGTTTGTTGTTTGCTGCCATTATAGTCATTAGCTTCATGTATTTTGAACAGCTTTAGGTATTGACACGTTATTTCGTACGTAATTTTGGACCAAACTAGTTGGTGTCTTGTTCATAAACACACACGATATGAATTCTTCACGATAGTTCTGTGACATTCATATTATCACCAAAAAGTTTTTCGATTCCCCTTCTTTCTTCAAAAACCTTGTGGTTTGAAAAAGTAAACATCGCAAAGTTCAGATCTATTATATGCTATTTTGCAGATATTCAGATATTACCGAACTGTACCTTAAAAACCTCTTTGAGTGAAGCTACTTCTTGCATAACCCCGCTTCTTGAAGGATATCCTTACAGCAGTCAGAATACATGCCAGTAAGTTCAAACGAAAGTAGACCTTCTTCATTGTACACGTACGCTATAGTTGCGATGATAGGCGAGTGGAGAAACTGTGCGTTGTTGCATGCTATGACTTTTGTGGATGATATAGCAGGTTGTTAGGTAAATGACAACGCAAGCAAAAAAAGGAAAAAAGGTTTAGGCTTGGTAGTATCAGCTTCAAAAATGTTTTCATATTTGTCAAGCAAATTTGGTGAAATCAAAACTTAATTGTTTGGGAATCCTGTCCATACACTGAAACTGTCTTGTTACATCAAGAATCATAAATGTTACGCACTGTTTTTAACAGATGATTTTGACTGCGAACCAACATTTATTCGAACTTATGAAGGAAGTAAGACATTAAATACAAAGAGTGATACAGTGGTTCGTTTCAGTGAGTCTTGCGCAATGCTGCACAAAATTTGAAAAGACGTTTTTCCATTAATGCAGCGATTTCAGTCAACACAGAGTCCAAAAAGGAAGCTGTATCAATCACATTTATTTCTAAAAATTGCAAAACTAAAATCAGCTGTTGTCCAGCATGGATAGGGAGAAAAACTAACATGCTATTGATGTTTTGTTTCTTTTCTGGACTTCGCAGTGCATCGTTGCTCCTGCACCGTAAAAATGTTTTTAAATTGTCAGGAAATTAGTAATTTGTGTTTTCTTCAATGCAAAGACTACGGGATTGTTTTGAGGAAAGGTCTCACCACCGATGCGTGTAATCAAAAGATATATCGTTAAAAGTTCTCTGTTTGATTTTTCAAATTTTCCCTGATTCACCTCTTGTGTTGACCTGTTGCAGCTAACGCCCACCGCCGATGTTTGGTTGTACCTTTCATATCATGAACTATTTTTATCAAAATCTTATTTTTTGCCAACGTCGTAAACTATATCAACGTAAGTGCTGTAAGTTTGGCTATAGTCGAATGAAGTCATTTACAGTATATTCCCCAATTCCTTACACGATGAGTGACCGATATTTTTGGTAATGATAAAGGCATTGGCATTTAGCGAAGTGCTAAGGATAAACGACATACACTTCGCTGAAACTGAAAATTTTTGAAACACTGCTTCTCAACCAAAACGAAATTGTGTTTTTGAAAGCGATCAGCTTGAGATTTATTATGTAGATCAGACATTTTTGGTTTGTTCATGGTTGGCGATTGCGATTCTGACTGTGAAGACTTCTCAAATACATTTATTACAATTAAATAAAGAATTTCCTGTGTTGAAAAATTGTTCAGTTGTTGAAAAATAGTGAAACAGATGAAATTCACCAAAGGTGCCAAAATCGTAACAATGAGGATTGTTATAATTTCTAGACAATACTGTTTCAGTTTTAGGCGACTAGAGCGTCAATTCAGAACGTTTTGTGAGAGCAAGTTCCTGATATAATCGTGCTTACAGTTGTTGTGTGCTTAAATATGCCGCGAGTCACCAAAATGCCTGACGGAAAACAATGAAGTGTTGTGAAGTAAAGTTAATCAATGTTTCTCTTCTTCATACTTCAATAAATAGGATAATTCCATGACATCATAAAAGGATTACTTCAAAAGTGAATCGATAAAGTCTGTACCTTAGCATAAACGACATCACCAAATACTTAACGTAATTGTTTGCGTGAGCGGTTGGAATATATCACTGAAATGATTTTTTAGAGTAATTTATCACTGTAGTGTGATTTTGAACAGCTATGCTTTTAGTCACTGGTCAAAAATTTTGAAATCGCGATTAAATCTGAAAGCAATTTCGTACTTATGCTGAACATAACTTAAATGCTTTTCAAATTTCATTTACGTTTATTTTTGCTCTTCCTATTGAAGGTCACGTCTTGAGAACGCATTGAAATGTGGAGTCAATATTTTGTCCACTTGTTTAAGTGGTCCTTGTCCAACTATACTGGACGTGATTCCTGTTCCCCTGAGATCTATCTACGCTGTGGGTAACTATAACAACATAAGGAGTTCTTTCTCTTTCTAAATGAAACTCAGTTTAAAGCAATTTATGCTTCTGATGTTGCGATTTTCTTTCAGAATTCGACTTTGCCGTTTTCTGCTTATAAAACGTGATTTTTTGTTGCTATTGTCACTGTACATGATTATATATATGCACTGTTGACATATCCACAAAGGCAATGGACTTGCATCAAACTGCAAAATGATTCGGAAATCGATTTCACGTTACAGTGCGCATCCGCAAACGTCAAATCTTATTCAGTCCTTTCTGCATGACTACTCATTTTAGTCCTGAAATCGTATTCATTCTGATTGAATATGATTTCAGGACTGAGGATGACTTACGAGAAATCGATTTCGTATTAAAAAAATTGCTGATTGACTCAAACCCGTCTTTGTGGAAACTAACAGTAGTTGAATACAAATATGTGCAACGTTGAATCCCCGCAGAGTAGAGAAAGCAGAACAAAATCTGTAGATCCCCTAAACAAGTTGGAGGAAAAGAGAAACTTTCATGCAGACATTACAAAGTTTAGAGACAATCAAAAATTTTGAGCGAAAATTTACTGATTTTTTTAATTTGCTCTGCATTCGAAAAGCAAATGTAAAAGTTAGAAAAAAAATGACAACTAATTCCAATCCAGGTTTGAAAATTGTTGGGAACAGTGTTGTATGATTGTCGGGTTATGAAACAAACCAAACGTTTTTCCAATTTACAGATTTTCATGTTTATCGAACACAGTGGTGTCAGAACTGGGTGTGAAGGGGTCGGAAGTTCATTACAAAAATTTTGAATTGTCACATATTTGGACAAAATCTCAAAAATTGGGCAAATATTCTTCGGTATATTTAACATTATCAGTGAAATCAGACTTTGTTATTGAGTATATACATAAACGTTCATTGTGTCACCGAAAACACATTGAGTATATAAAAAATCAACAAAGTGTTTCTAGCAACTTCGTGTTTTTGTTTGTGAGAGATGAAGAGTAACTGACTGTTTTGAATGTTTGGGCAAAGGAAGGCATATTATTTATGTCTTTTATTAATAGTACACTGAAAGAGTCGAGCATACTGCAGGGCATCTACTTTAGTGCAATGCAGGCCATGCCAGACACGTACAGAAAAACTTTTGTTTTAAAATACTGTTTGGACGAACATATTTTGCCATGCCGTTTGCTGCACGACTCATATGCAATACAAGCAACTGAATGGACACTATTGTGAGACTTACGCCACAGTCCTTGTTTGAATAATACGATATATACCACATATGTTGCATATATATATTCATCAAAGGAAGCAGCTTAAGGTCTATACCTAAGCTAGGTGTGAGATTCCTTGATGACAGCAACAATTGGAATGTGAATGGCACGCCAAACCTCAGAACTGTGTGTAAGATGCTCAAGAGTATTGAGTAAGCTAACTTCTGACAATGTTTTTGCACAGCCTTAGCGTACTTTTTCTCAGTTTGGGTATTCAAGAACCGAATTTTGAACACCAAATTTTCTAATTTCAGATCTGTGGGAAGTTTATAAAGGAAAATGTAATGTACCAACAGCTACAGAAAATTTGTAGAGAAAGTTTGCCGCAAAAGTTTTTCAGGCAACAATTGGGAAATTTTGGACAAATATCTTGTGCACCCCAACAAAGTGCTGTCTTGAACTAAACTGTTGTTAAGCGATTCGACTTGATGATAATATGCTGAAACTATGGCAAGAATAACATGCTTTTGAAAATACACAGCTTTCTCATTTCTTATTTCAGGAAATCGTTGATTCTAGTCAATACTTCACTTCTGTTTCCTCCATTTTTGCTGCCCTGAACGTTTCCAGCAACACAAGTGAGGCTATTTTAGGAGCAATTTGCCTCCAGCCTGGCAATGACTTCTTGGGACAGATCGAAACCTGACACATTTGATTAGTCAATTAAATTTGACCAACCCTGTATGCAATGATTCAGCACTG
>JGI24021J15306_10007389_pt1 | contig 13381 bp, 10 predicted proteins | sample Ectturendosymbi1_FD_15306 | JGI IMG/M metagenome (IMG submission 15306) | reverse complement strand
ATTTTTAAAAATTTGGATGGAATGTCATTGGGAGAACTATTAGATTTCATTTTAAGGTTTTTGATGAGAAGTTGGATTTCATATGCATCAGTAGGAGATAGAAATAATGAATTTTTTGGATTTATATGTGTAATAAAATGTCTGTATGTGGTAGGGGGTGGTTTTATATTTGTAGAAAGGGATTTTCCAACTTCTGAGAAAAAACTGTTTAAATCTTCACATTGTTTTTGGCATGCTGAGTCTTCAAAAAGCTTGTTGTTTTGTTGAGATTTGTTTTTTATTGCAATTATTTCATTGACAAGCTTCCATGTTTTTTTTGTATCATGATGGCATTTTTTAAAAGCTTGTTTATAATCATTTTGTTTGGAGATTTCTTTTAAGTATGTAAGCTTATTTGTGTAAGCTTTGTATTGTCTAATAATAAAGTTTGTATTGTCTAATAATATTAGTTTCTTCTTTGCGGTGTTCCGTCTGCATTTTACTATATGTAGTTGCTCCATCTGACATCAAAACTTGTAATATTTTGTCACAATCACTGAAGGTGCAGGTGTGTTAGCTGTGCTGTTTTTGTTTGTCTTAATTGATGTGAACAGTATTGGTGGTGGCCGCATTGTGCATGTGATGTGTGTGTAGCCTATAGTACGGAAGATACTAATTGATAGAATAGCCTATGCCCATTGATGTTTGTCAACTTTTTTTAAGCCACAAAACTGCTTGATTATTACTCCTGTACACTATGGAAGATTCAGTAATTGCTAATTGCTTTTGCAATGAATTTATTGCGGAAAATTTGATTAATGTTTAACACTTCGAGAGCCAGGGTTCGATATGTTTGTATTTTGAAATCGGCCTAAAACCAGCAGTTGTTGGTTGCCTTACCAATGCCATAGCTCCTCTGCCGATTGCGCTAGAGAGCTGTTCAAGGTCTCAAACGGATCTGCCAGTCTTCTAGTCTGCACTTGAAACAATTTTTTTGGTTGAGGGTTGCAGATTTTTTGTGAGTGACATCATAAGTGAAGCAGTTTCTAGACCATTTTGGCTCATGCTACCTGGCCTAGGGCCCAACTGCAAGGCCAAAGTATTTCGCTGAATTTTGTATTGGAAACTAGGCTCGAGTCTATGTCTTTTGAGCCTGTGATTGACTTTCTAGCATTTCTGGTTCAAAAGTTATGATCTAAAATAAATTAATTAAATTATCTAAATAGCTAATCAGTCAAATGTTTTTATCACTTTAGATCATAACTTTTGAACCCGAAACCTCAGCAGGTCATCCAAAGTATCAAAAGACTCGGATAGTAGCCTAGTTTCCTATAAATAAAAACCTCAGCGAAATACTACCATCTAATGGTTCGCACCCAGGCCAGGTAAAGTGGGCCAGGGTGGCCTAAAAGTCCTCCACTTATGATGTCACTCACAAAAAATCCGCATCCCCAACCAAAAACTTTTTTTCAGTGCAGACTAAAGGACTTGCTGCATCTTTTGAGCCTTTGAACAGCTCTCTACCACTTTCAGCACCCGAGTTACGCATGCGCAAAGCCACATGCGATCTGGTTGATTTTGCGCAAACCACTTGAGTTGGACCGAATGCAAAAGTGTTAAAAATCATTGCATTTGATAACATCCTGTAAGCCTGATTACTCACTGATACAAGCTCAGAGGTATATTTTCTCAGTGCTTACTTCAATGAAAAACACTCTCTTTCGTACCTATTGTATGCCATTGTATGGTTTCCAATTGTGGAGCAGATGCTAACAGTAATAGACTAGCATGAAATGCGTACACTATGAGTTACCTACAAATTCCTACTGAATTATGCACTATGTGCTTAGAAATCTAAAATACAAGTGTTCGCCCATACCGTGTTAACCATTATGCCAGGATCTTTGGTGCTTTGTCTAGAAGCAATCTATATGCTTTTTTTAATGATGTGCATCTTCATCTAACTTTTTTATCTCATCATTTCAAATGTCTGACATTTGTTACAATTTCTTCATTCTTCCTCCACTATTGAATGCTCTCGTATGACCATAATCAACTGCAGTAATTGTTGGTGCATTGTTTCGGGGTTTATATTTCATCAGTATTGCTTTTGCGTAGGAAACAAAACCTTCCATGTGCTTCATGGTGCCTCATGACATACCACCCTTAACATGTCCACGATGCGTTCAACCCAAACATGCAAATAGTGAATATGAACATCTAAGTAGAAAAGTACCAGCTGTCAAATCTTGCTTTAATAATAATAATAATAATATTTCATTACAGACTCGTGGTCCATATCACAGACACAAGAGCATAAAAAGTGGTTAGCTATACATCAGTGCCCATTACAGAATCGGTATTTGCGAATGACCAACATTGAAAGGAGCAAAACACTTCATCATCACCATACCTGTATCATCATTCACAAGAGCACAAAAAATGGATAGCCATACAGTGGCGCATTGCACAACTGGTGTAGCACATGTCCAGCCTTGAGAGGAGCAAAACACTTTCTAGCGCTTCTTACTACTTTTTTATGTTTTTTGTTTTATTTTATAGCTCTTTATTTTATCATTATGCTTGGTATATACACATTGTCCACATTTTGTACTGCACAAAAGCAATACTGATGAGACACAAACACTGAAACAATTCACGGACAACTACTGGATTTAATTCAGTAAAAACAAACAGTTGTTCAACTCAAGTTTAATGTCTCCTAAAAATTTTTGAAATATCATCAAAACAATTTACATGTTTGGTGTGCCAGTGAGTACCTCCATGCAATCTGTTTTTTGTTAGCTATTACTTCAAATGTCTTTATTTCTCTTCCCCTGCCAGATTCCTGTAGTGACAATGAGTGAATGCAGTTATAGATGGGATGCTCTTTCAATGTTTTGCTCTTTTTTCAGTGTTGACTGTCTTGATCAACTAATACCTACTCTGTAATGTGCTATAACTAGCCAATTTTATACTTTTGTACTTTTATGTGACTCGATTATCCTTGTGATATGGACCATGAATCTAAGGCAAATACATAAATCAAATAAAATATTAAAAAATCATGAAATTTGATTAGATCCAAAAATAAACATTTGAAACCACAAAATCTAGAATCAGAATTTAGCTGATTTGTGCACAGATGCAAACTTTGTAACTAATTTCTTTTTACACTGCACTTGCAAGCTAATTGATACTAATTGAACAATTATTTAAATTTTTTTTCAAACAATCATATACAATAGATTCAAACAATCATATACAATAGTTTTATCAGTTTTGAAAGGTTTGCAGTACATGTGGGACTGTCCAACAGAACAGTGGTTGTTAAACACTGATATAGATTTAGAAAAAATTGCAGAAATGGCTAAGCATTACGCAGATGTTGGATCTATTGATATAATAAAATATTTATATCATCACTGATTTATCTGTATATTACACAACTCTTCACACATTGCTTGCCAAACATCATCTGTGTTAGGCAAATCCTAGGTTTATAACCTGGGGGGTAAAAGGTTCACAAGGGGGCACAGTATAGCAGTGACACATTGTTGAAAAACAAGATAATGATAAATAAATTACTGCTTTATTTTTTGTGTTTGATTTTGAGGTTAGGTGAGGCTTTAGTATCAGTGATTAATGTCAAATGGGGATATGACTGTATATTGTGAATCAATGTTATGCATGTATTATGTTTTTACCCTGCATACTGCCTAATATATTTCTAGTGATTTGTTTGCACTATTGAATTCGTGTTGCTCATGTGCTTTTTTCTGCATCTGTCTTGGTTGCAAATTTATACAGTAGTCCCCACTTAATAAGCCCATCTCGGGACTGAATGATTTTGGGCTTATTAATTAGGTGCACGCAGTGAGGTCGATCATTTCCACTCTTTCACTTTCCTGCTAGCAGAGTTTGTCAGCATGTTGTAGCAGCATGTGCAGTACTGCGCATTTATGTGCAAGCAGATGCTCTGAGCAAAAATGTAGATATTCACCAGTGTGTGTTGGTTTCTGATATACCTTGATACTAAGCTGGTTATGCTCCAGTCATGTTATCAACGTATCCAGAAAAGTGATTAAGCCATTATTTCCTTTTTCCATAGTAAAATTGATGGAGTTCTCAACTGTATTGATATGAATAAAGAAGTTGGTAAGCATATCTATTTTGGTAAGAATAAAGGTGTCATCGACATATCATTTCCACAGCTTCAGGCCAGATATGTAAGTGTTTAGTGCCAGAGTTTCTATGTCTTCCGTTACCATGTTCGCAATTGCAGCTGATACTAGGAAATCAATCGCTGTACCGAAAATCTGCTGGTACAGTGAAATTTGCCTAATTCGTCACCTCAAGCGGATAAGAAAAAAGTGACGAATTAGGCAAAGTGACGAATTACACAAACAGGTGAAAACTCTATCATAGAAGCTCGTATACTTTATCATAGTAACTCGAATGTGTACATAGTGCTCTTATTTGCAGTAAAATACAAGTTTATGACGTTATGGTTGAATACAACAGTTAATTCCTCTGCTCTATCTGGACTCCTCCATTCAGTCAAGCACCTTTTAAATCTTTAACTTTTCTGCGTTCTCTCAATGGGGAGTCGGGTCGTGCTTCGCACCTTGTGTATAAATTCGATAAACAAATTGCAAGGTGCAACAATTCTCAGCTAAAGATCCTTAATTTGTTTGAATTCCCACACATACTACCTGTTTGGACATCTAAAGCGAAACTGCAAATGACGAATTAGATGATCAAAACACTTCTCAGGGATAGAAAGAGGTGGCGAATTATGCAAATTGATGAATTAGACGATGGCGAATTAGACAAACAAAAATGTACACAAAAGATAGGGATTCTGCCGGGACCGACGAATTAAGCAAATTGACGAATTAAACGATGACGTATTAGACCAGTTCTACTGTAGTTGTTTCTTCGGAAATGCAGGTGCATCCCGATATCTACCAGTTCATGGTACAATAGCGTACATTATATATATATATATATATATATAATACTGTATCTATAATTTTCCTGTTGTCTACTGCTCGGTTTATAATACTGTTGTTTTAATGTCTTATCCTTCAATCAATGTTCCCTGCCTTTTGAGTTCTTATCAGCACGTTGCCACCTGGAGCGCACACATTTTATAACGTCTGTGCTCGAATCTCACAGCATTTTTTTTGTCCTGACGAAGACAGTTGCATCTAATATCAAAAAGTTGGTTACTGTCTACCACCAGTAGAATTTGACTAAAGTCTTGGTGCATACACCAGTTGAGCTTTTAGATATATCTTGTATGTGTATTTTGCTGAGTAACTAGCTATTGAGGGTTTTCCCTGTCGAGAAATACCTTACTATTGACCATAGCTGCTTTTAGGGTCCTTAGCACTTGATGTGTATGCATACTTCATAAAACATGTTAAACTAAAAACAGCATGTGCAACAAAAAACTCTAGGAAAACTGTTTTGTTCATACAGGTTATTTTTATCATGATAGACTTTACAACAATTTGTGATTACAAAGTTTGATTTTTAAATAGGGTGAAAAATGCTGCTGCCTTAATCTCAAAGTATTTTCATTAGAATGATAGAAATTGAAAATCCGTTAGGTTTCTGGTGTAAAATATACTAAATACCATTGCATTACAATACATTGTTTTGCTAGGTATATAGATTTTTTGAAAACATGATAAAAAACTTTGTTTTGCTTTAAAAGTATGACGAATTCTACTGGAAAAAAAGTTGTTTACTTCTCAACTTTTTGAAAAATAGGAGTTTTGTTTATGAGCAAAAGTTTTTTTAACAATTATGTAACACAAATATCAGGTTTTTTAAAGGAAAATGGTAGGTACCTGGTATGGACCTGCAGGGACCCGATTTGTCTGACTCTGGGGACACGATTTTCTCTGATTCAAAGGACCTGGTGATAATTTTCTCTGATTCTAAGGACCAAATCAGATCCCTAAAGCACCTTAGAAAAATCTGCAAATATTTTGCATTAAATTTTTTTTCATTTACAGTTAAGTGCAGCCTTAGTGTTTGCACAGTCTTATGATTGCTGGTGTTATATAGTTTTTATATGTTTTTTTTCTGTAAACTACTTGTGTTTACCAGATGCATTTGTAGATTAAGTTGCAAAGATGAATTTAAACCAACAGGACTTTGCTGTAGTCATGCAGCTTTACAAAGGTTATTTATGTTATCACATAGATCCTCATATTTGTGATGCAATTATTAAACAATGCTTCTTAGACGGATACTTGGAAGAAGGTAAGTTTATGCATATAAATTTTGTTGATTGGTATTGTTAAAAGTAAATATACTTGATTATTTCATAGAACAGTCATTAAAAATTAAAATAGAAAAATCTGATAATTGATTGAGTTACTCAAGTACAGTTGAAAAGAGCAAAACAGATGAAGTTCAACCTTTGAAAAGTTAAATTTTGAAGTGTGATCAAACACATGGTTCAAACAATCTATGTTGCCCAATGTGGTAAGCGCACTGGTACAATTAAGGGGTTATAAGCAAAAAGCATTTTCAAATCTAACTTTTCCATTAAATGATCAAGATTTTACCGAGCACCTGCTCAAAAATGTTTGAGACTGATTTTGAGTAATTTTATATTTTTGTGTGTTAGTTTTTAGTTTTTGAACTAATTCAATCTGTGTTTGCAATTTCAATTTTTCAAAAAAGTTTTGTACGCTTTGTAATGCTTAATTTCATGTAAGGGATAATTAGTATTTTTTGCAACTACTGTAGTTTTTCTGTTCTTTGTTGCTTTATTTGCATGAAGAACTAGCACACTTAAACTTTGTTAGTTGGATTTAAAACAAAATTTTAGTTTTGCATCACATATAAGCATGTGGGTTACATTTGTAGGAAACTAATTCTTCGTAAAGAACATAATCATAGGAGTACTTTTTTGCTTAGTTGGAATGTTGTGATAATTATCAGTGAATGCTGAATTTAGGGCTAGAAATTTTACCTCAAAATTATTAAATCAAAGACAATGGATCAAGCACATCAGTTATGTTATTTTCGATCATGGGCGCAATGTTGTTGTAAAATGTGGGAGGACAGCTTGGTGTGAAACCAATATAGTCATCGGGTTGATGCAGAAGTGAAGTTTTATAAGTAGGTTACAGATTCATAATCTTGTTTCTAGAGGTGTTTGAAAGCAACACTAATCACAGTTTGCTTTATCCTTACAGTTGATTTACAAATTAATGTATGGTACTTAAATTTGTTTCTGGACACGACAGTGTCGTTCAGCCTGTTTGCACTAATATCATATTTGGATACAAACAAGCACATCAATATAGTAGAACATATCAATTGGGTTTTGTCAGAGCTGTCAGCTGGAGTGCATGACAACCTGAATTGCATTGGTCGCGTGTGCATATCACTCTTATAGTAGAACACATCAATTATCATGCATTTTATAAGAAGTGTGGGTAAAAGCACTATTTGATGTCTTGTTCATGTTGCTTAGCGTTACAAAGACAATAAATATTTTGCTTGCACATTTACGTTTTTTGAAAAAGTTACAAATCTTTTTAATGCTACTGTGTATCATGCATGCAGCCCCAACTGTTCCAAAATCTCCATTAATATCTTCTTACAAGTAACATTGCCTACTTTACAAAATGATTTCAATCAGGTTTGCCAGATAAAAATTTTAATAAAAAGCCAAACAGTCCTAACAAGAGGCCAGAAAAAGGCCAAATCGATTGTTTAAAGGCCAGGAAAAAGCCAAACTTTATTTGCGGTATTGCTATTCGTTTGTCACAAAGAAGGATTTTAAATTACAAGAATAACAAAAATTTTTTTCAAAATTACAGTATGATTAACTCTTGCTTGGCATTGTATGGGAAGCTATAGGAGGTCTGAATCCAGGGTGGGCAATCCTCCCTAAAACCTACGAAAGTAACTTTTTTCACCGCAATTTAATACAATTCAGAAAACAACATTTGCCATATAAGGCCATTTTGTCATCCAATTTTTTGTCACAACAATGTTGTGAAGTATACTTCAACCCTCTTACAAAGTAAACCCGTAATGAGACTTGCTTACTAAATATTTATAAAATCACCCCTCCTCCTAAGTTTACTGGCTTGATCCGACCCTGGACTGGAACTCGTTATTACTGATACTTCTCTAACTTTTCATGGTTTGTGAGATAGCACACTTTGGATATAATAGTGTGACAGTTTGCATACCGAGCCATCGGTAGCTTTCTGCACCCACATGGAAGTCGTCTCCCAATATCTCCTATATTTATGACCAGAATCATTGCAGCCCTTCAATACTTGATGTCATTAGGACATCACAAGGATGAATCTGATTACAAATTGTTTTGCTGGAAAATTGATTTTGTGTCAGCGACACATCTTCAGTCCATCAAATTTGCAAGCAAAAGCTTACATGTGAAATGACAGAAAAGACAATAAGCAAGATCAGAGAAAGTGCGCGCACTACAATTACAGGTCCATAAACCTACTACCTCCGAAGCCTGACATCATTGTCACATTTCTATAGCGGAGATGCAGACCTGTCTGCAAGCGATGTGCTTGTTTAGTACTTACAGCACAATACATACTAAACAGTGAAGTGAGTGCACACAATTCCATGGATTACGCAAAAACTTTATTTCAAAACTGGCATTCCTCAAACATTATTAATATCAGAACGCTGCTGTTGGTCTCATATAGCATTTATCACAAAAATTTTGCAAATGTGTTGCCGAAAAAATAGAATAGCAATATCTTCCTTCATAGGAACCTATTTCAGCATAAAAAGGCAAAAAAGAGCCACAAGGCCAAACAAATATTTTAAGGCAAACCAACTTGAGATTAGGCCAAAAGACCAACTAAAAGTTTTTTGGCCAACCAACTTGAAACGAGGTGAAATTTTTGAAGTTTGTCCTAAAAGAGGCCAATCTGGCAAGCCTGGTTTCAATCTATTTTTACTGCTGGTGGGTGGAGGATGTGCCCTTTCAATCTCCCCTTGTCGGCTCCTACACACATACCTACGTACCCATCCAGCCTACAATATAATTTCTGCATACATAATTGTCTGATGACTGTTGTCTTGTGACTTCTGTCAGTGATGCCACTTAGCTCGGTCTTTTCACAATCAAATTTTTCAGGCTTATCATCAGATTTTAATAGATGAAATTAATGTCAAAAGTTTCATTCTAATCGTTATACTTGCATAACGACACGAAAATATATTTGAGAGAAATCATCAAAATGTACAATGGTGAATTGGCAAAAAAGTACAAGTTTCACCTGCATTAACACGAAAAAAATGTCTAGCAAAACTATAGGTGTCACCTAACTATAAACCAAATGTTTTGCAGTTGGATGAAAACATTACTGCATTGTGGGTTTGGTTAAACTCAGGTAAACCAGATGACTTACTAACAAATGCACTCAGCACAGACACAAAGTGTAGGAGTCACAGAATAAATATATTGTGGAATTGTTGGTCACCATTGTCACGACATCACAAGAAGTGAGGCAAATGTATATTTTATCTTTAATTCCTAGTCAAGTCCCCATGTTTTGAGCTATAGGTCAATATATAGCCAGGTACACTTTTCCAACGTTTTGACTGAAATCTGTTTGCTAATGGTTGAAGACAGTCTTTTGTAAAACTGCCCTCCTAAAACTAAATATCCACAATAGTGCTTTTTGTCTTCGGCAAAAATTTCACAGAGATTTGCCTGAAAATGTAACTTTTTAACATTACATACACTAGAATCATTAAATTCTATGCTGGCTGTTTCTAAACATGTGACAAGTAATGCTACAGCAAAACCAGTTAGATTTTTGCGGCTGTATTGTGGTCTCTTACATGTGCAGCTGTAAAACTCTCATTGTTTCAAGGAAGACAACCTTTCTAACAGTATACCACACAGGATAAAATGTTGGACAGAAGCAGTTAACCACCTTTTGCCGTCTCTAGAAACTTGAAAGATGCTAAAAATCATTTTATCGAAACTAAAATTTATAAAATACCAGAATCAGTGATGCCACACCAGACTCTGTTGAAACATCAACTTGGCTACGTGTAACATCTAACATAAAAAGTTCTAAACACAAAATGTGACAAATGTTATTTTTATTTTTGTAACCTCTCCAAATACAAAACCGAAAGAGAAAAAAGTGGTACGGACATGGCATATTATATCCCCCCATCTGAACAAGTGGGCGGGACATGTCCCTCATGCCCCCCATCAACTTGCACCCATGTGTTTGATAACCATAGAAAAACCATGTTGCATTTTTTAGGGAAATGTCTAGGGCATTTACATCACACTAAAGATTTTCTTTTATAGTTTTGATTATTTGCTGTAGATTGCTGTTGCAGATTTTTGTAATAGTTATGAAAAGATGTTTAGCTTTATCTACAATATACTTATGGAATTTCGTTTGATTCATCTTTCATGTTTTTGTTTACATTTTTTTAATTGAATAACGTTGGTTTATCCTAGCTCATAAATGTGTCATATGGTTTGAATTGGTTTGATATCATTTGTTACTTTGCTGTTTGCTTTTCAGAAAAATATATTGAGTTATACCACATGCCTGTTAACCGCAAAGCATCTTTTTTGATTGAACTTGTATGCACGCGAAAAGGAAGACTGGTGGCAACTTTTAGAGATGTTCTTATAAACAGAGGTAAAGCACAACTAATTTGCAATTGTATTCATGATCAAATATACAAAATGTTTTAACTTTACATTTTTTCATTGCTATGGAGACAGTTTAATTTTTGCCTTTATCTGCAAACTATTGCTTAATGTTGCATTTTGTCATTTGCATTCTAAATAAAGCTTGTTCCACATATGTGTGGATCATCCTGCAAACATCCCCCTTCAGTTGCTAGTTAACTTGTTTGTGTGGCCTTTTAACTGGAGTGTGTCTTTAATGTTAGCTTGTTTAGGGACACCTGACTTGATAACCATACTGTTTTTTTCGGTGTCCTGGCAGCAGGGATGCCGGAACGGGAGAGCACTGTGGGGGCACTGCTCCCCCTGCCCTTTGAAAGGGGGGTACAGGTGCCCTTACATAACAGTATTATAATAATTTCATACTTTATCAAGATCAGTTTGAAGTTTATTGAAGCTGTTTGCGCACACATAAAATTCAGAATGGTTTTCTATAATTTCTGTTATTAGTTTTAAGGTCAACATTGTTGCTAAACATGTAAACGTGAAAAGAATGACTATTATGGCTATATGTGTGCTTTTATACTGAACTGAAGCAAAAAGTTTTGAACTTGTGATACGTCACAGCCATGGGTGTCTGCAGGGGCGTCAAAACAGGGGCGAATCCTGGAGGGGCGATTGAGGTGATCGCTTCCCTTAAAACCTACAAATTAACCTTATTTACCATTGTGTGCAATTCGGAAAACAGCATTCGCAATACAAGGCTACTTTGTTATCCACTGTTTTGTCACAGAAGTGTTGTGAAGTATATTTCATCTCTCTTAAAGTACAAATTTCAAAAAAAATTTCTCTTAAAAATTTCATCTCTCTTAGTGAACCCGTAATGAAACTTGACTAACAAATATTACTGAAATCGCACCCTGACCTTATTGGCTGGATCTGCCCAGGGGTCAAAACAGGCATTTTCCCCTCTCTGGAAATTGGGACTAGGAACTGAAACTTTCTAGAAGATTTAACGCCAGCAGCTCAATTCCAATTAAATGATTTATTTCTTGCAATCACAGTTTATTTGCCGGTACGACACTCACACGGTACAAGAGCCAGGTTCATTGTTCTGGTGTCATGCAGTGCTGAGCTTGCATTTCACTCATGTCCACTGCTTTGCCTGCAGGCAGATGCGTAGCCAGGGGTGCCTAGAATCCATGTCCCCACAAAACGTTTAGAACATATAGTCATTTGTGCTTTGTGAGGCGGTATTACAAACAAAATAGTGTTATTCACCTAAATTCAAACATTTTGTACCCAACCAAATTTTTGGTCTCCCCAAACTTTTGGGCTGGCTACGCTACTGCCTGCAGGGGCAAGTTGCCAAACTTGCAAGCGGATTGTTTTACTGTTGTTCTTTATCGTGTAATAATAACATGGCAACAAATCTTCAAATGTTCACTGCCAGTTATACGATATTAGGCGTTTTGTTGCATGAGACTCTTGAACGCAGACATCTTGGCATGTAATGTAGCAAGATAGTGACTGTTGATAGCGACAAGCAGGGACGCCAGAGAGCTGTGGCATTGACTCCCTGACCTTTCAAATGAGAGACAATGGGGGCAAAGGTGTCTTTTAATAGGTAATTTTATGATTTGTCAAGATCAAATTGAAACAAGTTGCCTATAGTTTGTTTTATTATTTTTGAAGTCAACATTATTGTTGAACTGTAGCAAGCATAATTGGCAGGCCCTAACCAGATTGGGACACCAAGGGAGGTGAAGAATTTACTGAGAGGGGCCCAAATTTTTTTAATTATGTCCAACACATTTCTCCAAGGTGGGGCAAAATTTTTTCCAGGGGAAACAAAGCCCCCTGCGCCCCTCTAGTTGTGGGCCTGGTAATTGGTAACGATTTTTTTGTTTTTCATAAGTTTGCACTCCCCTCAACTTTTTTTCTGCCCCTCTGCCCTACCGACGTTCCGGCGTCCATGCCTGGCAGACTGTTTACTATGAAAATGCAAATGCACTACCTTTCTTATCGCCAATAAACTTACTACTACTACTACTACTGTTCAAATCTAATTTTAACTTTCAAACTTTTGCTGACATGAAAAACAGTGCATGTGGGAATAGTTTAAACCAGCTGTGTCCAATCTGCAGGCCACATATGGTCCAGTCAAAGTTTTGGAGTGGCCCAGTTTAGGTTTTTGCTGTAGTACAAGTACAGCGGACAATCTGTCCTTATTTTGATAATCTTAAATTTGACATGTTTGATACAGTGGTCCTCAATGCTACTTCATGTCTGTACTGCGTAGCAGGAAGTTTCCAAGTGTCCTCTAACACCTTGGTGGAAAACGTATTTTTAGTTTTCGGATTCTACCCTTATTGTTCCCTTGGCACTAAATTTGTCTATGACATTGTCACACTTTGGAGTGGTTAATGGTGCTGTTGCAACCTCTCTGGTGGTGTTGCGTTGATTGTGTGATTCACCACGAATGGATGTGCGCGAAGAACAAAAATATATGTATGTGGCGCGAACAAGCAATAATAGAGTGATCCCAATGGAGTGATCTTGGTGAGTAACCTCTAATAATGCTTGTGAACCTGGTGAAACAGTTGATTGTGCTTGCGAACGGTGACGACGAGAGTGATCTCGTCGGGTGATCTCTATTGTTGCTTGCTGCCACGGTGCGCAGCTCTGCGCACATGCCGCTCGGGATTTCCGATC
>JGI24021J15306_10007388_pt1 | contig 13382 bp, 10 predicted proteins | sample Ectturendosymbi1_FD_15306 | JGI IMG/M metagenome (IMG submission 15306) | reverse complement strand
TTTTTTTGTTTTTCTTATTTTGGGGGGGGGGCAAATTCAATTTAAGTGGCCAAGATTTTTGGTTTTATTATATGTTTGTGACAATTTTTTCTGGACACAGCAAAATTTGGGGAGCACAAAACAAATTTGGGGGGAATTGCCCCTGAATGCCCCCCGTGGCTAGGAACTTGAATATTTGATCATTGACCTGCGATTCATCTCAGTGTTCATTTTGTGACCAAAACTAGTACGTTGCTGTTGGTTAAAACAATGAGGAAGTCGACATTGTTTCAATATGCTATCAATAACCTGATCCAACTTGTTAAGATGACAACACAGAACCACTTGATGAGGTTGTTTGGATACCATCGAGATCAGTTGCATTTACCTACATTCATATCTGGACATATACGTTTTCGTTGTGAAGTGACCTCAACTTACTTGCTGTAGAATTCACGCCGGTGTGTACTCCATAATAGCTTTCATAATGTTCATACAAATTTTCCATATTAAGCCAGTACTCCGTTTTCTAAAGTCCAATTTTCTGTTAGATCAAATGAAAAGACAAGTTAACGGGCCATCATACAAGGCAGTAAATGAAGTAAACGCTCCCCAGAAAGTTTTTGTAAAATTTTTGAGTTTTGACAAAAACGTCGTTCTATGTTTTATCACAACGACGATTGATTGTAAGCAGCAGCGCTTTTCGTTTTGTTTGTTGAGCGTAAACCATCTGAAATTCAGCGAATTGGCACCTTTGAGTCCAACGAGATTTTGTTCTCGCTGGGGACATTTTCGTTAAAACCAATTATGCGGTATGGATAGCTTTATAAGCGAATATGAGATTTTCGAACACTAATAAAAGACCATCCTGTAAAATTTGACGAAAATCACGTTTCCTTTTTCACAAACAATTGTTCAGACCATTTCTGCTTAACTTTTAAGCCCAGGGCTGGGATCGGTTGGAAAGTTGGACGCAATCCCAACGATTGTTGCGTAGTACTCGCCAGCTCAGTGCGCGGGCCGTATGCTAAAAGTTACCACTGGAAGTCTGATCTCAACCTGAAAGTTTTAACCTTAATTAAAAACGTCTGAATTTTGAAGTTCGTAGATTTTATTAACAAAAATTACTACGACAACTTAAGGTGATACTGCGAAATACCGAAAAAAATTCAAGTTTTCCGGCCAAGTGCTGCACTTCAGTTCATTTGTATCCTCTAGAAATTCTGGATTGCTTTACAGCATTGAAAAGACATTACAATCTGTGAACGTTTTGTCTCTGATTGTTTCAGCTTGATGTGTAATGGTTGGGGCTATATAGTCTATGCACTTATTTCTATGAACACGCCTTTTGTCTCTCAAAATTTGCCAACAATTAGGAGGTGTAAATATTGTCAGGAAAAGTGACTTGACTCTTCATAATAAACAGTAGCGCATTTCCAAGTGTACAGTAAAATGAATTTTTACTTGAGTTAGTCAAACCCACACTCATGTAAATTGTGGTGTTGTCAGAGGTGGATGCCTGTGGCCATTAGCAATACCACGTAGGAGTTAAACGTTCTATAAAATATCTTATGTCACCATCTTCAAACATCAAACATCTGATTTTTTCAAACATCTGATTTCAGAAATATTCTGACAGATCTCGATATGTTTGATTACTTATTAGATATTTTGTTTATTTTTCCTATAACAAAATTGTGACATTTATTGAGATTATGTTATTTCAGTGTCCCTAGAATGTTGAAGAACTTTACAAAATTACACAAACCTTTCACTAGCTTCCTATATCATATCAGAATATCTTGAATAACTTGGGTCTCACGCCAGTTTTTCTCCGTTGTCAGTTGAACCTCTTTCTGTGTTTCGTAACATACTTGTCGGACCTTTCCGTTTTTCCTCTTTGCTCTTGCTCCACAGTTAAAAAATAACTTTCTAACTTCATTGTGTTTTTATCTTAAGTACATTTTGTCATTAACGCTTCAAATTATGGACGTCACTTCGCACTGGGGGAGGATGAGAGGTCCCTGCATGTGGCACTCCCCATTGCGGAATTTTATTCCTTAAAATGCTTATTAAACCTGTCGTTCCGAGAACAACCATTGCTACCCGTGCTCCGTGCTCAATGTGTTCAGCTAGAGCTGGGTAGGGAAACGTCCTGTTCAAAGGGCGGCAGTGTGTCTGCTGCCCAAAATTCCCCAACACCCAGAATACTCAAGCTGAACACCGAGGGAGAAGATCAGCGTTATTGAGCAGCTAGCCTACACCAACAAGGCATTCATCATCGTCCTACAGGAGACCCACTGCGCAGCTGCAGACAAGATAGTGATTCCCAACTTCTCACAAGCTGGGTCAGTCCTGAGCAGAAAGCACGGCCTTGCCACGTTTGTCCACGAGCGGTTGGAATGGTCACTGGTCGATCAGTCTCCAGAGCAACCAGAGACTGAGTGATTGCACGTAGACGTCGAAGGATATAAGATCATTAACGTCTACAAACTTCCACGCTCGCGATTTACACCAATGGCCATCCCGACGTTCCCACACGCCGGTCTCTATTTTGGCCACTTCAACTACCAACATGTCAACTGGAGCTACAGCAAAAGTCTCCAGACCGTGAAAGCCTGGACTCCTAGGCAACAGCCAACAACTTCGCGCTGCTGTACAACCCAGAAGGAGTATCCAGTTTCTCATCTCACCGATGGAACTTCGGCACCAACCCGGACTTGGCCTTCGCGAATGTCGACCAGGATAACCGACTGGCTGACAGGCGTTTTCTAAGAAAGTTCCCGCGGTCACAACACCAACCCTCTCTAATAACGCCACCATGGTTCAAAGTTCCTGCCAACAGAGGTCCGGTGAAGCGTTGGAACTTTCGCAAGCCTGATTGGAAGCGCTTTTGTCTTTTTACAGGTAACCCCGTTCAGTGATTGCCACCTCCGGAGACAACAAACATCTAGAAGGCATACCAAGATTTCTGCGAGACCCTGCTCTTTGTGGCCAAACAATGTATCCTACGTGGACGTCGCAATAGCTATGTGCCATGGTGGGACAAAGCTGGTGAAACCCTTCATCGCTCCTATACCCGAGCACCAGTGGGGACTGACTCCGACAGAGCCGCTTCGTCCTTACTTTTGCGACTAGGAGAGAAGAGGCAGGAGCAATGGGAAGAAGCTGTCAATTCCATTGACGTTTCGTACTCCAGCCGCAAGGCGTGGAGCACCATCAATAGACTTACTGGCAGGTCTGGAAACTCTTCTTGTCTGTGCCTCGTCTCAGCAAACTCCATCGTTGGCCAGAGGAGCTTCCTGCCACCCTCAGAAGCCTAAGCCCAGTACAATCTCCGGGACACGACTCTATTTTCCCGGCGATTAAACTCCTTGCCAGGCCGGCTCTCAAATCCTGGTTTTGCGATTTTCTCACCTCTTGAATCTGCCAACTCGAAATAACCAGTATCTAGAGAAGAGCACTAATAGTTGTGATCCTTAAGCGGGAAAAGCCACTGGGGGACCCTAAGAACTATCGCCATATATCTTTGTTGTGTGCCCCCTTCAAAGTCCTTGAGAGACTCATCTACACTCGCGTCGAACCAATCATCGATCCACTACTCCCACAGGAGCAAGCGGGCTTTCGACACGGGCGGTCGAACGTAGATCAGGTCACGCTGCTGACATAGGACATTGAGGATAGCTTTTCGGCTAAGAAGAAGGACGGAGCTGTGCTTGTCAATCTCACAGCAGCCTATGACACTGTATGGCATCGCGCCCTCACCTGCGAGCTTTTGCGATTGCTGCCTGAAGACAGACACATGATCCGCATAGTCATTGAGATGTCTGGCAATCGCAGCTTCACCCTTCCCAAGGGCAACGGCAAACGGAGCAGATTACGACCACTCAAGAATGGCGTACCACAGGGATCCATCCTGGCACCTATTCTCTTCAACGTCTACATCTCTGACCTTCAAAACGCCGTCTCCGGAAAGTATGCATACGCTGACAACAATCATGCATACTGATGGTGACTGGCAGGCAGTGGAAGTGGTGCTGAGCACAGACATTGTAACCTTAGGTGAATATTTCCAGGCTTGGAAGCTGAAGCTCAGCGCTACAAAAACGGTGTCGACAGTTTTCCACTTTAACAACAAGAAAGTTAACCGTGAGCTAAAAGTCAACCACAACAACAAAACCCTCTCCTTCTACTCTGAGCCCAAAACCTCGGAGTAACGTTGGACAGGTCGCTCATGTAACACCTCGAGTCACTTCGCAAAAAGTTGATATCACGCGTCACCATCTTGAAGCGGCTTTCCGGTTCCGGTTGGGGTGCTGGAGCAACAAAGTTGCGAACAGCCAGCTTAGCCCTGGTCCATTCAACAGCAGAGTACTGCGCTCCTGCCTGGTGCAGCTGTGCTCACACCCGCCTCATTGACCCTGTTATCAACGACGTCTTGCGAATTGTGACTGGGTATTTGTGTCCTATACCAGCAGACATTCTTCCTATCTTCTCGGTCACCCAACCCCATCCTGCACTTCATCGCAATGGAGCCACAATGTCTTTAGTACGCCGTTCCATGGAGCCTGGCCACCTGCTCAACTCCTCGCTCGTCTGTCCCTCGGAATGCATGGCGTCTCAAATAGAGACACCCATTTGTACCTTTTGCACAACAGCTCATTAGCTCAACTGATAACATCATCAGAAGTGCGGCTCTCTGCACGGATCACCGATGGAATGAGAAGTGGTTGGACAAGACTACGAGACTCCTTAATTTCATCCCCGCTGCTGACACCCACCCTGCTGGAATGGCTCCTCCAAGAACAGCATGGGTTCGGCTTAGCCGCTTAAACAAATGGGGTATGGCCTCATCGGCGGCTTGTGAGTCTGGCGTAGAAGAACAGACCGTTGACCATGTTGTTCTCCAATGACCAATCTATCAACCTCCCAAAGGACTGCATGGCCTGACGGTTCTGGATGGTGACATAAGTGAACGGCTGCTTAACACCTGCTCCATGATCTAGTGTGGCCTAGCAGTGGTTAATACCTTTTAACTTCTCACATCAACTCATTTATGAAAAGATACAAAAGATTCTTGTAAATAAAGGTGTCATTTCGTGTTCCATGATGATTTGAGTTCTTAGGCATCCAAAATATAAAAATTATTCCTATTCGTGCACATGGATTTATTCAAGGACTCAGGTGTGCTGCTATTCAAGCAGACGCGTTTGATTTTGTCAAAACATCCACATTCCTAAATAGACATTCTCAACTCCAGCTGTTCGTAGCTTCGTTTTTTTTTCTCTTTTCATTTTGCGTTTGTGTTCATGTGCGTGTTACTCTTGTTTATTACGTTATTTTGTGCATAACTTTTTTGCTCTTTTTTATGTTTCACTTTCTTTATTCTTCTTTATGTATAGGTTTGGAGCGCACATTTCTCGAAATGCGCCGATGATAACCTCAGATCCTGACCTGCCCTCATCCGTATTTTAACATTAACCGAAAAAAATAATGCATCAAGCAGCGCTGGTAGAAGTTTTTAAACTTGTGGATGAGTTGATAGTTGCTGTATAAAATAATCTATATTGCATCTGAAAACACCCACATGGGCATGCCAGTAGAGCGGCAAATATTTTTTAAAAATTTGTAAATTTTATATTTTTAATAAAGACAACCACATAACTGCTTTTGATTGCGAAAAAGTCAGCTTGAAAAAAAACTCATTACTGTAATATTTTGAAATGAATAAGAGATGTCCCGGCGGTAAGAATTGTGTACTTGGCGGAAGAGTTCATGCATAGGATAAAATTCAATAATTTTCTCACATATGATCAAGGACGTTTTTCAGATTCTTTGACTCTACGTCTAAATGTATGTGTATAGTACTGTGTACAACCAGTCTCCGTATTTAGTTGATTTCGGAATTGCTAATCGCTCAGGATTATCGTTTTGAAAACACAGATAAGTTTATTCGCGCAGCATATTTTACTTTGTCCCGACAGATAGCTTTCTGTTCACATACAGAATGCTATTGCTATGCACTGATGATGATAACAGGAGTTATCGAAACGTTTGCAATATGTCATTTGTATCGTTTGCTTTGGCCGTGACATTGATTATACATACAGAATAAAACTGTACATTTTTATGAGCGTGACAGAAGTTGCGCAGCGTAAAGGCTATTACTGACCGTACATAGTGTCATGTTCTATACCCTTCCAGGGTGACTCGACTCATCCTACAGAAACTAAATCAGGGTAACTCTTCCTCACATACACAGTACTTGTTTCTAACATCCTATATACTTTGTTAGACACAATCGGAGAATAAAAATATTTTCAAGTTATTGTCTTTAACGGTAAGTATAAATGTTTTGGGGTACGAAGCATTTTTGCCCGATTGTCTGAATTTTGCCGGAGGCAAAAATTATACCAGGCCGGCATCGCAGCTTAATTTTATTCAAACTGGACAATAGAAGTTGGAAATTGCTGTTAAATGCGCTTTTCAAGAACCATAACTAGTATTGGTAATTTATATTTTTTACATATCTTTCGGAATGAATCCTTTCACAGCCAAGAATCAGACGCAATCTGTGTTTGGATTTCACTTGAAAGCTTCAGTGATAAGCACAGGAAGAGACGAAATACACAGTGCGCGTCCTTTGCATCAACTGATTGGAAGCGCTTTTGTCTTTTTACAGGTAACCCCGTTCAGTGATTGCCACCTCCGGAGACAACAAACATCTAAGCTCAGTACAATCTCCGGGACATGCTTTACTGAACTTGAAGACCACTTTTAGGTCCCTCGAGCACGTTCGCTGCCCCCCTTGTGCTCTTCGTCAAACGCTTTATGGACTACAGCCTGTCTTCACTCTCCTTGACGAAATTTCACAACTCTTGTTCACTTTGAAGAAGAACGAATAAAAACAAACAAACAAAGTATGGTTGTTCATTATTCACTTTCGCGAGAAAACTTTCTCGAATTACAAACATTTTCCAGGATTTTGTAGAGCAGACCAGTGGCTTTAGCTTGATTTGTTTTTGTTTTGAATTACAATTTTCATGAAGTCTGCCACATACCCAGCGCTTTTGAATTCGCCAACTGCAGTGTATTCCGCATATGGTGACCGTTTTTACGAAGCCTTCCGGGAATGGGCTTGTGGTTCTGCGGGGCCAATCCAACCCATAGTGTTTTGTAACTTAATACGGATCATTCTCTTTCTGTGCATGCTATCACTGCGTAGCGTTTTTCAAATTTTCGACTGTATTTTACCTCAGCGTACCGTACAAACAAACCGATTTTAATTGCAGCACTGTATAATGACAAAACAAATATTTCACAAAAGTAATGACGTCTGGAGACAATCTAACATTTACGATTTAAAGTATATTTTGACGAAAACCTATTTTTGAAGTCAAATCTTGAAAGTAAAGACCTACCTTTCAAAGCGATACCTCCCCAAAAGCAGTTGAAAACCTTTGCAGCCTAATGATAATGACAGCCAGTTTGACAGACACTTCCAGAATTCTGCTGTGGGTCTCACATGAACAAGCTCACCAGTAAGGTGTTTGGCTGGCGTCTCTAGCAAATAAATAATTTCCTGCAGTCTCCAGCCGCCAGGACGTTGGTTGAGAACGAGTTTAAAAAAAGTATCAGAGCTGTCTCTCCATCGCCACACAATTCTTTTGTCCTCAGTATTTTTTCTAAGTTAACACTTTGTACTGCCCTGAATTACGCCTGCAAAAATGCACAATTAGTCTCGCAGCAAACATGTGACAAGATCATGCTTTTCGTCAACAGTGGTTAACTTGACGGTGAATAGTATGACGAACCAATGCGAAAAAAACAATATATTCTGGTGAGTGTCTGCTGTTAACCACATCCCGATCCACCGGAGACTCGCTTTGGAAAATGTTCAGTATCGTCCAAACACATAATGCCCAAACAAGTCGGAAAATTTAAATACTTCTTTTGTGTTTGCCAGAAATTGACGAAAGATTTGAGACATTTCCAATGAAGCGAAAGTCTTCTGGTGATTATCGGAAAAGAAATCGGATCTTTGTTTCGGAAAGGTCATGTTCATTACTTTTTATGTTATTAGTTATATCACTTTTTACACCAAGGTTTCTCTGCTTATACCATGCAGCTTTTCCCTTCTTGCTTATCTTTGCCTAGAATAATTTTTAACGACCAAGTCTGTTTGCCGTCATTCTTGGTAATACCGGAGCTCAAAGTAAAAACATTCCCAAAGCTGATAATCCTCAATTCACATTAAGACAACTATATATCTTCGCACTTCTCAGGGATTGAAAGAACAGTCGTTTGAGTAAGAATGCTAAAAATGGTAGGTTTTCACAGAAAATAACGATACAAGCTCTTTATTTTGGCAATGGTCGATAAAACCAACACATGCTTATTACTATTTGGCACACATTTTTCAAAAACCTAGACGAATGAACAGCTCATAAATTTTTAGGCACTTTCTACATTTTAAATAAGCACAAAAATGATAGAATGTCATGGAGATTATCATTGGTGGGTCAGACGGCCAGCCTGAACTGTGTTTCAGTTACGGTACCGAAGCTCAGTGCATCGACGCATTTAATTTCATTGTTTCTAATGATGCATAATAACCTACTACAATGTTTCTCAGCCGGGAGTGCGTGGACTCTGGAGTGTAAAAGAAAGTAAAGCATGTGTCTGCGAATTATAGACTCCTGCAATATTATTCACAGGTAAATAAAATTTTTACACTTGGGCTGGTTGCAATTTGGATGGTGCCGACATTGAAATCAGATTTGAATCATACCGTCAGGCTTTCAGAATACGCTAGAGCGAAATGCATTTGCTGTTCGCAAAACTCGTAATCATACTGATGGGTACCATTTAGTTGAAATTTTGCGCACTCAAAATGTGCAAAGAGGAACCTTTTCTGGTTATACTTTTGTTACGGTCTGGGATTTCCTCCCCTATGTCTTTCAAGCATCGAAACTGTATATAAATGTTTGCATGTAGATGTGAATCAACCAAAAGATTCGTTATAGTCGATTGAATCGAGTTGTGTTCATGAAAGTTTCCCAACTGGGAACATGGCCTTAAGTGAATGACGCTTTCAAAAGAGCTAGTTTTGAATTTAAGTGTATGAAGTTATTGAGATACGTTTTCAGGCTGTACGTTCGGTTCTGATGCTTTTATGTCTTATAAACACCTATTCGTAACAAATTTGTATGTCTGCTTGGTCTAAATTATCCCACTGCTTCAACCGTTAAGTCATGCGGATATTTACCAACTATAAACATTGAAGTATTGCCCTAGTGTTTATTCGGGATGTTTGTCAACAAACTTGTAATATGCAGAGTATCCCCAACCATAGCTTCCGGGAGACTAAGATTCACTTGCTTTACCTTTTGCGCGTTCAACTGACAGGAGAGGAAAAGCTTGGAATTTCATTATAAATAAGTTTTCTTGTGCCAACTTTCATTTCTGGATATTACGTTATTACTTGGTATTTGCAACGATAGGGCGATTACGTCGACAGAAGCATAGCACAAAATCGTTACTTCGAAACACAAAATCGTGACAGTTCTGCTTAGAAAAATTTCCGAGGAAAACATGACTTTATACGCAATCTGCGATAGCATTATACAACTGAGCAACAACACAAAAAAAAGAAGTTCACAGATCAAGATACGACTGCAGTCACAACACAGTCTTGTCTTAAAAATGATTTAATTGTCTTTCCTGCTTTTTCAACTTTAAGCAAAATAGTTGGAATGCTATTTCCTGTACAAAGCACCGTGAGTTCGGACCCTGGCCTCGCGCGCAAGTCGAAGCACAAAATTCTCCCAAAGTTCTCGCCAGCGACCAACGGTCGGTTTCTCAGCTTTATTAAAAGAGTCAGCCTTGTGTTTCTCATCCAATCTCTTATGGGCATATTAAACCTCTTCATAAATTTTTTTTCTCTTTGTTTTATTTGCTTTCTAATATTTTCTCTAGCGACGCGTTAAGAAAGCATTTGTTTGGTGACGCAAGGCTCCCGCGAGTACAGACGACACGCTAAATCTGAAGGTCTCGTGAGCTTGTCTGTGACAGCCAAAATTAGATTTGATTCATTCGTGTGCTTTCCTGTTACTTTGCATTGAAAGTTGATTTGAAAACCGTTTGTCGTCCGTGCTTGCTATATCACCCAAGTTGTTTTGAATTTACTCCCACAACAAATTACCCAGGCTGCTGCCTTTTGCGCGGAGAGGGAGCTGTACTCTATTTATTCTTTTAATTTAACATGATGCATTATTTGCAAAGATAGCCCAAGGCATGATGTAGGTTGCAAGTCGTAAGTGGCATTGCTGTGATTTTGAGCAAACGCCCGACACTTGTGTTCTGCGCGAATGTTGCTGACTGACGTTTGTGTTTACGAAAAAAACGCGGCTATTATTTTGCATTGGCACTTTGCAATTCCACTTGCATTAATGCGACTTCCAGCGCTTTTCTGAACAGTTTTACAAAATCAATCACGCAGCGTGCGCGACATAACTACAGTGAGGTGCAAAGGTCAAGCAAAGCATTTCCACCTGCGCGTTATTCGATCTTCCCTGTCTGCGCATAAAAACGCTTTTTACCAATACAGAACGCGACGAAACAAAATTAAACAAAAATACACGATAAAATGAGTGCAATTCCCGCTGCAAATTATCAACACATAAAAACGTCACATATGGTTTGGCTGCACATTCTATCCTAAGGCAACATTAATTTTAATAATATTCGTCAACGAGCAAGCGTGCGTGCACAAATTTAGCTGAAGATGCGAAAAAAGCGTGTAATTAAACAATTGGATTATCCGTTCTTGTTACATGCCTGCTGAGCATAATTCGAACTTTTGTTGTTTGACAAACCTGTTTGAGAATCATGCTCGCCGGACTCAGTTGGCATGCAACACTAACATCTAAATTAAGGTGGGCGTCAAGGATGCTGGTTTCAAATTAACAATCTGAAACGAGCGCTATTTTGTTGTCTAACTGTTAATGTCCTCAAACTTGCTTTCCATGTCTCGTATTTCTACTACATTCATAAAATGTCACATAAAAGGAACACAAGCTGGAGTCATCACTTGTACCTCTCAATGGTACAATTCAATTTTTAAAATGCTTTCATAGAAAGCTTTATTTGACCTTTTCTTGCTTTCAAAGCCTAAGATACAATCCAAAAATCGAAATATTTAAGGTTTCCATTTTCAGGTTGTACTGTCTCAAAATTAATGACTACGTTTTATGAAATAAGAAAAGAGTGTCATTTCGTACCGGGATTGGAACTAATCGAATGTCCATTTCAGTTTAAACAGCCCAGTTTGTGTTCTTGATTGCCCAATTGCAACAAGACAGTTGGTCTATGGTTTTCCCCCTAAAAAGTATGAACAACTTGCAACACTAATTCTTTCCTAACGCAAAAGTGTACATTTGCCAAATACTGTAAGTCAAAAAGTTTTCAAGATATCACTGATTTGTACAATTAAGTTGAAAAATGACTTGCTCAATCTGGGAAAGTGGGCCTGCGAACAGGTTCAGCCAGCACATTTGCCTAACAATCGAAATATTTAATCTAAATGTTCTTCAGCAGTAGCGTTGCACAAACGATTTCCAAAGCAATTTGATTCCACGATGATGAAGAAGCGCGCAAACACACCCCAGTATTCTGCAAGTGTAAGTTCTGGAAATAGTAAATCGATTTCATCGAAAGTCAGTAATAGGGGAAATGATGTCGTGGGCCCACAATGTTTGGACATGTTGCTTTGCACCTTGGTATGTTCACAACTGTTGTGTAAAATAACAATTTGAAATAACATGTATGCATTTAACTTCGTAATCACTGTAACTTCATACATACACCATCACTCTTTTCTAAACGAAAGCATATGCTACTGTTATTGATTGAAAAATCGTAGAAACTCCACGTTATGCTGCGTGCATTACAATGACGGCAAGATGCATTCTTACGTACGTGCAACGATCTTGACTTTCTTTCTCTGATTTTGTTCACTTACAGAACGTCTCGACAAAAAAACAGTTGTTAGTTTTTGACAAAATATCAGTGCAACGTTTCCACGAGATACGCACTGCTGAGCCCAACATCCAACAGTTTTGAAAATAGTCACTTCGAGCATCAAATTAGAAACTATGTCTCTTCTCACGTAATGAGGTCAAGTTACACGGGAATTGTTCAAAAAGATGAAAGTCATTGATGACCAGCGCATTGTATGTTTTGTACAAGAAACAACCATTTTTCCAATACAGTATTTCGTTGTTTTAAAGCCAGCGCCGTGTAGCACAAAGGAATTAAATTTAGCATAAGTGGCGATCCGTAAAGGTATCTTTTGTCCAGATGCTTTGAAATGACGAGTTTGCGTTTTGATTCGGTCCAAGTATTTCAGTTAAATTGTCAGCAAATCTCCTGTTTCATTTTCTTTGTAAAAATATTTCTTGTTTGTTGCACTGGGTATTGACGCTATTTACTTATCGGTGGCAACAAGCAAATGGTCTTGTTGATGGAAGACATCAACAGGGCCATCGTCGGGTGTGTCCTTAGAAAATTTCGTTTCTGCATTCGGTTGTTGGATGTACTTATTGGTAAGTCTGTAACAAAAAACGCAAAATAACGATTCTCTTCTCTACAGTTCAGTTTAATATACAACGAACTCTAATTACTAAGTAGATTTCTGAGTTATTCAAACAGATTCCTCTTATCTTAGATTGTGGTCAACGTTTTTATTCGTCAAGTGCACTGCAGTAGTTTTGTTGAATGACCTCTTAAATCACAGCTCATGAAGGTGATTTTTGCAGCATAGTTGTATTTCGCGGATTTTGCCATAATTGCTGCAGCTGCAAGCGTTTGAAAATAAGGTACCCACACTCCACAGCTCAAAAGCAGTGGTTGTTGAACTATTTTGATCCTCGGACCGGTTGTGCGTTGGAGCTTGATGTTTTGCAATACTTGGATGCAGGACACTTTTCAAAGCACAGAATGTTTTGGAGAATAACGATGAAGTAAAATACTAAATACTTTCATTATCATTTGCAGGTAACGACGCTGTCGCTTCGTTGCAATCGCTTGCTACATTCCAGCAAGTTTAACTCTTCGCTGAAGTGACTGTGGGTGATTGTGCCTGTGATAAGTGACTGTGACTGTGGGTTGCAGGCAACTTTAAATGCTCACAGTTCGAGTTTATTTCTGCTGATCAAGGTTAATATTTGAATTGAGATACAGGCAAAGTTCGAAGTAACTACCTATGACTACCTAGATTCTACATGAATAAGAGCTGATGATGCCTACTTCGAAGGCGAAATATACAGGGTGTCCATAAAGTCCTGCACACATTAAAAATTTTTATATCGCAAAAACCACATAAGGTAGAAACTTTACATTTT
>JGI24021J15306_10007387_pt1 | contig 13382 bp, 7 predicted proteins | sample Ectturendosymbi1_FD_15306 | JGI IMG/M metagenome (IMG submission 15306) | reverse complement strand
TATGGCATTTTCTACTTGTGTCTTTATTACCGACCGGTCGATCTCGAGTTATCAAGAAATTTTCTAGTCGATCGCATTCGAAGACAAGTTGGCCAGCCCTGGTCTACGTGATTAACTATCTAGTGAATAAATGTTAGTGATTAATTGTCGCGTGATTAAAAGTCCCCAAACCCCTTTGCTACCAGGGGCGTAACGAGGTTAGATGGCGCCCGGGGCAAGAAGTTAATTTGGCGCCCCCATATTCAAACCTGAGGTCTTTCGGATGCAAACGTACTGTACTGAAGAAAGTACACGTGACATTGGTTGGACTTTTCGACGCCCCTGCAGTGATTCGGCTCCCCCATAGTGATTCGGCGCCCGGGGAATTGCACACCCCTTGTCCCCTCTTGCTTACGCCCCTGTTTGATACACAAAAGGCTAAACTGCCAAACAGCCTTGTAATTCAGTAAGGGTCAGTGCGACAGGTAATGAGTGTGACATCTCTGATGATGGTAACAGTTATTGCCGAAAAATTTAGGCGTCGTCTCTAACATCTGTGACATTGGCCATTAATAGCATTAGAAAAAAAGCGAAAAAAATCAATTTTAAAACAAAACTTTTTTTACTTTCAAACTTTTAAATCTAAATTAAAATACTTTTCCTTCAAATCCATTTTTCTTGAATTTTGGAAAACTTTCATGAAATAAAATGAATATTTTGCACAACAGCTACAATCAAAGAACCGTGTTGAATTTCGTTTCAAAATAAATCCATTTTTTTGCAAAAATACCTTTGATGTTGAACAGCTTTGGTGCGGCGTGAATGGACCAACATAGAGTACATTAAGATACCATGCCATGCTCTGAGGCACGTAGCAGTCATGAAGATGGAGATACCCATATATACATACGGAGCCATGTATATCATAGGCTAGCATATGAAAAGCTAAGTGTTAGTAAAGAGAATGAAATAGCAATGATTTGCTTTTGCTATGCATTCATATCAGTATTATCTTTTCAAAAAAGCAAAATGTTCCGAAAAATAACTAAAATTAAACTTTTTGCGTAGGACGATCAAAAACAGTGGTAGTCTCTATTAATTAAGGTCGAGATTCTTCCTTTTCGTCTAGCTCAGTGGTTCTTAACCTGGGTTCGACGGAGCCATTTCAGGGGTTTGACGGTAATGCCAAGTTCTGCTGACTAAACCTACAGGAAAGCGTCCCAGAGGTCGTCCCCCCACTTTTACTTTCTGTTATATTGGCAAAAATGGGGTTCGACAAAAACGTGGAAAACTGCGTATGGTTTCGGTGTGTTTGTAAAGGTTAAGAATCACTGGTCCAGCTTTTACTCTGTTACTACTAAAACATGTTTAAAACCATGTGGATAAATACACGAATCTCGCACACCCGCAGGCTTTCCCGGTCCACCAGTCATCGAAGCAACAAACCTACACAACGATCAACTAACTATGCGAATGTAACTCTTTCGCTAAATCTTTGATGGTTTCAGGTTTTACGTCTGTTGATGTGTGAGTGTGCGCACGTGCACACACGTACGTAAATTCCATGTTTTCTTTTCATGTAAGCGCATGTGGTGCGCAAGTTTGTTTTATCTCTGTGGTGGAACTGGGACTTTTGCTTCGAAGTCATAACTGCCTTTGAGTGTGACGATTTTGGTGCAAGCTGCAAAAGACATTTGGATGTGATGTTTATTTGTGAAACGACGTATGAGCGCGTTTCTGGAAAACATTCCAACTCTGTAAAAGCATTTGAAGATTCGAGAGTTTTGCTGCATAGCTTCGAAGCAGTTCAAAATATTTTGTAAAATAATGGAAATGATTTTATGTAAATGATGACAAAATGATTTTATTTTGCAGGGAAAGATGTTACATACAAATTACTTGCTGTTTTGGAATTCAACAGTGTTAGGAAAAGGATGTCAGTTATTGTAAAAGACGAAAATGGTAAGATCTCTTCTTGAATAAAATGTAGAAAGTGGCATAAAATTGTAGCGAACTCCCTTCTTATGAAAAAAACACTTTTTATACTTCGCAGAATCGTGTAAAACAACGATTTTATCTAAGAATCGGGTATCATTGCTTTATCGCAATATTATTTCTTATAAAAACATTACACATTTGCTGATAATTTTGAAAGGAGCAGCTTTTCTCTACAGTCGACATTATCCCTAAAACCATCCTTCGATTTTTTACTCCTGATTTCAGGTAAAATAATGCTTCTGTGCAAAGGAGCGGACTCAGTGATTTATCAACGTCTCAGCCCTTGCACAAATAGCAAAATCAAGGAAAAGACGAACAAGCATTTGGAAGTAAGTGACAATCACACAAACAACAGCATTGAGTTTTGCAACTGCTGTAGAATTAACTGCGTCGGTTGAAAGATTTGCAGCGCCATTCAACGTTTAACCTGGAATGGAAAGACAAGACAAGAGTTCATTTTGTTAACAAATGCGGAGCGATTATTGCAGAGCTGAAACGCCTGTCTTCCGCAGATGTTAAAACGCAGAGTTTATTGAAAAAATCTTTTTTCTGGTTTAAAGGTTGTAACTCTCGTAAAATGCTTGCTAACACAAAAACAGACTGGTAAAAGTCAAAACCATATCATGCTTTAGATGTAACTGGTGATGTCAGTTGAGGTTCAACAGTGCCAGCGAGAGATAGTCTAACGAAACAATTGCATATGATAACCGATAGCTTGAAGGTCAATGCCAACTCAGGCATGCGTTTTTAATATGTATACGTTATGTGGAGACACAGCCACAACTTCGTCTTGTGTTTTTCAGTGCGACAAGCATGGGCGTTGGAAGGGGGACAGGGGGGCTTGGCCCTCTTGGATTTTGAAGTTTGGAATTTTCCAAATACTTTTTTGCAAAAATGGTTGTTTACTTTTTTGCAAAAAAGGTTAGTTTAAAGTGGGTAAAATCAAATTTTTCCACCTTTGCACGCCCCCCGGAAAAAAATCCTTTTGGCTACGCCTGGAGAAATCCATTATTGGTCTCCGCCTGGAAAAAATCCTTCCCACGCCCATGGCGGCGAGTACAACTTCAAGTATAAACGATTAATGCTTAACTGTTGTAAACATCTAATCGTGCCATTTTACTTGAAAACAACAGGGTAGGACTACTGTGAACATTTACTGCATAGATAACTGGTGTGTGAGAAGTGTTTGTTTCAAAAAAAGTTGTGATTAAACTTCTCAGAGTATTCCAAATTCATTTGGTATATGTCACTGGTGTGTTGCCGGTTGACGTTTAGAAGAAGGTACTGGAGCAAATTTCTGGACCAAGACAGAAGATGCGGTCATTCTAGCTTTCAACAACCAACGATTTTTTATACATTTTTGTTATCTGTTGAAATGCGTAAGACATGCTTCCAAAGTAGAGAAAATCTTTGCTTTTGATGCTGTGCTTTAAAAATAGACGCCTCCTCGTCTTGAAAAGTCTTCCGAGAACAACAAACCAATTTTTTCAGAGTTTTGCGAAGGCAGGTTTAAGAACCTTGTGCATTGCAATGAAGAGTGTACACAAAGAAGATTACGAGGGTAAATATATATTTTAATATTTTAGAATTCTTTCTGTGTGGAAAACTAACTAACCTACTAATTAAATAAAAGAATTAAAAACTAGCTAAATTTCTAACGAAAACAGCAGTTTTACATCGATGGCGTATCACAGACAGTTCCTTGACATTTAGTGGCGACAAATCGATTTTATATGGGTCATCTTATCCGCCTAATCGTGAAAGACATTAGCTCCAAACTTAACTCAATTATAGCTAACTTTTCGTACGAGCCAAAACCTGAACTCATCTCAGGGTAAACTGTTTTATGATCAGATATATCAAGATTGCTCGTCTCTAGATATGTTGTCCAAAATTATTTGACATTTGACTTTGTACAATCAACAACAATGGCGTTGTTTAATTCAGTAGGTGAGCGATGAGTTATGAAAGCCCTGAGAGAAAAGATACCGATACTTGCTTTGCAAATGCTGAAAAACCGGTGCACACTGTGACTACTGCAATGTGTGATTGAAGCGATAACTGAGCTATAAAATGATCCAGCGGAAAGGCCAGTCAGTAAGAAGTAAGATTACAAAACAGGAAGATGCAAAATGCTTGACAAAAACACAAAAACCGTTTCTGCGACTCGATGATATGGAAACAGTACAGCTTGGCTACTACAGTATCAAACTATACCTGTAAAATGACAAGCTGTCGGATCGTTGTGCTGCAGAAATGACCATATTCAAATCTTCACCATACCACAGTTCCCTGTCTTCGGTCTGCAAGTAATTGCAAGGAATGTAATCAAAATTTAAGAGTTAGGTCAAACTCGATTGTGTTTTAAAGATAAGTTTTAATCGTTTGACACGCTGCAAAAATCGCAGTATACTGCGAAAAACGCATAACCGGTATGCTTATAGGAATTCAAATAATTTTTGAGAGTTCATCATTGTACAACCGATTTTCTTGAAAGAAATCTTGTGAGGAATAGGCCCGCGGGCCGCATCCTGCCCGCTGACCAGTTTAATCCGGCCCGCCAAATACCTTGCACATCTTTTCCAAGCACCACGTTTCCGACTATGGACAGGAGTGCAACAGCATTGGCTGTTGCCTGTATTGACTAAAAGTGCAAAAAATGGTGTGATATTGTTGTTATCATTGTACTACAATACATTTTAACAACCTATTTTACATAGATTACGTAAATCTCACTGTATCCGGCCCTCCAGTAGCCGCGAATTCGGCCCTCGGGTCAAAATGTTTGGCCGCCCGTGGTCTAAGCCAACAAGTTTTCCACCAAAAATGGCGCATTCAATCAAACAAATTTCATGATCTAACTCCTTGTATTATCTAACAAGTACTTTTAAACCGCTGCAGGAGTTTTGCTGACTTTCAACTGTTTAATCGTACACATTTGTTTTTGGTCGTGACAGACTTAAGCAAAACCAGCGGATAATCTTCTGTTGACTTTACTGATTCTTGAAACTTGAAAATATTTTAAGAGGACGAATGTACTGTGCTTCAGGGAAATCATAACAATACCATGTATAATATGTCATGCAAAATTGAAGGCATCACAGCAGCCTACTGTAAACAGACGCTCAAAACAGTTGCTCTAGTTGCAGATCCCTGGGCCTATGTTCTGAATATTCAAGGGATAAAAGCATTGAATGATTTGAGTGACTTAGCTGTTTTAATTTCTTGTCGTTTTTCTTGTTTGATCTTGCCGTCAGCCTGCAAAGTCTTTCATGTTTACTGATATTGTCAGACTTTCCCACTGAAAATATTCTTTGCATTACTCTTCGTGATTTTTATGAATCACAACAGCATTACCTTTGCTGCAGCAAACAAGCCATGGAAATAAATGACGCACTCATCACAAAACCAGTTGGCCTAGCGAAATAAACCTGTTTAAGTTTGACTGACATGCACAAAGCCTTTGGTAATAAATGCAGTTCAATCGTACGCTCTTTGCGTACAACATTTTGAAAAAAGTTAATGGTTGAAAAGAGTCAATACGTTTTGTTCAATTCAAACACTTGCATTTAGAATGGAATAAAAACTTTCAACGAGCAAAAATTTCATTGGAAGACCGAGAAGACAACTTGAACGCAGTTTACGAAGAAATTGAGCGTGATCTAGAGCTACTTGGAGCAACTGCAATTGAAGATAAGCTTCAGGTTGTGGTGATGGTGTTGCTTCTGCAACATTTGTAAACCTACTCTGCATAGCAAAATTTGTTATTCATAATTCCAGGATGGCGTTCCAGAGACGATTGCTAACCTGTCAGAAGCGAATATCAAGATTTGGGTTTTGACTGGGGACAAGCAAGAGACAGCGATCAACATTGGTTACTCCTGCAATTTGCTCACTGAAAAAATGAAAAAAGTTTTCATTATCGAAGGACACACGTTAAATGAGGTATGAGGGAATTTCTACTGATATCCCACTGATTTTCTTAGACCGCTTGAGCTGATGTGTAAACACTAAGAGTCCATGTGCGGACCAGGCCCGTAACCAGCTTGGGACACTAGGGGTGCGGAGAGTTTTCTGAGAGTGGCGCAAATTTTTTAAACTATGTCCAATACTTTTAAACTATGTCCAACATATTTTTCCAGGAGGGGAGAAAATTCCCCCCCCCCTGGTTACGAGCCTGGTGCGGACACAAGGGGAGGATGCAGGGTTGCACCTCCTACCAGATCCATAACATTAGTGTGAAATGGCCTAAAGTCGCGACATTCGATTGCTGATTTTTGTTTAGTGCTCTTCAGAGAAAGTTGGTATTTAATCGCACTTGCAGTGAGCGAATTAACTCCAAGCAGCACACTCCAAGCAGACACAGCAACGTTATGTTTAAGCGGCTCTGGTAAAAACGTATCGAGATCCGCATTCATTTTTAAGGCTGTGGTTAAGTGCACTGTAGCTTGGCTTTACGGGCCTCGATGTTAAGGGATGCAGGAAAATGTTGCATACCCTGCGAAAAACTTTAATTTGTCCCATCCATGGACGTTTGCAAAATGTTTGTAGAATGGAGCGAGAAGTAAAGCACCAAGAGTGATTTACTGCAGGTCGTTTTTATGTACGCAGTTTGTAATTTTAGGGGCGGTAGGTTGTAAATACGCTAAGATAACGAAGTCTACCAGCAAAGAGTAATAGGGATTTCACGAAAAGTGTCTGATTAGGGGAAGTTACGGTGCACAGTATTAAATGAACGCCCAAAAGAGATTCATACAAAAGTAGAGCTAAGATTTGACAATCAGCAACAGCTTAGAATTAATTGTATAACATGTTTTAGTCGAGTGTTCTCGTTTGAAGCACGTAAATAAAGAAACATTTTATAAATGCTTTCTCATCATTTTGTGAAAATTACGCTTAAAACTAATTTTCCACTCAGACTGCTATGTATGCACTTCAAAAAAATTTGGCACATTTTGCAAAGAACAAATTTTCCCCATTAGCAAAAGCATGTCAGTTTTAACTGCAGTATTTGCACACACGTCTTGCAAAGTATTTACCTAAAACATGAGCTTAATTGAGTATAGTAAAAGCAAAAGTTCCTGCTAGTTACTAATTACATAGTGAAAACTGGGTACACCATGAAAGGCCATAAATGGTGATTTATTGAACCACAGACTCTCGCCTCTATGTGTCTTAAGGTTTAGTTATCGTCTCACAGTTCCACATGCACGTACTTCTTGGCAAGTCTGATGCATTACATTATGCATGACCTACAACGCGCTACTTAGCTGCAGTCTGCAGTACCCTTGGGTCTATATTTTGTCATGTTTTACAGACCTTTCTGTGCGTTTAGCGCAATAACAGCAGCATTGTATCCAACTATTAGTCAACCCATCTAGCTAAGTGTGATGCGAGCGAAAACGTGATTCAAAGGAATTCTGTCACTGACAACTGAATTGTTTGTATGAAACTCCTGATCTGTTGTAGGGTCAAGTAAATGTTTTACCGTTGGTCATAAAACAATCAAGGTAAACCATTGCAAATGAATCAGCATTTTTACTGTTACACAATGGTTTCCCTATCCCTACGCAACTTTACAAAAGGTAGTTGTTTGTTGTTGAATGCAAAAAATAATGAATATAGATAATCCTGTAAATAATAGGCGTCAAGTCTACATAAAGGACAAATAAGCCTCCGGCAGCAAAACAGCAAAATTATCTCTTTTTGCTTTCCTTAAGTGCGCAGAGCGTCTTATTCTATATGTTATCGATTCATTCATGGAACTTGAGGATTAGTACATCGTCGTCGATATGCCTCGAATCATTGCTGCTGCCATCATACTGGAATTTTTATTAGAACTCCAGATCCCAAGACAAGTAAACTTTCACGTTGGGTGCAAGAAATCATGTGCTTTTAAATTTATTCTCTTCTCGCTGAGGACGTTATACCGCCAATGTTGGAAATGGTTATAAAATATGGCTTACCTTGATTATTTTATGACCAACGACAGGGCCTACGAGTAGTGTTCCCTCTAAGAAAAACTTGCACTGAGCAAATTTTTGCTTTAGTGCGCATGCAAGTTTGCAACCATGCAGACGCACAAACATTTAAGCGTTTCAAGCGTTACAAGGCCTATGCGACACTACACGATATCAAATTTGGAATGTTGCAAGTGCGCGAGAATGAGATTTCACTGCGCAAATGGTTTGGTGGCACTGCGCATTTGCGCAGCTTGGAGGGAACACTGCCTACGAGAGGGAAGTACAAGAGGTACATCATACCCGGTCCCAGTAGGTACTGAGGCCCGGGAGGATGAAAGTACGCACGCTAAGTTTTTCTATAGTCAAGCCAAAATTTAATAATGTAAGGCAGTTTTTAGTGTAACAATTACTCTATTTCTAAGTTTTAGCATGCTAGCTGTTTTATTTATATTTTAATTGCTTTTCAAACAAGCTATGCAAGTTTCGACGAGGGCCCTAGAAGTTATGGAGTACTGGATTCGTTCTTCGTACCCACTGGTAAAATTTCTCAGAGGCCCTGACCAACGGTAATACATTTGCTTGGTCCTGCAACAGACCAGGGTTTTCATATATATCTATTCACAGCTCTACTCGCATTGTAATACTTTAATGCCACAACACATCCAAAATGACCGATCAACAATTCCCATTCGCTGCATTCCCATTCACTCTATTGTAAATGTATGGCCGATGTGACATTAATCATAGTACATCGAGTGCTCATTGTTAGACCACGGTATTTACTCTACTTTACCACAGCATGTTTTCTGCCATGCAGCAAATTTGATGCGATCTTCAAATATGGTTTGATGGTTTGATTATAGACTCGGCTTCGCAAAATATTTTTTTTGTTTCATCAACACGTGCGCTATTTGGAAAGAGGAAAAAAGAAGAGGCTTTTTGCTAGCAGTGTCATTTATCACTGATGAATGGAGGGAATTTTACTGTTTGCACAAATATATATTGATTGTGTTGTTGCTTGAAAAATGTGAGAACTGGTTCTGATAAACGCCGTGTTTGTTTTGTAAGTGACCCACAGTTTCGAAAGAACCCAAAACTGGTTGCTGTATTTAAAAGATAGCAAACATGCATGGAACAGACGGATCATGGCTCGATTCTTCACTTCTGGGATGAAAAAGCCTATTACTATAATCATCATCCCAATACCGCCTTTTAATTTATGAAGGGAACTTATTCTCGACGAAACCACTAAGCCAATGAAGCTGGCGTATCCTGACAGATTTTATCTATAGATTTACACTTACTTTCATCAAAACAAAGTAGTTTTTGTACGTATCGTATTTCGTAGACATTCTGCAGGCATTATCTGAGATACAAACGCATATTAGATATTGAGATATTGAACCAACACCAAACTAGTAACAAATTTCACAATTAGGCTTCTCCTGTACTTAGATTAGTCAGGCCTGCACTGCGCCTGATAAGGCTACTCTGGTAAGTATTCAGGTGTCTGAAACTTTCGAAAGTACTGGGATTCTAGCAGATAACGTTTGCACAGGAGTTCAGGACGCCCATGCAGAGAGCACAGCAGAGATTCTACCATTCGATGGAATCAAACATGGCAGCCCTCGGTAAAATCTATCCCGATTACGTAGTAGACGCAGTTAATTGCACCATAGTAGCTTACGGTTTTTCTGAACTGATAAGTTGGTTACTGCTGAAGACGCAAACTTAGAACGTTTGAAGTTCGCCATTTTATTCACGATTGCTGATATGTTTTGGTTGAAAAAAATAAGACAAATGCATGCTATCAGAGGACACAAAAAATCAATAACAAAAATTTCATTCACCCTTGGAAAAATTTAATTCACCTTGGGGTGAACCATTCACCCGGTTAAGAAGCACTGCTCTAATCAACACACAACGGTAGTTTCTTGAACACAGACCGTCCAAGAATATAGGCCACTAAAAATTATACTCAGAGAGTAAGCTTAAGGCGTAGCTTGTATTAAAGAAAATATAGCGTGTATTCAAGAAAACATAACAGAGGCAAAAGGAAAACATTTTAGCATTTTCGTAGACGTCGAAGGAACATCCTACTCTTTTTGAAAAAGCAGGATGTATGGTAGTCATATACCATTTGATATGCTGCACTTACACACTTTTTCGACAATGTTCTAGGATTTTTAAAAGTTTCATATTTATATAAGGTTTTCATTGGAATATTTTAAGTTGTCTATGAAGTAGAGCCGCACGGAAGCTTTTTTGGAAGGGCAAAAATTTTCTGTGCAACTTTCAGTTTCTTAATTATCACGTCAGTTTTTCCTAACTTTTTCCATAATTTTTCTGGAAAAATTTTGCGAACGATCCACGGTGTAAGCAATTTTATCCAAATTCCAAAGTTTCCAGCTTTTTCGTGCACACTTTGCCCGATTTTTGGATATTTCCAGCAGTTTCTATACCGAATTTTGCCCGATGTTTAACTGTTTGTCGTGTGCGGTGGAGAAACTGTTTTTCATTATCTCTCTAACTCGTAAGGCTAAGATGGAATAAAGAAACATTCTTCGACATAGAGTCACTGGTGTAGGAGGCGTGGGTGCAACTGCATCCCCAAAAGTTTTGATTTGGTGAAAATCCGGGCAAAATCCCATAAAATCTGGGCAAAATCTTCTAAAATTCGGGCAAAATCTCTGAGAATCTTCTAAAACTCCATGAAAATCTGAGCAAAAATGGTGCCCAACAAGCTTTGATTAAAAATAATGGCGCCCGAATGGACTTGAACAGCTTTTTTTTGACGTCACATGGCGCCCGAATTGACATGAACAGCTTTTTTCTTTTTTGGAGGTCAAGTATTTTTCCGGAAAATATGGGAGAATCCAGGCAAAATTCCTTCACACCCCCAAAAATTTGCCTGCTCCTACACCTATGCATAGAGTTATAAATTTGGATCTCGCCTGCACGCCAGTACTAATTCCTATATACAGTGTTATACGTATGTGCAGCGTATGTATTATCATCAACAATGTCATGGGAGTAAGCCAATGACAATGTTGAAAAACCTGCAACAGTTTAGGAAAACGTTAAAGTTACAGGATGCATTGCGATGCTACTTCAATGTATAAAATAACTTTAAACCAAATCAGCACTTGTTAGCCTCGGGGTTGACTGTAGCCCAATGTTTCCCAACCTTTTTACGCTTGCGGCAGCCTACAGAAGAGAAACACTGCATAGTCGCGGCATCCAATGGCGAACCCATAACAGTTTGCTTTGAGGTGTAATGACAGTTTGAAAATGTGTTTTTTTAATCATATATTGAAAACCGCATTGGCATGCGGCACCGCTGAGTACTGTAAGTGGTACTTTATGGTGCCGCGCACCCCGGTTGTGAACCACCTCTACAGCCCATATGCTCTTGCGTCGCAGCACATGAGGTTAGTGCTATGCTAAAGTTGTTCTGTCTAAAATCTCGGTTTGTATTTTTAATTTCTACCTTATTTTAGTTTAATTACAATTGTGCTGTAACGAATTTAGGTGGAAAAAGAAATGAAATTGATTTTGGAAGAAATGGAAGAACCAACGGGCATTGGCGTAGTTAATACTGCCTTCCAAAGCGATGATCCACAAACGGTGAGCTGTTGTGCAACGGTGAGTCTCTACAGGGTTTTTCAAAATGTATTTTAAGCTTTTTAGAACAGTCGCCGATACAACAGAATTTGACGCACAATTTATTGTCACCCCAAGGCACAAAAGTTTCTGTTTTGAGACGAAATTAACCACTTTTGAAAATGTTTAACAACTCAGACTTTTCCAATAAACAAATACAACCATGAAAAGTATGGAATGAAGAAGATGCCGGAGAAACTTTACAATGCTAATTCTATTTGTTTTGTCGGTTGTAGATCTAAGGTCGGTATGTGATATTCTAAAGTTACACAGGTTAGATCTTAATTTGAAATTTCGTCCAAATGACACGAAATGTTAGTGCTGCGGCTAACTTGGACCAAGACTTGCTTCTATTTCTATTAGAAGGTACTGCCCTCCGCTAAACGCGGCATTCTCAAAGAAACCTACGAGCCAAATTATTTGCCCATCCCTGATTTAAGGCGAAACACGCAAAAGATTGTCTGCGGTTATTTCGTGTTTTCATATATATTTCTTAAAAAATACGATTGATGGTGGTATTCCAGGAAACTCCAGCACAAAGTGAAGCACGGGATACAAGTGCGATTGATGATGCAATTTCTTACGGCTTGGTAATCAGTGGGCACAGCTTGGTAAGCCGTGTTAGCATACGCACTGCCTGCGTGAAAGTTGATTTGCTGCGTTTCTCTTAACTTTTGCTGTAGGAATATTATTTTAGCATTAGTGTTGATGATGGTGTTGGATATTAGTGGGCACAAAACTAAAAAAAATAAAGTCATCGCAAGTAATTGTTGATTATTATTAATGATAGATGTATGACGCTTTGTCTCAACTTTTCAGTGGTTGTTCCAAGTGCACGAATGACCTAATTCTAAGGCTGCGGTATTTCATATTCTCTGTTTTCTACCTTCCGGGCATAATATTTTTCTATGCTTTTCTTTTCTGCTGTATGTTTCTTCACTGCCACTCAGTAGCGGACACAGGCTAATTTGGTGGGGGGGATGCGACGTCAATTTGCAATGAACCCAATGCTTCACAGAACCATATTGCGTAAATCAGTCACTTTCGCATACGTACAGTTACGAGGAAACAAGTCTAAGGTTGGTTTAAGAAGAAGCTTGAATGATAAAATTGGTCAAACTTTAACACTGCACCGCTACGGAACCAACGAGCACTGTGGCACATAACAACGATCTGACGTAGTCACTGGCATCGGCATAGGTACATCGAGGACTCGAGATAAAAAATTCACGTGACGACATAATACTTATTCTTATTGTAGGTTACGTTTGTTACAACACAATTACCGGCGGCATTAGCCAGCATTGTGCAGTAGCGCTGTTTAAACTTGTATGCTGCAGCAAGTGAGCGTAGTCACATGGATGCGGTTTAGATCAGTGCTTTTCAAATGGGGAGCCCTACAGTTTCTAATTGTCGTTTGAAATAGTGTGCGACACCCACGGTAATTTGTGTACAACATTTGTTATTGCAGGTAATTTTGATGAAATAATAACAAGAAGCGGATTGGTTGTGTTTATTTTGCAACCGAAATTAAGAGAGCGGAAAGAAAGAAAGAAACAATTCCTTATGAGTGAAAGCACGAACAAACGAAAGCTAGAAAGCACGATCATTCATGGGCGTCCGCAGATATTTTTCCACGGGGGGTAACGTCGACATTTTGTTCATCATTTTCAAATTGCTGAGAATCAGTGTTCCCTCTAAAATAATTTTACACTGAGCAAATATTTGTTTTAGTGAGCATGATATTTTAGGGTTGAGTAAGTGGAGTTTTCAATGAAT